>Ga0184627_10000190_pt1 | contig 28414 bp, 24 predicted proteins | sample PLM3_127_b1_FD_133150 | JGI IMG/M metagenome (GOLD analysis project Ga0184627, IMG submission 133150) | Groundwater sediment microbial communities from an aquifer in East River, Colorado, USA - PLM3_127_b1 | ecosystem: Environmental > Terrestrial > Soil > Riparian zone | place: USA: East River... | reverse complement strand
GGGCCGACCTGTCGCTTTCCGAGATCGGTCCGCAACAGATGTCGCGCACAGCTCAACGGCAATATTGAGCCGATGACCAGCAGCGATCATCCCGTCTTCCGCCCCGACCCCGACAGAAAGGTCACTCATCGAGCTCACGAACACCCGGCGGGGCTTGCGCCACGACAGCGGCTCGGTGAGCTTGTCGGCGTGCAGCGTGACCCCAAACCCTGGCCCGTCCGGGCCGTCGAGCTGATAGCGGGGGTTGCCCATCGCCTTCCAGCGCCTGACGAGCGTGGCCGCATAGCAGTGGTCGCAGCCCTCGCCTACCTTGGTGCAGCCGGTGACCGGATTCCACGTCGCCCCGGCCGAGCCGTCGTCGCCACGGGTCCACTCGATCCTGGTCGCGGTGCTCACCGCCGCGCCTCCCGACCGGGGAATCCGCTGGCGGGAGCAGCCGCTGCCGGCCAAGATCGCCCCCAGGTTGCCGGCCCGACCGGAAGGAGCCGCGTGGACCAGCCAGCCTTCGACGCCCAGGGGCTGTTCGACGAGGACTACCTCTACTTCTACACCGACGTGCTCCCCGACGAGCGCAGCGACGCCGAGGCCGAGCTGCTCTGGCGGCTGCTTGGGCTGGAGCCCGGCATGGAGGTCCTCGACCTGGCCTGCGGGCACGGCCGCATCGCCAACCGGCTGGCTGCCCGCGGCTGCCGGGTGACCGGCCTGGACGCTACCGCGCTGTTCCTTGACGTCGCCCGCCGCGACGCCGCCGCCCGCGGCGTCAGCGTCGACTACATCGAAGGCGACATGCGCGCGCTGCCCTGGACCGGGCGCTTCGACCGGGCCATCAACTGGTTCACCTCGTTCGGCTACTTCGACGACGCCGGCAACCGCCAGGTCCTCGCCCAGGTCGCCCGGGCCCTCAAGCCAGGCGGGCGGTTCGCCCTGGACGTGCAGCACCTTCACTGGATCGCCCGCGAGCTGCAGCCCGCCTTCGTCGTCGAGCGGGACGGCGGCCTGCTCATCGACCGGAACCGGCTCGAGCCGCTGACGGGCAGGATCGTGACCGAGCGGATCATCCTGCGCGACGGCCGGGTGCGCCGCGTTCCCTTCTTCGTGCGGCTGTTCGCCTTCACCGAGCTGCGCGACTGGCTGCTGCAGGCCGGCTTCGTCGCGGTCGACGGCTACGGCGAGGACGGCGCCCCGCTGTCGCCAGCCAGCCGCCGGCTGGTTGCGGTCGCCCACCGGTGACCGCCACCAGGGCATCCCCCTCAGGTCGCCAGGCCCCTGCCATCCGTAGCGTGAACGAGACGCATCCCGCCATACCTCGCTCGATCAGGTGCCGTCGGTCGCCTCGTGCGGCATGATGAGTCGACGGCCGCCGGCTGCTCATGGAGCCGCTGCATGTGAGGTCGGCCAGAGCCAGGCGGCGGTCCGAGACGTGTCAGAGGGGCATCGCATGACCTCCACAGGGATCGTGCTCGCGGGCGGGCGGTCCTCGCGCATGGGCACGGCAAAATCGGCCCTCGAGTGGCACGGCTCCACGCTGCTGCGGCGGATCACCGGGCTGGTCGCTCGCGTCGTGGACGGGCCGGTGGTGGTCGTCCGCGCCCCCGGGCAGAGCCTGCCCGCGCTGGGTGCGAAGGTGGAGGTGGTCCAGGACCCGCGCGAGGGCCTTGGGCCCCTGCAGGGGCTGGCCGCCGGACTGGCAGCCACGGCGGACCGGGCCGAGGCGGCGTTCGTCTGCTCCACCGACCTGCCCTTCCTGCATCCCGCGTTCATCCGGCGCGTGCTGCGCGCGCTCGACGACGGTGTCGACGTCGCGCTCCCGGTTGCGCTGGGCTACCCGCAGCCGCTGGCGGCCGCGTACCGGACCGCGCTGGCGCCGGACGTCGCGCGGCTGGTCGCGCAAGGGCAGCTCCGCCCGGCGTTCCTGCTGCGCGACCACGCGGTCGCGCGCCTGGACGACGCGGCGCTGCTGGCCGATCCGGTGCTGGCCGCGCTCGACCCCGACCTGGCCTCGGTGGTCAACGTCAACGACCCGGCCGAGTACGAGGCCGCCCGGGCCCGGCCGGCGCCCGAGGTGACCGTGCAGCGGTACGGTGCGCTGGCCGTGGAGGGCCGGCGCGGACCGCGGACGGTCCGGGCGGCCACGCTGGCTGCCGCCGCGGAGGCGGCAGGGCTCACGCTGGACCGGCATGTGGTCGCCGTGCTGAACGGCGACCAGATCACCCGGGACGGCGAGCTTCCCCTGGTAGCGGGTGATACCGTGGCCATATTGAGTTAGCGGGTGGTGGTGCGACCGGGGCGTCGGACTACGAGGAAGCGGGCCGGTTGGGTTGTCAGCGATGGGCTGAGCCATGAGGATGTCGAACCAGGCAACCGTTGCTTGCCGCGTCTTCGGTGAGCACGAAGGCAGCCAGGAAGGAGCCGGCGGTGGGCCGGACCGAGAAGCGGATCGACCGGGCGAACTGGGCCAGCCTCAAGCCGTTCGGGATCGGCGAGCAGAAGCCCAACAACTACCTCGAGCTCTGGCGGGCGTTCCGGGAGAACCGGGACAACGCCGCCTACGCCTGGCGCATCCTCACCCGGGGCACCTGTGACGGCTGCTCGCTGGGCACGATGGGGATGCGCGACTGGACGATGGACGAGGTCCATCTCTGCAACATCCGGCTGCGGCTGCTGCGCCTGAACACCATGCCGGCGCTGGACGTGGGCCTGCTGGCGGACGTGACCGGCCTGGAGGGCAAGCGCAGCGCCGAGCTGCGTGACCTCGGCCGGCTCCCGTACCCGATGGTCCGCCGCAAGGGGGAGCCCGGGTTCACGCGGGTGCGCTGGGACCAGGCGCTGGACCTGGTCGCTGAGCGGATCCGGGGGACCTCCCCGGGCCGTCTCGGCTTCTACCTGACCAGCCGCGGCACGCCCAACGAGAACTACTACGCCGCCCAGAAGGCCGCGCGGGCCATGGGCACCAACTCGATCGACAACGCCGCCCGCGTGTGCCACTCGCCGAGCACGTTCGGCCTGAAGGGGTCGGTCGGCGTGGCCGCGACCACCTGCTCCTACAGCGACTGGATCGGCAGCGACCTGGTCGTGTTCGTCGGCTCGAACGTCGCCAACAACCAGCCCGTGGCGATGAAGTACCTGTACCACGCCAAGAAGGCGGGCACGAAGGTGGCGACGGTCAACAGCTACCGCGAGCCGGGCATGGAGAGGTACTGGGTGCCGAGCAACGTGGAGAGCGCCGTGTTCGGCACGAAGATCACCGACCGCTTTTTCCTGGTCAACGTCGGCGGGGACATCGCGTTCCTCAACGGGACGCTCAAGTACATGATCGCCAACGGCTGGGTGGACGAGGACTTCATCGCCAACCACACCGTCGGCTTCGACGAGGCCCGGGCGGCGCTGGACGCGCAGTCCTTCGAGGAGCTCGAGGCCCAGGCAGGCGCCCCCCGCAGCGAGATGGAGGCGTTCGCGCGCATGCTCGGCGAGGCGCGCACCGCGGTGCTGGTGTGGAGCATGGGCATCACCCAGCACGAGTTCGGCGAGGACAACGTCCGCGCGATCATCAACCTCGGCCTGACCAGGGGGTTCGTCGGCCGCGACAAGTGCGGCCTCATGCCCATCCGCGGCCACTCCGGCGTCCAGGGCGGGGCCGAGATGGGCGCCTACGCGACCGTCCTGCCCGGCGGGCTGGCCCTGGACGACGAGAACGCCGCCAAGTTCACCGAGCTGTGGGGTTTCAAGGTCGAGGCGACCAAGGGCATGACCGCACCGGAGATGCTCGACGCCGCCCACGCCGGCAACCTCGACGTGCTGGTCAGCTCGGGCGGCAACTTCCGTGAGGTGCTGCCCGACCCGGCCTTCGTCGACGAGGCGATGGCCCGCATCCCCCTGCGGGCCCACATCGACATCGTCCTGTCCGGCCAGATGCTCACCGACCCGGCCGACACCGTGGTGCTGCTCCCGGCCGCGACCCGCTACGAGATGCCTGGCGGGGTCACCGAGACCTCGACAGAGCGGCGGGTCATCTTCAGCCCCGAGGTCCCCGGCCCGCGGACCGGCGAGGCGCGCCCGGAGTGGGAGATCTTCGTCGACCTCGCCAAGCGCGTCAGGCCAGACCTGGCCGACCTGGTGGGCTTCGACGGCACGCCCGGCATCCGCGCCGACATCGCCCGCTCGATCCCCATGTACGACGGGATCCAGCACCTCCGGTCCTTCGGCGACCAGTTCCAGTACGGCGGCCCGCACCTGGCCCTCGGCTGGAAGTTCCCGACCCCCGACGGCAAGGCGCACTGGTCGGTGGTCAAGCCGCCCAAGGTCGACCTGCCCGAGGGGACGTTCATGGTCGCCACCCGCCGGGGCAAGCAGTTCAACAGCATGGTGCACGAGCAGACCGACGGTCTCACCGGGGCCAAGCGCCAGGCCGTGCTGATCAGCCGGGCGGACGCCGAGCGGCTGGGGCTCGCCGGCGGGGACCCGGTCGTGCTGCGCAGCGACCACGGGGAGTTCCGCGGCCGCGCCTTCCTGGCCCCGGTGGCGCCCGGCAACCTCCAGGTCCACTGGCCCGAGGCCGAGGGCCTCATCGACCGCCGCCGGCGGTCGCCGCAGGCCGGCATCCCCGACTACAACGCCGTCGTCACCCTAGAGAAGGTGACGGCCGGCGAGGCCGCAGGAGTGTGACGTGAGCGGGCGGCCGGGCAGCAAGACCAGGGCGCGGATCCTCGCGGTCGCGGACGGCGATCGGCGCGCCCAGTCCGACTACCTGGCCACCGAGGAGCCGCTCGAGATCCGGCTCGTCGTGGCGAGCGCGACGGCGACCGTCGCCGTCACCATGCGGACGCCCGGCGCCGACTTCGAGCTGGCGGCCGGCTTCCTGTACGGCGAGGGCGTGGTCGCGGGACGCGGCGGCATCGGCCGCATCAGCTACTGCACCGACCCGCAGGTCGACGCCGAGCAGCAGTACAACATCGTCAACGTCGGGCTCACGACCGAGGCGCTGCCCGACCTGCACGCGCTCGAACGCCACTTCATGATGTCCAGCGCGTGCGGGGTGTGCGGCAAGGCGAGCCTCGACGCGCTGGAGCTGCGCGGCTGCCCGGTGGTGCCTCCCGGTCCCCTCCTCGACCCGGCCGTGCTGCTCCGCCTGCCCGAGGTCCTACGCGAGGGCCAGGGGCTGTTCGAGTCCACCGGCGGGCTGCACGCGGCCGGGTTGTTCACCCCCGAAGGCGAGCTGGTGGCGCTGCGCGAGGACGTCGGCCGGCACAACGCGGTCGACAAGCTCGTCGGCTGGGCCCTGCTCGACGGCCGCCTGCCGCTCCACGACCACCTGCTGATGGTCAGCGGCCGGTCCAGCTACGAAATCCTCCAGAAGGCCCTGGTGGCCGGCATCCCCTTCGTCTGCGCCGTCTCCGCCCCCTCCAGCCTGGCGGTCTCGCTGGCCAGGCGGTTCGGGATGACGTTGGTCGGGTTCCTGCGCGGCGAGCGCTTCAACGTGTACGCCGGCGAGGAGCGGCTCGGCCTCCCCGCCGTCTCCAGCCGGTAGCCGTGGAGGTGCAGGGGAAGCCAGACCCGCAGGCCGCGCGCCTCCCGGCTCAGCTCGGGCGACAGGTCGGCGGCGGCCGGGACGCCCTCATGGGCGCGCAAGCCCTGCAGGTACTGCTTTGGCTCACCGGTGTGGGCGGCGCGCAGGCGCTCGCCGGCCGGTCCCGTTGAGCTGGAAGAACCCGCCGTAGGGTCACCAGCGGCCGCGGTGGACGACCTCGTCGAGGGAGCGCCGCCGGCGGCGGCGGGGCGACCCGCTAGGGCGGTCGTCTGCGGCCGGGTAGCCGAGCCCGACCACGCCGATGAGCCGGTGCCCCTCGGGGACGCCGAGGTCGCGCATCAGCCGCTCGTGGCCGTGGAAGACGCCGGACAGCCAGCCACCGATGCCCTCGTCGACCGCCGCGAGCAGCAGCAGCATCGCCGCCATGGCCGCGTCAAGGTCCCACCAGGGGACCGGCCAGCCGGCCTCGACATCCATGCCGAGGCCGGCCTTGTCCGGCTCGGCGTAGCGGTCGAGGTAGGCCCGCTTGCCGGAAAGGACGAGCACCAGCACTGGCGGCCCGGCCGACCGGTCCAGACGCCGCTCGAACCCGGGGTGGGCGGTGGTGGCCCAGAAGCGCTCGACCGCGCCGGGCTCGTCCAGCACGACGAGCTCGGTCCCCTGGGAGAACCCGGCCGAGGGCGCGTGCAGCGCGCTCTCCAGCACCCGGTCGAGCGTCTGAGGCGGCAGCGGCCGCTGCTCGAACCGGCGCACCATCCGGCGCCGGCGGACGGCCTCACCCAGCTCCAACGGCCCCTCCGATCGGTGCGGCTGCGGTCGCGGTCACGGCCCAGTGTCCGCCACACTGCCGCCAGGAACCACCGGATGCGGGCTGGGACGGGGCAGCAATGCGACGCTCGTCGCCCAGCGCGTCCGAACGCTGGCCCGCCAGCTCACCGAGGGCCTCGCCACGATGGGGTCGACGGCCGGGGTTCGCTGCCGCACACGTCCAGCTCGAACCGGGCCGGGAAGCCCCGCCCAAAGCGCTGCGTTCAATGCCAACCGTAGATAAACAGAAATTAATCATCGATACCACGCAATTGAGAGATAGTGATCTCTATCATCTGGCGCCCGGTGCCGGCACGAGAGGAGGCCCCCGTGACCACCAACGCGACCCGACTCGCGTCGCAGGCCGTCGTGCCGCAGCCTCCCACGTTCGTGCCGGACGCGCCGGCGCACCACCGCGCCCCGATGGTCGAGGTGTTGCGGCGCTACCAGGAGGCGGGCACGGTGCCCCTCTCGTGCCCTGGCCACAAGCTCGGCACCGGCGCCCATCGTGAGCTCGTCGCCATGCTCGGCCCAGAGCTCTTCGCGGCCGACGTCTGGCTCGACACCAACACCCACGACCAGGCGCTGCGCGCGGCCGAGGCGCTCGCCGCGACCGCCTGGGGCGCCGACCACAGCTTCTTCCTGGGCAACGGCTCCTCGAGCGGCAACCACGCCTTCCTGCTCGCCACCGTCAGACCGGGCGACGAGGTGATCGTGGCCCGCGACCTGCACAAGTCCATGCTGGCGGCGCTCATCCTGACCGGGGCGCGCCCGGTGTACGTCGCTCCCCGGCTGCATCCCGAGCTGGGCGTCGGCCTTGGCGTCCACCCGGACGACGTGGCGACCGCGCTCGACGCCCATCCGGCGGCCAGGCTGGTCGCGCTGGTCAGCCCCTCCTACTTCGGCGTTGCCGCCGACGTGGCCGCGGTCACGCACGTCTCCCACGCCCGTGGCGTCGCGGTCTACGTCGACGAGGCCTGGGGGCCGCACTTCGCCTTCCATCCGGAGCTGCCGCTCTCGGCCATGGCCGCCGGTGCCGACGGTGCGGTCACCAGCACCCACAAGATGCTGAGCAGCCTCAGCCAGAGCTCGATCCTCAACGTCCGGAGCGGGCGCGTAGCGCCCGGCCGGGTCGCTTCGGCGGTCAAGCTGACCCAGACCACCAGCCCGCTGCTGCCGCTGCTCGCCTCGATCGACGCCTGCCGCCGCCAGATGGCGCTCGGAGGCGAAGCCCTGCTCAGCCGCACCCTCGGGCTGGCGGCCCACGCCAGGCAGCGGCTCGGGATGCTGCCGGGCCTCGAGGTGCTCGACGCCGACCGGCTCGGCCTGGGGCCACACCAGCTCGACCCGACCAAGCTGGTCGTGGACGTCGCCGGCCTCGGCCTCACCGGGCTCGTGGCCGAGCGGGCGCTCCGGGAGCGGTTCGCGGTCGCCCCGGAGGGCAGCGACCTCTCCTCGGTCATCCTCATGGTGACGATCGGCGACACCAGGTTCAGCGTGGACCAGCTCGTGGGTGCGTTCGCGGCGCTGTGCGCCGAGCGCGCACCGGTCGCCGTGGGCGCTCCGCCGCGTTCGTCCGGGGTGGCGATCGCCCCTGGCGTGCAGGCCATGACGCCCCGGGACGCCTTCTTTGCCGCCGCTCGGACCGTGCCGCTGGACGGGGCCGTCGGGGAGGTCGCCGCCGAGCTCGTCACCCCCTACCCGCCAGGCATCCCGGTGCTCGCCCCCGGCGAGGTCATCACCGCCGAGAAGCTCGCCTACCTGACCCGCGGCAGCGCGCACGGCATGTACGTCTGCGGGCCCGCCGACCCCTCCCTGGCGACCATCCAGGTGGTCGCACGCGACAGATCGGAGACGACATGGACCTCCTAGGCGCTGCCACCCAGTACCGAGCGCAGGCTGCGGCCCGCTTCACCAAGTTCCGCTCCGCCGGTCACGCCCAGGAGAGCTGGCGTCGCGAGCCCGTCATGCCGGGCCGACCGCGGATCCCCTTCAGCGGACGGCTCCTCCTCCTCGGCTGCGGGTCGGTGTCGCGCTGCCTCCAGCCGCTGCTGCTCCGCCACATGGAGATGGACCTGACCAAGCTGACCGTGCTGGACTTCGACGACCGCGCCGCCCCGGACGCCGACCTCATGGCGGCCGGCGCGAGCTGCGTCCGGCACCGGGTCACGCCCGACAACCTCGGCTCCACCCTGCACGGACGGGTCGGCCCCGGCGACCTGCTCGTCAACCTCACCTGGGACATCGACACCGGCGACCTCATCCAGTGGTGCCAGGACCACGGTGTCCTCTACGTCGACACCTCCGTCGAGCTGTGGGACAACACCTTCGCCGACCACGCGGCGACCGATCCGGCAGACCGCACGCTGTACGTCCGGCACATGGACCTCCGGCGCCGGGCGGCCGCCTGGGGCCGGCATGGCCCCACGGCCGTGGTCGAGCACGGCGCCAACCCCGGGCTGGTGAGCCACTGGACCAAGGTCGCGCTCACCGACATCGCGACCACGATGCTGGCGGAGCCTGACCGGCTGCCGGTCCCGCTCGACCCCGCCCGCTGGGCCCGGCTGGAAGCCGCGCTGGTCGCGCGGGACCACGCCCGCCTGGCCATGGAGACCGGCACCAAGGTGATCCACATCTCCGAGCGGGACACCCAGATCAGCGACCGTCCCAAGGAGGTCGGTGAGTTCGTCAACACCTGGTCGGTCGCGGGGTTCTACGAGGAAGGGACCGCCACCGCCGAGCTCGGCTGGGGCACCCACGAGCGCCGGCTGCCACCGGGCGCCCAGACCCACACGGGCGGGCCCCGCAACCAGATCTGCCTCGCCCGCCCGGGCATGGACACCTACGTCCGGTCCTGGGTACCGCTCGGCGGGCAGATCGAAGGCATGGTCATCCGCCACGGCGAGGCGTTCACGATCAGCGACCACCTCACCGTCTGGGAGGGGGACCGGCCGGTCTACCGGCCCACCGTCCACTACGCCTACCTGCCAACCGACGCGGCCATGGCCTCGTTGCACGAGTGCCGCATGACCGGCTACCGGCTCCAGGACCGCGAGCGCATCATGGCCGACGACATCGTGAGCGGCGCCGACGAGCTCGGGGTCCTGCTGCTCGGCCACGACCTCAACGGCTGGTGGACGGGCTCGCAGCTCGACATCAAGGAGGCCCGCGAGCTCGTGCCCCACCAGAACGCCACCACCCTGCAGGTGGCGGCCTCGGTGCTCGGGGCGGTCGCCTGGATGCTGCGCAACCCGAACCGGGGGCTGTGCGTGCCCGACGACCTCGACCACAACGCGGTGCTCGAGGTGGCCGACCCCTACCTCGGCCCCTGCCCTTCGCTACCCACCAGCTGGACGCCGCTGGCGCAGCGCGGCCACCCCTTCGAGCAGGTCACCGGCGGCCGTCCCCGCGACGAGGACGTCTGGCAGTTCGCCACCTTCCTGACCCAGTAGGGATGCGCCCGCCATGCCCGCGCCCCCGAGGCACGCCCGGCCGCCGGTCCGCTCGGCCCGGCTCGGCCAGCTGCTGGCTGCCGGGCTGATCGACTCCTTCGGGATGACGCTGGGCTGGACGGTGTTCAGCCTGCTCGTCCTGGAGGCGAACGGGCTGGCCGGGTTGGGCGCCTGCAACGCGGCCATGCTGGTCGGCGTGGCGCTGTCGGCGCCGGCGACCGCCTGGCTGTCACCGCGTCTGGACGCCGGGGCCCTGCTCCGGGCCACGTCGGCCGTGGAGGCCGTGCTGCGGGTGGTGAGCTTCGGCCTCCTCCTGGCCGGGGCGCCGGTCGCGGTGCTCGCCGTGGTCGTCGTGGTCATGTACGCGGCCGGGCTGGCGGGCTACGCGGGCATGCGGGCGGAGGTCAGCGCGGCCAGCCCTCCCGACCGGGCCGCCGCCACCATGACCCGCTTCGTGGTTGCGATCCTGGCGGTCGAGGCCGCCGGGGTCGCCAGCGCGGCGCTGCTCCCGGGCGAGCCGCCGGGCACCGCCGAGGGGCTGCTGGTCGGGGTGGTGGTCTTCTACGGCGCCTCCCAGCTCCCCATCTGGCTGGTGGCTCGCGGCGCCCGGGTCGGCAGGCCGCCGCGGCGGGCCGCCAGGCGTGGTCGGGCACGAGCTTCGCTGCCGCTGCTGGCGGGGGCGCTGATCATGCTGCTCGGCTCCGGCCCCGCCCTGCTCGCGGTGGGCCTGGCCGCTCGGCTGCACGGGTCCCGCTGGGTCGCCGGCTCGGCGCTGGCGTTCACCGCTGGGGCGCTGCTGGCGCCGTGGGCGGTCGCGCTGCTCGAACGCCAGCGGCTGCCGGCGACCGTCACCTGGCCCGCCTGGGGCAGTGGCATGCTGCTCGGCTGGGTCCTCGCGCCAACGCACGTCGCCGGGCTGCTCTTCGCCCAGATCCTTGCGGGCCTGTGCATCGCCGCCTTCGAGGGCAGCATGGATGCCCACGTCGCCGCCAAGCAGACCCACGGCCACCTGATGGGGAGCCTGGCTGCGAGTGAGGCGGTGCGAGCGCTTGGCGGCGCCGCCGCCGTCGCCACCCTGCCCGCGCTCGTCGGCACCAGCTCGATTGCCGCCTTCAGCGGCGTCGCCAGCGCGGTGCTCCTTTTGGCCACGGTCCTGACCGTGGCCGTCCATTCCTGGGCCCGGTCGACAGCAAGGCCGCTGCCGGCCACGCCGGCTCTGGCGACCGCCGCGGCTGGCGCGGGGACGGCAGCATCCTGGTCAGCTCCGCCCGCTCGTGGCCCGGTCTTCGACTGGAGGCGTACACGCATGGACCCTTGGAGGCGTACACGCATGGACCCTGACGACCACTCCCCTCCCGACCCGGCCGACGACTGGGCGTGGGTCCTCAAGAAGTCCCGGCGCCGGCGCCGCCGGCCGTTCGGACGATGGGCGGCTGGCGTGCTCCTGCTCGTCTCCGTCGGCGCGGCGATGTTCCAGGTCGGGCAGGCGGTCGACCCAGCCCGGTCGGCTGCAGCAGCGCCGGCGGTCACGTCCCGGGGTGCCGGTGCCGGCCAGGGCGCCTTCAGCGCCGCGGCAGCTCCTGCGCCAGCGCCGACGGCGGCGGCGCCGACGACGGCGCCGCCGGCCCGGCCGCGGGTGCTCACGCTGATCACCAGGAACATCCGGACAGAAACCAACCCGAACCGGGTGTATCTCGCCCCTGGACAGGTGAACGCCGCCCAAGCTCGCTACGGCAAGCGACCGGCGTTCGTCGTCCGGCCTGGTGAAGCCCTCCGGATCCGGGTCGACAACCAGGACCGGTACATCCACAGCTTCACGTTCGCGAAGGTGCGTGTGAACCTGGACGCCTGGGAGGGCACGGTCTCCGTAGCAACCTTCAAGGCGCCCAGCACCGCCGGCACCTACGAGTTCTACTGTCGGTACAGGAAGGTCGGCATGTCGGGCACCTTGGTGGTGCGCGCATCGCCGGTCCCGGTCAGCCCTGGATGATGGCGTCGTAGGCGGCCTGCCACTGCTGCAGCTTCTCGCCGGTGAGGGTGACGATCGAGAGCTTGGTCGAGGCCGGCGGGTAGATCGACGGGTCGCTCAGCTGCGACTTGGGCAGCAGCGGCTTGGCGAGCGACACCGGGGTGCCGTAGCTCACATACGTGGAGATGCGCGCCTGCACCGTTGGGCTGAGCACGTAGTTCATGAAGCGGGCGGCGTTGCCGGGATGCGGCGCGCCCTTGGGGACGCACATCACGTCCACGAACCGCAGCGAGCCCTCCTTGGGGATGACGTAGCTCACGTCGGGGTTCTGCTCCTGGGCCTGGAACATGTCGCCGCTCCATCCCTGGGCGAGCCAGGTCTCCCCGGCGGCCAGTTCGTCGATGTAGGTGTCGGTGGTGAACTTCTTGAGCCTCGGCTTGATCGAGCGCACGAGCTTCACCACCCCGGCGAGGTCGGCGTCGTTGCTCGAGTTGGGGTTCTTGCCGAGGTGGATGAGCGCGCAGGCGATCAGGTCGGTGACCTCGCGCAGCAGCGAGACGCGGCCGCGCGCGGCCGCGGCCGGCTCGAACACCGACGCCCAGGAGTCGACCGTGCCGCCGGGCACGCGCCGCCGGTTGTAGCCGATCCCGGTGCTCCCCCACTGCCAGGGGATGGTGTACCGGTTGCCCGGGTCGTAATCGGTCTCGACGAACTCCTTGTCGAGGTTGGTGAGGTTGGGGATGAGGTCCTGGTGCAGCGGCTCGATCAGGCCGAGGCTCCGGTAGGTGGGGATGAGATTGTTGGTCGGCACGATGATGTCGTACTGGGTGGGTCCGGCCCGCATCTTGGCCAGCAGGTCCTCGTTGGAGGAGAAGACGTCGTAGTTGATGCGGATGTTGCCGTGGGCCTGGTAGGCCGGGATGGTCCGGTCGTCGATGTAGTCGGGCCAGTTGTAGATGTTCAGCAGGCGCTCGTCGCGCCGGTTGCCGGTCAGCGGCTGGGCGGTCGGCGCCGGCGTGCCGCCCGGGCCGCCCTTGCCTCGGCCCAGCCCGGCCACCGTGCCGCCGGCGTAGCCGGCCACCCCGGCCGCCCCGAGCAGGGCGGCGACCCGGAGGAAGCCACGCCGCCCAACCCGCTGGTCGGGCGCTTCCATGAGCAGGTTCAGCTCGTCTTCTTCTTCCCTGCCGTGCAGCACCATGCTCGATCTCCTCTGCCTATCCCTGCCGCACCGTGACCTCGTCGACCAGCAGCGAGTCGCCGGGGAGCACGCCGTCGGCGGTGATCACGATGGCCAGGTCGGTGCGGGCGGCCGTGGTGTGGTCGACGATGACCGCTCGCCAGGCCAGGCCGGGCAGGGTGGTCGTCGTCGTCTGCGAGCTCTCCGGCTTCGCACCGGAGCCGACCAGCCGAACGGTGACCTCGAGGCCGGGCGCGGTCGAGCGCACCCAGGCCTTGGCGACGAAGCGGCTGCCCTTGTCCGCGGCCTGCACCACGCCCGGCAGGGCGAGCCCGATCCGCCCGGGCTGCGGGCCGCGGGAGCGCACCGAGGCACACGACCCCGACGTCCGCCCCTGCGGCTCGCGGCCGGCGTCGGCCGCCCCGAGCACCTGCCAGCCGCTCAGGTCCTGCTCGAAGCTCCAGTTGGTGACGAGGTTGCCGAACGCCTTGGCCCCCGAAGGCAGCGAGACCGAGGTCGCGTCGGACGCCTGCTCGCCGGGAGCGGCGCCGGGCCCGGAGCTGTCGGGGAGGTTGGCAAGCACGATCGTCACGGTGAGGACCACGGCGAGGAAGACGAGCGAATGAGCCACGAAATCGCGGTTCCTGGTCAGGTCCAGCCGGCTTCTGTGCCTGGCCAGGTGCCTCGGGGGAATCGGCTGCATGGCCGGGACTCTGCGAGCTGGCGCTAACGCAACGGTAATCAGCAGCTCACCGAGGGGGCCCGCCCGGCTATGCCACCTTGCTGCTCGCCCGGCCGGGGCCCCGCCGACCGGTCACGACAGGTACCCGGGGTAGAGCAGGGCCAGCTCCCCGGGGTGGGCGGCGATCAGGCGCAGCTCGTCGTCGGTGAGCGGGCGGCCGGTGGCCGCGTTGGTGAGCTGCACGAGCTTGAACACGAGGCCCTCGTCGTCCAGCCGAGCCACCTCGACGCCGAGGGCGTCCATCACGTGCCGGAACCCGGCCCGGCCGCCGTACTCGCCGGTCAGCACGACCCGGCCCTGGCGCTGGGCGTGGTCGTGCGGGAACGGCCCGAGCGTCTGGTCGTCGTAGAGCTCGTAGTTGTGGCGGTCCTTGAGCACGCCGTCGGCGTGGATCCCCGACTCGTGGGCGAACGCGTTGCGGCCCACGCCCGGCTGCCCGATCGGCAGCGGCTGGCCGAACGCGCCGCTCGCCCACAGGCCGAACCGGCGCGCCCAGCCGAGGTCGAGGTCGTCCCCCAGCTCGACCTTGCCAGCCGCACCCTCGCCGGAAGCGCGCCCGGCCAGGCCGAAGCCGTGCCGGAAGGCGAGGATGCACGAGAGCAGGTCGGCGTTGCCGGCCCGCTCGCCGATGCCGTTGACGCAGGTGTTGACCCAGGCGTCCTGGCCGGCGTCGAGGTCGCCGAGCGCGCCGGAGACCGAGTTGGCCACGGCCATGCCGAGGTCGTTGTGACAGTGGGTCTCGATCGGGATGCCGACCTCCGCGGCCAGGCTGGCGAAGCGCTCGCGGATGTGGCCGGGGGTCTCGCCCCCGACCGTGTCGCAGTAGCGGATGCGGTCGGCCCCGGCATCCCGGGCCGCATGGGCGAACTCGGCGAGGTAGCCGTCGTCAGTGCGGGAGCCGTCCTCGGCGTTGACGCCCAGGGTCTCGACCCCGGCCGCCTTGGCCGCCGCGGCCGCCTTGACCATCTCGCGGATGACCGCGGCCCGGTCCAGGCGGCCCCTGAACTTGTTGACGATCATCTGGTCGGAGGTGGAGATCGACAGGTTCATGTGCCTGAGGCCGAGCGGGGCGGCCGCCTCGACGTCCTCGGGCACGGCCCTAGCCCATCCCGACAGCCGCAGCCCGCCGAACGCGCCCGCCTCGGCCAGGGCGAGGTTCGCCCGGATGTAGGGCGCCTCGTGGAACAGGGCCGGGAAGCCGAGCTCGGACTGGGCGACGCCGAGCCTGCCGAGGTAGAAGTTGACCATGGTCTTGCCGAACTTCGACAGGCTGACGCGGGCGGTCTGGACGCCGTCACGGTTGGTGACGTCGAGGAAGTGGATCCGCGGCATGGTGGAACTCCAGCAGGTGGGTCCGTCTGGTTCGATGCTGCCAGCCGAGGTATGGTCCGTCAACGGGTGATCGCGAGGTCAGGAGCTGCTGCCGTGCCCTCCGGGGTGGGGGGGCTCCTGGCACATGCCCATCGCGCTCAGGGTCTCGCGGGTGGCCGGCGGGGCCGGCGGTGGCGGAGCGGGCGGCTCCTCGGCCGCCAGGGGCTCGGGCCGGTTGGCGAGCAGCCCCGTGGAACGGCGGGCCGGCAGGGTGGCGAGCTTGGCCTCGGCCTGGCGGAGCACCTCGACGATCTCGTCGCCGATGAGCTCCTCCCGGTCGATCAGGGCGTCCCTGAGCGCCTCGACCAGGGCGCGGTTCCGGTCGAGCTGGTCCTTGACCGACGCCTTGGCCTCGTGGAGGAGCAAGTCGACCTTCTCCTTGCCCTCGGGGTCGGACAGCACCCGGGCGACCATGTTGCGGTCGTTCAGGCCCTCCTCCATCGCCATGTAGGAGACGAGCGAGTCGGTCATGCCGAGGGCGCCCACCATCTGGGCGGCGATGCTGGTGGCGCCGACGAGGTCGCCGCCCGGGCCGGTGGTCGACTCCCCGAACCACAGCTCCTCGGCGGCCATCCCAGCGCACGAGATGCGCAGGAACGCCTGCAGCTCGGTCTTGGTACGGGTCCAGCGCTCCTCGGTGTCGTTGTGGGCGAGCAGGCCGAGGGCGTCCTTGCGCTTGATGATGGAGAGGACCTCGAGCCTGCGCCCGACGCCCGACAGGTAGGCGGCGACCGCGTGGCCGGACTCGTGGGTGGCCACCATCTCTCTCTCGAGTGGGGTGTAGGTGACCGGCTGCTTGAGCCCGACCTCCTCGGAGAGCTTGGCCTGGTTCACGTCGGCCCAGCGCATCGCGTCGCGGCCTGACCGCAGCGCCCACACCAGCGCCTCGTCGAGCAGGTGCTCGATCATCACCGGGGAGTAGCCGAAGGTGATGTGGGCCAGGTCCTCGCGCCGGGCAGGGTCGTCCAGCTCCTCGTGGTGGGCCTTCTTGTCGAGGAAGTAGTCGATGAGCTCGCGGCGGCCGTCCTTGTTGGGCAGGTCGAAGTAGAGCCTGCGGTCGAACCGGCCCGGGCGCAGCAGGGCGGGGTCGAGCGCCTCGGCCCGGTTGGTGGCCGCGATCACCAGGATGTTGTTGTACTTGAGTGAGCGTTTGCGGAGCTGGCGGTCCAGCGGCAGGTAGCCGTTCACCCAGTCGATGACCTTGCCCCACGCCCGCTCGCCGAGCGGCGGGGTGTCGAAGCTCTGGAGCTGGATCAGCAACTCGTTCACGACCCCGCCGTTGCCCGAGGCGATCGACGGCTCGATCCGGCGGCCTGGCACCAGCGACCCGGTGGCTGGCGAGACTCCCATGCCGTCCACGCCACCCCTGGACGCGCCGATGGCGTCGATCTCCTCGATGAACCCGATCGCGCCGCCTTCCTCGCGCGCGATCTTGCGCAGCGCCCTGAAATAGGAGCGGATCTTGCGTGCGGTCATGCCGTACCACATGGACTGGAAACTGGTGGCCGAGACGAACAGGAAGGGCACGCCGGCGTGCCTGGCCATTGCCTTGGCCATATGCGTCTTGCCGGTGCCCGGCCGCCCCTCGAACAGGATGCCGCGGCGCGGGTTGCCACCGAGCCGGTCCCGGAACGTCGCATAGCCGAGGAACAGGTTGAGCGTCTTGACGATCTCGTCCCGGAGGGAATCGAGGCCCTTGACGTCGTCGAGGGTGACCTGGATCTGCTCGGGCCGGTAGAGGAGGTGCGGGGAGCGGCCCTGGCCGGCCATGGGTAACAGCATCACGAGCCCGATCAGCACCACCAGCAGGACCAGGGGCAGCCAGAGCGCGACGTCGGGGCCGAGCTCCAGGCCGGCCAGCGGGTTGAGCGGCTGGTGGGTCAGCACCCGGTACCAGGCGAAGGCGCAGGCCACCCACAAGACGACCGCGACCCGGACGAGCCGTCGCTGCCTGCGGCGCTCGCGCGCCTGGCCGACGTCGACGTCGGCGGCGCGCAGGACGGTGTCCCCGCCGAGCACGCTGCTGACGGTCCGCGGTGCGGGGACCAGCTTGTCGTGCCGGCCCGCCTGCGCGGAGAGCTGTCGTCTGCCCACGTCGCCTCCCGGATCTCGGGTGGCCCGGACGGGAATTCGAGGGCGCTCCTCCCCGCTTCCCCTCCCGAACTCTGGGAACAAGTAAGCCACGTATCGTGGAACTTCGCCACTGTGTGTGCTCGCGTTCAAGCGCTTCGACGAAATTCCCTCAGATCGTGCTACGTAGAAATGTGTAGCACAGTGTGCGTGGCTATCACTAGCCCCGAATCCTCCGGGTCCTCCGTACCCGATCCTACTGGAGGCGTGTGACCGAGAGCACCTGCAGGGGCTCGGCCTGCTGGCAGTAGCTGAGCTGCCCCGGGGAGTGCACGCCCACGACCTCGACCCGGGCGCCTGGCACCAGCTTGTCGGCGTCCTTGCCGCCGCCGACGAGCAGCCAGCGCCGCACCTGGTCGACCTCGAGCAGCTTGCAGCCCGGCTCCACCCCTTCCCGGACGGTCCCCCGCACGACCATCTTGGCCGCGTCCCGGGACGGCTCGGACCTCGAGGTCGACGGTGCCTGCACCCCGGCGGTCGTCGGTGCGCTGGTCGTGGCGGTGGCGGTGCTCGAGGTGGGCGACACCTGCCCGCCCGAGCCGGCTCCCCCTGCGTCCGGGTCGGCGCAGGCGGCAAGCAGCGCAGCGAGCACCAGGGCGAGCAGCGCGCAGCGGCGTGGATACTTGTGCATGTCGGTTGGACGCTCCAGTCCGATCGACGGTTCCCGCTGACCATGAACCTACCCGACACGCGCGCCGATGGCGCAGAATCGACAGCGCCTCGCGCGCTCGAGGCGACCGTGGGCCTCGCGCGCCACAGCAAGGGGCCGCCGCCGTTGCCGAGGAGGAGCCATGCCACTGCTGGACGACGCCGCCATCGAGGAGGGGCTGCAGGCGCTCCCAGGGTGGGAACGGCGCGGCAACGAGATCAGCAAGACCTTCACCCACGCCGACTTCGCCGCGGCGATGGCGTTCGTGGACCGGGTCGCCGGCGCCGCCGAGGAGGCCAACCACCATCCCGACATCGACATCCGCTGGAACAAGGTGACCCTGGCCCTGTCCACCCACTCCCAGGGCGGCCTGACCGAGCACGACCTCCGCCTCGCCCGACGCATCGAGTCCCTGGCCACGAGCCCCTGACCCGCCCACGAGGAGAACGGCTGGACATCGAGGACGTACTCCCGACCGGACTCGATACCGCCGCGACCTGAGGTCGGAGCGGTCCGGTCCGACCGTCGGGGCTGCGCTGGTCCGCGCGGCCGGGTGTGGCCGGTGGCGTTCGGGCTCGCCGGCCAACAACTTGGTCGTTCCAGCGCAGCATGCCGAGGTGAGCGCACTCGACCTGGCCAGGTTATTCGGCAGCGAGCCCTTGCCTGGCGTCCGGGGTGCCGGAGGGCTGGCCGTTGGCTGTGGGAGTGTCCGGGACCGCGCCGCTGCCCTCGGCGGGCAGGAGCCGGTCCTCGGCGGTGGCCCTGGCATGCATCGCGGGATCCGGGTCGGGCAACTCGACGGTGAAGCAGGCGCCGCCGCCCGGGTTGTCGCTCACCTCGACCCGGCCGCCCATGCCGGCCACCAGGCGCTTCACCAGGAACAGGCCGAGGCCGACCCCGCCAGCCCTGCGGGTCAGGCCGGCGTCGACCTGGGTGAAGGGCCCGAAGATGCGGTCGCGGTCAGCCGGGGCCACCCCGGGACCCTGGTCGGCCACGGTGATGTGGGTCCATCCCTGGGGCTGGGTCACGGTCACGGTCACCTGGGTGCTGGGCGGGGCGGCCGCGGCCGCGTTGTCCAGCAGCGCCTCGAGCACCGCGCGCAACGCCGCCGGGTCGGCAGCCACCGGCCTCGGCGTCTCGGGCGGGACGAGGACGAGCGGGAGCGCCGGCGCCGTCGCGCGCCTGGCGGTCACGCTCTCCACGACCAGCTCGGCCAGGGCCACCGGCTGGGTCAAGAGCACCGGGCTCCGGCCGGCGGCATAGGCGCTCGCGGCCAGCAACTGCTCGACCAGCGCGCCCAGGCGATGGGCCTTGGCTGCCAGGCGGCCCAGCAGCTCCTTGCCCTCGGGGGTGGCAGCGACCTCGGGGCGGGCGGCCAGCGTGTCGGCCATGCCCACCACGACCGTGACCGGCGTGCGCAGCTCGTGGCCGACCAGGGAGAGGAACTCGTCCTTGGCCCGGTCGAGGGTTGTGAGGCGTGCGACCGCGGCGGTCAGCTCGGCGTTCTCGGCATGGAGCGCCTCGGTGCGGGCCAGGGCCGCCTCGTAGAGGGCGCGCAGGTCGTCCAGGGCCGGGCCGGCCACCTCGGTGGAGAGCCGGGCCCCGCCCCGGCCCACCGCTGCCAGGGCCTCGAGGATCGCAGCCGGGCTGTCCCCCTTGAGCACGTACCCGCGGGCGCCGGCGGCCACCATCTCCCGCACGTACGCCTCGTCGGCATAGGCGGTATGGGCGACCACCGCCACGGCTGGGAACCGCTGGGTGATCTCCCTGGTGGCCGCAACCCCGCCCCCGCCGGGCATCTTGCAGTCCATCACCACGACGTCGGGAGCCGTGGCCGCGACCAGCTCGAGCGCGGCCTCGCCGCTGTCAGCCTCGCCCACCACCTGCCAGCCGCCGACCTCCTCGAGCAGCGAGCGCAGCACCTCGCGCATGGCGGGATGGTCGTCGACGAGCAGGACCCGGCCAGGGCCCGGCTGCGCTAGCGGCGCTGCTCCCACGCCTCTCCCCTTCCAGGATGCCGCCCGTCGCCCTTGGTCCCGCGCCGGCCACCCGGCCCGCTCCGGGTGGTGTCGGCCGGCAGCCGGTGTGGGTGGAGACCGGCCGGGGAGCCCAGCTCCACCAGGCTGGCAGCGGCGCGCCTGTAGAATCTCGCTTTCCGGCGCCATGCTCAACCATTTGGCGCGTTCGTCCTCGGAGTTCGTTCAGATGAAGGATGTCGGCATCATCGGTCTGCCCCTCTCCGGCAAGACGACCTTGTTCAACGCCCTGACCCGGGCCGGCATCCCAGCGGGCGGGGCGGCGGGCAAGGCCGCCGTCGCCGCCGTCCCGGTGCCCGAGCCCAGGGTGGACGTGCTTGCCGACCTCGAGCGCTCCCGCAAGCGGGTCTACGTCCAGGTGCGCTTCGTGGACGTAGCCGGGCTGTCGGCCGGCGCCAAGGGCTCGGGACTGTCGGCCAAGGGGCTCGGCGCCCTGCGCGAGGTCGACGCGCTCGCGATGGTCCTGGCCGGCTTCGAGGGGAGCGGCGACCCGGTGGACACCGCCGCCGACCTCGCACTCGAGCTGACCGTGGCCGACCTCGGCAGCATCGCCGGCGGCGCCGACAAGGCGGCGAAGAAGGCGCGCGCCGGGGTCAAGGACAGCGCCCTGGAGGCAGCCACCCTGGCCCGCGCGCGCGACATGCTCGACGCCGGCCAGGCGCTCCGCGACGCCCCCTGGGAACCCGAGGAGCTGAAGGTCCTGGCCAACTTCTCCCCCCTGACCCTCAAGCCCGTGCTCGCGGTGGTGAACCTCGGCGAGGACCAGGCCGGCGAGGCGGCCGCCCGGGCGGCCAGGGTCGAGGAGGCCCTCGGGGTCCCGACGGTCGCCCTGCCCGCCGCGCTCGAGGCCGAGGCGGCCGAGCTGCCCGCCGGCGAGGCGTCGGCCTTCCTGGCCGAGTACGGGGTCAAGCGCTCCGGCCTGGACCAGGTCGTCGGCGCGGCCTGGCGACTGCTGGACCTCCAGACCTTCTTCACCACCGGCGAGGACGAGACCCGCGCCTGGGAGGTCCGCCGCGGCGCCACCGCGCCCGAGGCGGCCGGGCGGGTCCACTCCGACTTCGAACGGGGCTTCATCCGGGCCGAGGTGGTCACCTACGACGACGTCGTGGCGGCGGGCGGCTGGGACGCGGCCCGCTCCAAGGGCCTGCTCCGGGTCGAGGGCAGGTCGTACGTGGTGGCCGAGGGCGACTGCCTGAACATCCGCTTCAGCGTCTGACGGCCAGCGCCGAGCCGCCGGCCGGCGGCCCCCGGGTGGGTCGCCCGGTCCGGGGTGGGGCGGCCCGGAGCGGGCCGGCGCCGAGCCTCCGGCGGCCCCCAGGTGGGTCGCCCGGTCCGGGGTGGGACGGCAGGAGGCGCGCGGCGCTCAGCCGCCGGAGATGGCCGCGATGACCCAGACCTCGTCGCCGTCGCCGACCGGGGTGGCCAGGCCGGTCAGGTAGCGGATGCTCTCGCCGTTCACGAACACGTTGACGTGCGGCCGCAGCGCGCCCAGCTCGTCGAGGACCCGCTGGCGGACGCCGGGATGGTCCTGGCCCACGGCCTCCAGGAGGGCGGCGACGGTGCCGGGGCCGGGGAGCGCGACCTCGACCCGCCTCTGCCCGCCCGCGTAGGCGCTGAGCGCGGCCGGGAGGTGGAGAGTGGCCATGGTCAGCTCAGCACGGCGGCCTTGACGCAGAGGACCGGGGGCAGCCACCCGGCCACCAGCCGCCAGCCCTCCCCCTCGTCGGCCGAGGCGAACACCTCGCCGGTGCGGGTCCCGAAGTACAGCCCGGCCGGGCGCATGCCGTCGGTGGCGAACCCGTCCCGCAGCACGGTCAGGTAGGCGTCGCGCTGGGGCAGCCCCTTGCCGAGCGGCTCCCACGACGCGCCCCCGTCCTTGGTGCGGTACACGCACGCGCGGGCGTCCGGGACGCAGCGGAACATGGCCGACTCGAGCGGGACCGCGTAGGCGGTGTCCGGGTCGGCCGGGTGGGCGACCATCGCGAAGCCGAAGTCGCTCGGCACCCCGTTGGCGATGTCGGCCCAGCTCTCGGCACCGTCGTCGCTGCGGTACAGGCCCCCGTGGTTCTGCATGTACAGGGTGTCCCGCCGGCCGGCAGCCTGGGCGACCTTGTGGACGCACTGGCCGAACTCCGGATGGGGGTCTGGCATGAACTCGACGCGCACGCCGCGGTTGCGCGCCTGCCAGGACGCGCCGCCGTCGTCGCTCCGGTAGACGCCCCCGGACGAGACCGCGACCCAGATGCGGTCCGGGTCGGCCCAGTCGGGCACCACCGTGTGCAGGCAGAGGCCGCCGCCTCCGGGCTGCCATTGAGACCGGTGGGGGTGGTCCCAGAGCCCGCGGACCAGCTCGAAGGTCTCGCCGGCGTCGTCGGAGCGGAACAGCGCGGCCGGCTCGACCCCGGCGTACACGGTGTCGGGACGCTCGTCCCCGGCCGGCTGCAGCTGCCACACCCTGGTCAGGGCGGCGCCGGTGCCGTCCGGGAAGCGCACGTTGCCCTCGGCCGGGTCGCTCCAGGTGCGGCCCAGGTCGTCGGAGCAGCGCACCACCGAGCCCCAGTGGGAGCTCTCCGTCCCGGCCAGCACCCGGCGGCGGCCGGCCCGGCCGTCGAAGGCGAGCGCATAGATCGCCTCGCCCGGGAAGTGGGGCCCGGTCGGCTCGAACTCCTGGCGGTCCACACCACCCTGAAACAGGAACGCCCCCTTGGTCGTACCAACCATAAGCAAGATGGACATCTGCTATACTCCTCCGTGTCGAACACCCGTTCGAGCAAGCCTACCCCAAGGGGTGCCCTTTGAAAACAGCCCCATACACCCGGCTCTCACAGTATCGAGGTGGGGGCTTCAGTGAGAACTGCCAGATCCAAGAGGAGGAGTGCCTAGCGTACGCTGCGGACCAAGGTTGGCAAGTCGTAGCCGTCTACACCGACGAAGACATCAGCGCGTCCAAGTACAGCACGAAGCCCCGCCCCGGATACAACAAACTCCTAGAGGCTGTCCGGGCGAACGAGGTTGAATGCATCTTGATCACAGAGATGCCCCGACTATACCGCAGGCTTGAAGAACTGCTTGAGCTGATCCAGCTAGCCGACACTACCAGCCTGCGCCGTATCGAGACGACCGATGGCCTGGCATACGACCTCTCTGCAGGTGTCGGCATTCACAACGCAGTAGCAGCCGTCAACTCAGCGGTCTTGGAATCCCGCCGCACCTCTGACCGGATAAAGCGCAAGCGCAAGGCCGAAGCCAGAGCCGGTAAGTCCCATGGTGGTATCCGGCCTTACGGGTACGAAAAGGGCGGCATGGAGGTCAAGCCCGAAGAAGCCACCATCATCCGCGAGTGCGCCGACCTCATTCTGGCTGGTGATTCTGTTCTAAACGTCGTCCGAATGTTGAACTTGCGGGACGTCAAGACCGCGACCGGCGGTAAGTGGTTCCCCCGAAACTTAGAGCAGATTCTCACGTCCAAGCGGATTACCGGCGTGCGGACGCACAACGGGTCGGAGTATCCGGCCGCCTGGCCCGCGATCATCTCAGCGGAGGACGGCGAGCGCCTTACGCTGATACTTCGGAACCGAAACACGCCCGGAAAGCGGCAGCCGAGGACATACCTACTCTCACATATGGTTTACTGCGGCCTCTGCGGGAAGCCACTCAGCAGCTCGGGTACGCAAAAGCACAAGGGCGGCCCGACCCAACGCAAGTACCGCTGTAAGCACATCGACAATTCGGGGATGGTCTACGGTTGCGGCAAGATTGCACGAGTGGCAGAGCCGGTCGAGATACTAGTCTCGGAAGCCGTCCTCTACCGCTGCGATTCTACCGACCTAGCCACCGCGCTCCATGGCGCTGAAAAGCCAGAGATGAGCGTGTTGATGGACACCTACAACACGCAAAAGCTCAAGCTGAAGGAACTGGTCGAGGATTACGCTACCGGCCTACTCAACCGTGAACAACTGGCGCAAGCCAAGGCCGTTGTCGAAGATGCGATTGAGGCTACGAAGGCGAAGCTCGCCAAGCTCGAAAGCGGCCGAACGCTCGCCTCGATCCCTATCGACAAGACGGTGCGCGAAGCCTGGGAAACTGGCGACCTCGGCTGGCGGCGAAGCCTAATCAGCCTGCTGGTCGAGCGGGTGGTGATTCAGCCGTCTCGGCCGGGTAGGCGTCAATGGCGGTCTCCGGATGGTCGAAGTTGGGCGTTTGACCCTGAGAAGGTCCAGATCGTCTGGCGCGTATAAGCCGCGCGACGGCGAGGAGCTGGTTCTGCCGGGTCGACAGATCATTTATTGACCCGCTTAGTCTCGTCTGTAGCGGGAATGCGCCACCGCTGGTTCATCTCAGCAACCTGCTCGGGCGTAATGATCGACTTCCCCGCTGGCCCAGTGAACCACTCAACGATGCGGTTCCACTCCGCATCAATGATTTCGATGTAGCTGCGGCATTGCCGTATCACGATGTGTACTTCGCAGTCCTCGCTCGGTACCTGATCGTCGCAGCGGCAGGCCTCGAGCCATGCCCGCCAACGCGTGAGAGTCAGCCTTCCCGTGTCGTCTTCATCGAGCTTGCCGTTGAACAGGTGGAAGGCCGGCATGGGCCGCTCCAATGCCGCGAAGCTCAACCAGGACATGTCATGCTCGGTAAACGGCGGGTGGAATCCCAGAAAGTAAACCGAGTCGGCGATGAGTTGCGCTTGCTCCTCGTCACCAAGCAGCCACAGCCCGCCCCGCTGATCTATGAACTGGTCCAGGTGCAGGAAGAAGCGCGCCAAGAACCATACGGACGTACGCCGGCGGGTTTCGAGCTGACTACTAGTGGTTGCGGGATCATGGCGCGCCCGCATGTAGACCGCCAAGTCATTCTCGAGCCCTGACAGGTCCGACCAGATCCGGTAGTAGAAGTGAAACCGGTCGAGCCACATCACCGCCAGCGCCGGACTCGCCGGCAACTGCGCGGCCAGGCGCTCATGCGTGTTGCGCATCCGGTAGTTCGTGTCGTACTCGACCAGTTCGTCGGCGAGCAGAGCGAGCAGCGGTTGTGTGTGCCGCCGAGTGAAGGTGCCGAGTGGCATCTGGTCGTCGTACAGGTAGTTCTTGGTCCGCGTCCGCCGGGTGACCGAGTCAAAGCCTTTGGTGGTTGGCGCAAGTCCGAGGAGGAGGGCCAAGGCGCGTCCCGCACCCTCGCGCTCAATCGGCTCAAGCACGTGTTTGAGCACGACGACGAGCTGAGCCTGGGGAGATGAGCCATTCTCCTGCGCTGGACCCGCCACACATTGAAGCGCCAAGAGACGAGGGAGCTCGGCGGGGTCGAGTGCACTGGCTTGGGCGCCCTCGTTCACCACGTGCCGCAGCTCGCGGGCGAGGCCATGGGCATCCGGGACGGCGTCGTTAGGTGACGAGGCTGACATGGTCCGCGGATTGTCCTCCCTGCGTCCGCTGGGCGTCGTCAGCCTACCTGTTCCCTGGATCGTGTCACGCAGCCAGGGCGCAGGAAAGGCAGGCAGATGGCCGAGCATCGCGCACCAAGGCCGGCTGGAAGCCGGCCGGATGCTCCCGTGCCGGCCAAGGAGTTCGACATTGCTGCCTGGGTGCGGCGATCCACGGCGGCGCAGCGCGTACCCGAGAGAGTCGCAGATGAGGAAGTAATCCTTGCAGCCGCTCTCCTTCTCAGGTCGGCGTTGAAACCTACCCTCACTCCCCCGCCTCGGCGGTCCCTTCCCGGCCAAGCAGTGGGGCCGGGTGGCGAGCCCGCGGCGCCAGGACCGCGAGGAGGCCGGCTGTGAGCGCCGACCCCACCCCCGACCCGGTGGCCGAGCACCCATTCACCCGCGCGTTGCGGACGTGGGAGGCGCGGCCTTCGGCCGACACCTGGCAGCAGGTTGTGACCGACGCCCGCCAGCAGAGCCGCGGCTGGCACGAGATCGGGCAGGCGCTCGGCGTGGACCCCGAGCAGGCCAGGCACGCCTACCTGGCGGCCGTCGAGCAGCGACAGCTCCGCCGCACGTGCCATGCCGGAGCTGGGACGCCTGCTGCACTATGAGGCGCGCTGGCGGGACCTCGCGGACGACAACGATGCTGACCGCGCTCATCAGCGGTCTCGGACCCGCGCTCCCAGCGCCATCCCCTACTGAGACAGGGCAAGGGTGACAGTGAGCGCTGAACGCCTCACTTTCCTTGCGCCCGCAACGGACTGGCGGAACCAGGCCGCCTGTCGTGATTCCGATCCCCGGTTGTTCGACCCCGATCCGGGGACCGACCTGCGCAGCAGGGCTTCCCTACTGGCGGCTGAACGGCGCGCTATCTGAGCCGCCAATCCCCAGCAGCTCGCCACTGCGAGCGACAACGGCGAGCCCGCGACAAGCGTGACGAGGAGCGAATCCTATGACCACGAACCCGCCGCCCCTCACGGCGACGCTGGTGACTACTCAGCGGCTGGCCCGTGTGCGCCTTGGCCTGGTGCTCGCCGTGGCTTTGTTCGCCGCAGGCGTCGCCGGCTTGGGCTACCTGGTGTCCTTCGAGGCGATCAGCGCGTTCGTGGTCCGGATCGGCGCTCTGCCCGAGAACCTGCGCTGGTGCGGGCCGCTGTTGGTAGACACCTTTATCACCATCGCCACCCTGTTCCTGGTGTGGCTGGCGCTGTCTGGGGTGCGGCTGCGCCGCTGCTGGGACGCCTACTACGCCTGGGCCCTGATCGCGGTGGCCACCATCGCCAGCGCCTACCTCAACGCCGCCCACGTCCAGCCGTCTATGCCAGCTGGTGCCATGGCTGCTGCCGCGCTGCACGGCGCAGTCCGATGGGACGCCCGGATCGCCGCCGGCGCCGTCCCGTTCGCGGTCCTGGCGAGCGTCCACCTGCTCGTCCTGCTCCTCCTGCGCCTGTTGGCCTGGACGCCCACCCAGGACGCGGCAGTCTCGGCTGCCAACTTGGATGAGCTGATGCGAGCCGATCTCCAGCCGGCCGCGGCACCGATGCAGGACATCGAGTCCGGGCAGGACGCCCAGCAAGCGCGGCGTGTATGGGTGCGGGCGCTGCTCGCCGGCGAGACCCAGGACAGCCCGGTGTCCTGGCAGGACGTCCAAGCCGCGACCCGGACTGTCCCGCAGCCGCTCGTACGCGCTCCTGCGCCGGGAGCGCGAGGCACTGGCATCTCCAGGCGCGGCGCTCCAACCCGAGCGCCCTTGCTGCTCAAGGGAATCGTTTTCAGGGGCAGGTAGTTACTACTGTGGGCGATCCAGAGAGGAGGTCGATCGAATGGCAGGTGGCAGGACTCCCCGAAAACGATCGAGGACCGTGATGGTGGCGCTGGCAGTCGCGAGCGGGATCGCACTGCTCCCAGCGAGCCCGGCCACGGCGCATGTCCACGGCATCACTCCCCTGCGCTGTGTCGGCACCGTCAACGACGGCGCCAACCAGACCGACACGACGCCAGCCTCGGCGGCGAACGGCGGACCGATCTCGGGCCTGATCCCAAGGGACGTCGGCAACGCGCCGCTGACAATCGGCGATGGAGGGTTCGATACACCGGCCTGTCCGGCGAGCCCGTAGCCGCAGACCGCAGCACGACCAGACGGGAGCCACCCGAGCGAAGTGTGGTTGGCGCCGTCAGTCCGGACTTTTCTGACTCTCCGGTGCGGCAACCACTGGCAGGACGCGGCAGCCTGTGGGGCTACCCCAGGGTCCCGGCGTTCTCTCGGTATGTCCGGTTGGTGACGTAGGGCCGATGGTATGGAACAGGCACGGGCTTCCGGGATCATGCGGTTGTCACAGCCTCATGATCGCGATGGAAGCCCGTGCCTGCCGACCCATCATCCTCGATCCCGCCGGGCCTGACCGTACTGGCCCACGCTGACCCGCTCCGACCAGCCGAGACACCGCACCTGCTCGCCTACCTCGCCACGGTCGGGGACCCGCGAACCCGCGCCGGGCGTCGCCATCCACTGGTTGCCATCCTCGCCATCGCTGCTGCAGCGGTGCTGACCGGCGCACGGTCGTTCGCCGCGATCGCCGAGTGGGCCGCCGACGCCGACCAGCCGGTCCGCGCAGCGCTCGGCACCCACCGCGATCCACTCACCGGCCGTTGGGCGGTGCCGGCCGAGGCCACGGTCCGCCGGACCCTGGCCCGTCTGGACCCCGAGGCGCTGGCCGCCGCGATCGGTGCGTGGCTGGCCGACCGTGACCACGCTGGCCAGCGGCGGCGTGCGGTCGCGGTCGACGGCAAGACGCTCCGCGGCGCCCGACGCGACGGGCGGCAGGTCCACCTGCTCGCCGCGATGGACCACACCACCCGCGCCGTCCTCGCCCAACGCCAGGTCAACGGCGCCCCGGGTGAGGTGCCCGCCTTCCAGCCGCTACTGGCCGGCCTGGACCTGACCCGCGTTGTGGTCACGGCTGACGCGCTGCAGACGCACGGCGACGCCGCCGAGTTCCTCATCGAACGCAAGCAGGCCGACTACCTGTTGACTGAACTAACAGCCGCATAATCCCTGTTCAGCAGCCATGCGGTGGATGTGATAGACATCCCCGCCATGGACGAGAAGCAGCAGTCTTCAACAGACCTAGC
>Ga0184627_10000187_pt1 | contig 28626 bp, 39 predicted proteins | sample PLM3_127_b1_FD_133150 | JGI IMG/M metagenome (GOLD analysis project Ga0184627, IMG submission 133150) | Groundwater sediment microbial communities from an aquifer in East River, Colorado, USA - PLM3_127_b1 | ecosystem: Environmental > Terrestrial > Soil > Riparian zone | place: USA: East River... | reverse complement strand
GCCGGCTGCGCTTCTTTAACGAGGTCAAAGTATGAATGAGATTCTGTTTTGGCTCAGCATCGGCGTGTTGTGTGTGCCGGGTTTGGGCTGCGCGGGCGTGCTGCTGTGCCGGCCTGCGAGGATTGGATTGTGGCCTGGCTGGAGCGGCGGCGGACGCGGCGGAAAACGCGCCAGGAGTGGCGTCGAGCCGAGCGGCGGTGGGCGGATGTGTCGCGACGGATGAAATGACGTGAGGGCATGGAAACGAGGCGCGATCCATTCGAATGCTGGTATTCGCTGGCGGACGCGGCGGCGCGCCTGGGTGTGAAGACGCGAGCGGTGTCGCGCGCGGTCGGCATGGACCCGGGTTTGAGTGCTGCGGCAAAGGAGTTTTTTGGAGAAACGCGCCTGCCGTGGAGCGCGTGGGAGGAGTGGCTGCGGAGCAGGCCGCAACGGGTGTTCGAGCAGCGCAGAGTTGTGGCGCGGACGGATGGTGGGTTTTTTGTTCGGCTACCGGTCGTGGCGCGGACTGAGGGTGAAGCGAGGAGGAGGCTTGAGGAACACCGGGGAGCTCGGGATAGAGAGGTGTCTGATTGAGTGAGGCGCTACAATCAATGGTAGACGTGGCTGACATTGGCTTGCCTGTGCGTCACGTCGAGAAGGGCGAGCAACTGGCGTTGGTGACGCTGGCTGATTTGCCGGAGCGGCCGGATTTGTTGGAGGCAATTGAGGCGCGTCCAGTGGACCGGTCGCGGCCCAAGTGGCGACACACGGGCCGGCGTTTTTTGGATAAACTGGCCGGCGACACCGACCTGGCTGAGATGGTCATCATGGGGTTCAAACTGGGGTTCTCAGTCCGGCTCCTGGCCTGGAGGTTGGGAGTGTCGCCGAATACGTTGGCGGCCGCGCGCCGGTTAATGACTGACCGTGATGAGTTGGAGCCGGTCCGCAAGCGGCAGGATAGATTGCTCGACGAAGTCGGCGAGGAGGGTTTGGAGTATTGGCTGGAGGGCATGAGAACGGGCGTGATTCACCCTGGGCAGATAACCATTCCGACGCTGGCGGCGTTAACCAATAAGGGGCAGCGCGATGTAGGGCTGGTGCCTGGGACGGAGCGGACGGTGGAGGGCGTGGGCGTGGAGAGGGCGAGGGCGTTCCTGGAGCTGGTGAAGCTCCGCGCGACTGAGGGCGTCTCAGGTGGAAAATCGTCGAATGGGCCGATAATCGAGGCGGAGATTGTGCGTGATACCGCCTCGCGTACCGCTGAGGCAGCGCCGGCGGCCACGGCCAGGCCAGTAGGCGGCGGCGCGACCGACGGCGCGGCGGCGAGTGGCGAAGGGCCGGGGGGGGGGTCGCACGCGGCGCCGGCGCAGGGGACGCGATGGGAAGGGGCTTGAAATTTTGCGATGTAAAGATGACTCGATGCTCAAAATTTTCGCGGCTTAAAGGCGGTCCTGCGGGGTGGCCGGAAGAGACGCAAGGGACGCAAGGGACGGAAAGGACGGAAAGGACGGGTTTAATTTCGAGCGGTGGCGTGGAAGCCAGCCACGCAGGGAGCGTTGAAGACGGGCTTGCCCCTTGCAAGGTTTTGAGCACCGTTAAACTTGCTGCATGCCGGAGTAGCGCCCGGCCCGCTCGGAAAAAATTCGCGGCTTGGCCGCAAGCTATGCCGCAGTTGCCCGACGCCGAGAGGCTCGGACCGGTAATCGCTACCGCTTTCAACAACAGCGGCATAGTTCTCTGTCTGTGACTCGATGAAATGGACCCGAAACTCACGCGCGATGACTGGCCGAATCCCGATCTTGAGGATAAAGAGCCGGCGTTGCGGTTGGCACGCCTGTGGATGAAGACCAATCCCGACATCGACTTGCTGGGGGCTTTCCGGTTTTCGGCGTTCCGGTTCTGCGGGGCGACGGGCCTGGAGGCGATCTGGGCGGAGCGGGCGTTCGAGGATTTTGCGGAGTTGTTCGTGCGGGACGGGTCCTGGGTCTGGGTAAGGCATTGGATCCGGGACCAGATTGGCGTGGGGACGGCCCTGGTGGGACGGGATGGGGTTCCAAATCGGATGGTGAACGGTTTCGTGAAGACGTGGTGTCTGTTGCCGGAAAAAATCCGCGTGGCGGTGCTGGCGCAGTATCCGGAGTTGACGGGGTTCTTTGGGTCGCTGTCGTGGCATGAAGCCCTACGTAAGCCCTCCCGAAGCCCTTCTGAATCGGCGGTGGACGACGGGTCGCCGAGGGGCCAAGAAGCCCTTCCTAAGCCCTCCATAAGCCCTGCCGAAGCCCTTGGCAAGCCCTTGATGGCAAACCCAAGTGCTATTCCGGGAACTGGCTTGGCCGCAGTGGATTACGCAGTGGATTACGCAGTTCCAATAAGCCCTTCAAAAGGGCTTGCCATGCCCTTGGCAACCCCTTATGGAGGGGTAAGAGCAGGAGCAGCAGCAAGAGCAGGAGTCTTGTCAGTGGGGGAGTGTGAGGGGGGACATGGCTCGGAGGTGCCGAGCCGGGAAGCTGTGCTGGAATTCAGCCGGGGCTGGCCAGGCGAGATGGCCACCGGAGTCCCGGCCGGGATTCCGGAGGGCTGGGTGCGCAAATGGTGCATCTGGCGAATGGGAGAAGCGGCGCCGCCGTTTCCGCGAGACTGGAAACGGGATCTGGTGGATCGGTTCGTGGCGGATTGGGTTGAAAAAAGGCCGAACACGCGGCAGCCCGCGGGCGACAGCGGCGTGGGCGAGGCAAATCGCGCTGGGAACGTAGCGGAGCTGGAGGCAGCGTTGAAAACTGAAAAAAATGCGGGGGAGCGGGCCCGGTTAAGGGCGCGGTTGAAGGTGTTGGAGGGCAAATGAATGCGAATGGACACATAACGGATGCGATGGAGCCGGAGGATTTTCGGCAGGGGCGACGCAATGGCGGCGCGCTGCGGGTCGGAGACCCGCGGTCCGCGGATCGGCTGCCGCCACACTCGGTGGAGGCGGAACAGGGAACGCTGGGGTGCGTCATGCTGGCGCCGATGGAGTGTCTGGCGGAGTGCGAGCGGCAACGGGTGGAGCCGGAGTGGTTTTACGACTTGAGGCACCGGGGGATTTACCAGGCGGTAAGGAATATGAGGACGGAGGGGATGGCGGAGGGAGCGGGGGAGCGAGCGGGTGAGGGAATGGGAGGGAATGGCGGCGCTCTCACGAGCGCCGCTACAGGCGGGATTGATATGGTGACGGTGCACCAGCGGTTGAGTGACCACGGGCATCTCGAGGAGTGCGGAGGGGTGGACTACCTGGCGGCGTTGCCCGACACCGTGCCGAGCGCGGCGAACCTCCGCTACTACCTCGACATTCTGCGCGAGAAGTGGGTGTTGCGAAATATAGTGGGGACCTGCGCGGACACAATAAGCAGGGCCTACGAGTTCAGTGGCGACTCGACTGCGTTGGTGACCCAGTTGGAGCGGGACATTCAGGTGTTCGCCAGGGGAATGCAGCCACCGGACCAGGTGGACACGATGTATGTGAGTCCGCTGGAGATGGGGGATGAGCATTACCAGCGTTGGTTCGGAAAAACGCACGGGGTGCCGGGCCTGCCACTGCCGGCGTCGGCCTTCGGGGAGTTCCCATTCAAGATTCGGCCGTGCGAGCTGACGTTGCTGGACGCGGAAACAAAAATGGGCAAGAGCACGATGGCGAGTTACATCATGTTGCACTTGATCGCGCAGGCGGAATCAAAGGAGGCGCGGGACCTCTTCCCGAATGGGATGAAATTGCTGTATGACTCCCGCGAGGTGCACCGGGTGGAGACATTGAAAAAATTCGCGAACCAATTGCTGGGGCGCATCAGCTATGAACTGTGCCTGGTGGGCCATGAGCAGCGGAAGGAAAAGAGTTTCGTGGAATGCCGGTGCGGTGTCTGCGGCCCGGCGCTCAGCGAATGGCGCGAGGCGCACGAATGGCTGGGCAGGCGGCTGAAGCTGAACCTGACGACGGGCATCAAACATTGGCGGGACATCTTGCAGGCGTTCTACCGGCTGGCCGAACTGGGCTTTCATTTGTTCGTGCTGGATAATTTGATGCGCATCGGCATCCAGAAGGATGATTGGAACGCCCAAGCTGACGCGGTGGCTGCGTTCGCGCAATTCTGTGTTGACACGGGGAGCCATATGTTCCTGATCGCGCATCGCACGAAGAACACGGATGGCGATTACCGGAAGAAGACGAGCGGGGCGCATGAGATAACCGCCAATTCGCACAACCTCTGCACGGTTTGGAAGAATGAAAAGAAGTTCGAGAAGCTGGGTCCCTGGGTGGCCAAGTTGAAGGACCCCGAGCAGAACTATAGCTATGACGAGTTCCTGTCGGACGCCGCCGACCTGCTGAAGCTGCCGGATGCGAAGTTCATTTTGAACGATCAGCGATTGGACGGAGGCCGGAGCAACGCGAGCCGGGAGTTGTGGTTTTTGAAGCGGTCGGGGCAGTACTTCGATTACCGGCCGCCGAAGCCGCGGCCGAGCGCGGCGACCAATTGGCTGGAGAAGTGGCGGGGCAGAATGACGAATGATCCGAACCAGGATATCGAGCTGCCGCTCAGGACGGTCCCGGTGGCTCGCGAGGACGCTCGGCCCACCCCGGGCGCGGCGGTGAACCAATAATAAGACGAAAGGAACATGACTTATGCCAAACGAGATTACTTTGCCGGATGAGAAAACGATTTCGACGTTGTTCGGGGCCGGCGCGGCACTGGGCGACCCGACAACGGCGCACGGCGGGATACCGTACGCGGTCATACCGAAGGACTACAAGCTGGAGAGCCTGGAGCCGTTGTTGCCGCCGCGAGTGGTGAGGCAATGTCCGACCTTCCGGGAGGTGGATTCGTTCGGCCGCTATGTAAAACGGTTCGCGATTGAGGCGACAACGCTGTTCGCGAACGTGAACGTGGATGATTCGACTTGCAGCGTGCTGGCGGTGCTGGATTATCACTCCACCACGGATAAGCCGGCTTGGGCGAGCCACCGGGCAAGACTCGCGCTCGTGCAGACAAGGGAATGGGCGGCCTGGATGGCGGCCAATGGAGTGCGGCGAACGCAACAGGAGTTCGCGTTGTTTCTGGAGGAGAATGAGCGGTTGTTCCGCAGCCCGAGCGGGGCGGAGTTGCGGGAGATGGTTTTGATGCTTGAGGGCAAGTGCGAGGCGAGGTTCAACAGCGCGATTCGGTTGCAGAACGGACAGGTGCGCATGGGCTACGTCGAGGACGTCGAACTGCGCGGGAGCCACGGCGAGGCAACCGGGATGCTGGAATTGCCCGGGGAATTCATCTGCGGCATCGCGCCGTTCGAGGGCATGGCGCCTTACGAGGTCAAAGCGCGGCTGCGGTATCGGCTGGCGGATCGGAAAATAACGTTTTGGTATGAGACGATCACGCCGCATTTGATCGTGCGCGACGCGGCGAAGCTGGCGCTGGACAGGGTGCAGGAATTGACCGGTATCGAACCGCTGATGGGATGTTTGACGTGAAATGAGTGAGCAAACCAAAATCCAGTGGGCGACGCACACGGGGTCGCCCTGGTTCGGTTGCACGGAGGTGTCGCCGGGGTGCGCCAACTGTTACAGCCGCACGCTAACGGAGACGAGGCTGGCGCCGATTATCCGGGGGGCGTATCGGAAGGCTGGGTTGAAGGATTGGGCAAACATGCCGGTGTGGGGCCGGCTCGCGCCGCGGGTGTTGTGCAAGGGGTTTTGGAAGGATGCCAGAAGGTATAACACGAGTGCGAGGCGGACGAACCGCCTCACCCCAACCCTCTCCCCCGATGGGGGAGAGGGAGTCCGAACGCGGCCGCGGATGTTTCCGAGCATGGACGATTGGCTGGACGACATGCCGGCTGGGATCATGGACCAGGAGGGCAATTGGCTGGAGCCGGTGAGCGTGTTGGCGGATGTGTTGAAGCTGATTTATGAGACGCCGAACCTGGATTGGCTGTTGTTGACGAAGAGGCCGGAGGCATGGAGGAAGAGGATCGCGCAGGCATGGGAATCGGGCGGATTGGACGCATCGGACGGATCGGAGGACGTGCCAGTGGCAGCGTGGGCATCTGCCTGGCTGGTGGGAAAAGCGCCTCCGAACGTTTGGTTTGGGGTGTCGGTGGAAGACCAAAAGCGGGCGGAGGAACGGATTCCGGAGTTGCTCAAGATTCCGGCGCGGGTGCGGTTCCTGAGTGTCGAGCCGTTGTTGGGGCCGATCATCTTGGACTATTGTGACGAGCCGGGCGCGAATCACACATCGGATTGGACGGCCAAGGTGCTGCCAATGGGGGTCGATTGGGTGATTGTGGGGGGGGAGAGCGGGCCAGAGGCCAGGGCGTGTAATGTGGAGTGGGTGCGGGATATTGTTCGGCAGTGCAAGGCAGCTGGAGTGCCGTGTTTTGTGAAACAGTTGGGAAGCAATTGCTGGTCGGAGGACGATGACTGCTTTTGCCATATGGCGGACGAGGGAGAGGAGGAGACGCATTGGAAGGCATATTTCAAGGATTTAAAGGGCGGGGACCCGAGGGAATGGCCGGAGGATTTGAGGGTGAGACAAATGCCAATGACGAATGACGAATGACGAATGAGTGATAGGTTGACCATTTTGCAGGGGGACGCGCTGGAGCGGCTGCGGGAGTTGCCGGATGAGAGCGTGCATTGTTGCGTGACGAGTCCGCCCTATTGGGGCCTGCGGGACTACGGCGTGGCCGGACAGATGGGGCTGGAGCGGACGCCGGAGGAATACGTGGCCAAGATGGTGAAGGTGTTTCGGGAGGTGCGGCGGTTGTTGCGCAGCGATGGGACGCTTTGGTTGAATATTGGGGATACCTACGCCAATGATGGCGAGACTGGAGGCAAACAGGCTTACCTGGACGACTCGAACCGCAAAAGAGTCGGCCGCGAGAAACGATTCACCGGGCTTAAGGCGAAGGATCTGAGTGGGATGCCGTGGCGCCTGGCGTTTGCGTTGCAGGCGGACGGCTGGTGGCTGCGGTGCGACATCATCTGGCACAAATCGAATCCGATGCCGGAGAGTGTGACGGACCGGCCGACGAAATCGCACGAATACATTTTCCTGTTGGCAAAGAGCCAGAGGTATTACTACGACGCGGTCGCCATTCGGGACCCGGCGTCACCGGCGCTCGTCAAGCAAGTGGAGGAGGGCTACAACGGGAAGGCAACGAAGGATTACCTGGGCATGGGCGTGCAGGATGCGAGCGCGACGAAGGCAAGGATCATCAACGGTTGCCGGAAGCGTATTGACAAGCAGTGCGGGCATTCGCGGAGGCACGCGGGTTTCAATGAGAAGTGGGACAAGTTATCGCCGGCGGAACAGGCGTTGCTTGGGCGGAACAAGAGGGACGTGTGGACGGTGCCCGCAGCGAATTTTGCGGAGGCGCATTTCGCGACTTATCCGGCGGACTTGATCAAACCGTGCATTCTGGCGGGATGTCCGGCCGGAGGCGTGGTGCTCGACCCGTTCGCGGGGAGCGGGACGACGGGCCAAGTGGCGCTGGAACTGGGGAGGCGCGCGGTGCTTATCGAGTTGAACCCGGAGTATGTGAAGCTCATCGAGCAGAGGTGCGCGGTTACGCCGGGGTTGATGTTGTGAAAGGATTTAACCGCAGATGAACGCAAATCAACGCAGATAGAACAAATCGTAAATCGTAAATCGTAAATCGTAAATCATAAATGACTGATAGCGCGACCATGGATAGAGTGGAAGGCGCTCCGGCCCTGGAGGGCCGCGCCCCGCTGGCGCCGTTGGAGTGGCATCCGTGTTTGCCGAATTTGTCCGAGGCCGAATTGCTCTGGTTGGCGCGCGAGCCGGACGGGCCGGAGACTTATGCGAAGTTCGTCGACGAACGGGAGCGGTTGCTGGCACTGGCGAAAGACGACCCGTTGTATCATGGGTTCGAGCTGGATTGCTGGAAGATCGCCGACGAGCAGCTCGCGGATCCGGACCTGGACTTGCAGGTAAATTTCGGTTGGAACCGCGGCGGGGGCAAGACGCGCCGGGCCTTGCGCTTGTTGTGCGAAGCGGCAAGGGAATATCCGGCGGATGGCGACGCGGGCTATCTGGTGCTGGGCGAAACGGAATCGAGCTTGTGGAACGTGCAGATGCCGGTCGTCTGGCTTTACCTGAAAAAGTTCATCAAGCAGTTGAACGGCAAACAGACGGGGCCGTATCGCGTGACGCACAAGCCGGGAACGGGTTTTACGGAGGGGCTGGTAATCATTCCAAGCGGGCCGATTCGAAATGAGAAGGGCGAAATCACAGGTTACCGGGGCTGGTCGAATATATGGTTCGACACTTACAAGGGTGACCCGGGCAAGTACGAGGGGCGCGAGTTCGGCGGGCGGCTGCGGATGATTGGCCGGACGGCGAGCGGCAAGGGCATCCTGGACCTGGCGAAGCGGCCGGATGGTTCATCCATCGAGAATGTGGCGGTGGTGGCGGATGAAGGGTTGAAGTTGGGCTGGCTGCGCATGATCAAGCGGCGGGTGCAGTTCCGTCAGGGGAAAATGATTTGGGCTTACACACCGATCAAGGGCATCACGCCGGCGATCAAGGAAGTGGTGGGGACGTTGAAAGTGGAGTCGAGCGCGCCGGCGGATGCGCACGTGAAGTTCCGGAATTTCATCGCGGACGTTCCAGACTGTCCGAGCGGACACATGCCGGTGACGGGCGTCTGTTCGATGGCGAGGACGAAGGCGGTTTATTTTCACATTCATCCGCAGGCGTTCAACGACTATTTCCGCATCGTCGTGAACGATTGCCAGGGGCGCGAGCAGCGTTACATCGAGCGCATGGCCTTCGGCTACAGCAAAGACACTGTGGAGCGCAAGTTCGGGACGTTCGGTCCATGGAACATCATCGAGCCGGACCGATTGCCGGCGGTGGGGACGGATTACCTGATCGTGGACCCGCACGATGCGCGCCCTTACTTTTTCATTTACGTGCGGGTGGCGCCGGGCTTGGAACCGGAGAAGCCCGACTATTATGTGTGGGCGGATTGGCCGGACACCGCGACTTACGGCGAATGGGCGGTGGCCACCGAACGGGAGACGAGCGACGTGACCCGGCGCGGGTGGGACGGGGACCGCGGGCCGGCGCAGACGAACCTGAGCCTGGGCTACGCGGGCTACAAGGCGGTCTGGCGCAATATTGAACGTGTGCGGCCGGACGGGGCGGTCGAGCGCGACCCGACACGGCGCGCGCTGCAATTGCGCGCGGCGCAGGCCGGGCGCCCGTTGTGGATGGAGATCTTCGAGCGGATCATCGACAGCCGGGCGGGTCCGCGCGCGCAACTGGAGGAGCATGGGCAGACGTGCTCGGTGGAGAAGTTCATGGAAGAGCACGTGGACCCGCAGACGGGCGATAAGCTGGGTCCTATCGATTTCGTGATGGCGGACGGCAGCCGGCACGATTGGACGTTGATTCAGGATTTGCTCGAGGTGAAGCGGGACGAACAGGGGCGCATCGAGAAGGCGCCGAGGCTGTTCGTGACTGAGAATTGTCGGCAGGTGATCTGGGCGCTGGAAAATTTCACCGGGTTGTCGGGCGAGGAAGGGGCGTGCAAGGACCCGATCGATTGCCTCGAATACATGGCGCGGGGCAACCTGATACACGTCCCCCCGGGCGCGCCGCGGAGCACGAAGGGGTGGGGGGGGTATTGAATGACGGCTATGAAGTTCCTCATCGCAAATCTCGGCGCGAATTTGGCGGCGCTCTTGTGCATTGGCACCGCCGGATACCTCGCAGCCAACGACAAGGGTGGATGGGGCTGGTTCCTGTTGGTTGGACTGCTATGTGCTGGGAGTGTCGCGTGGAAAGAGAAATGCGACGAATGACGAATGACGAAATATGAAACATCAAACATTGTTCGACACTGCTAAACGGGCTATCATCGCGGTGTTCTCCAAGCAAGAAGCGGTTGGGGACTATTGAATGACGAATGACGAATGACGAATGACGAATGACGCAAGACAACGAACAACGAACAACGAACAACGTAAATGACTCAATACGAATTTGATCGGTTGCCGTTGTTGCTGCGGCCGGCGGATGCCATGATGGTGCTGGCCGGGGTGCATCGGAATGACTTTTACGGGATGCGCAAGGACGGCTCGCTGCGCGTGTTCCAGCCGGACCCGGCCCATCCGTTTGCCTACTATTACAAGGTGGACGTGGGGCGGGCGGCGGGGCTGAAGCTAGACCCGAAGGCCGTGTTGGGATTGCCGGAGCGATTGAACGAGTTTCAGTTCAAGCACGTGACCGGGTTGTCGGACCTGGCGATCCTGCAGGGGATCGAGAGCGGGCAGTTGCGTGACGTGGGCAGGAACGGGCTGCGGCTGTTTGCCAGCGCCGACTTGTCCGCGTGGTGCTTGACAAGGGAGAATCTTAAACCGCAGATGAACGCAGAAGAACGCAGATAAGAACACAACCGCAATTACTATGATTACACTGGAGTCCGAGCATGAATTTATTGCGTGGGACAGATTCGCAAGCGCGGCGTTAATTGCGCAGGGGCCGATGAGTGGGGCAATTCATGACGGTGCCGACATATTGATAATCGAACATTTCTGGAAAGACGCCGGCGCCGTCGCCGATCGGATGATTCTGGAACGCCGCAAGCGATTAGACCCGAAATTTCTTTAACCGCAGATGAACGCAGAAGAACGCAGATAAGGACAAATGACGGAAAGCACGACAAACGAAGAACCACGAACAACGAACGATTCCTATGACACTACGCAAAGATAAACTTGAGGAGTTCGCCGGGCCGCCGGAGCTGGGCGAACTATTGGAGGAGTACCGGCGTTGCCTGGACCGCCGCGGCACGTTCGACCGGCGGCAGAAGTTGAATCGCGACGCGCGCTTCCAATACTGGGAGGGCCAGTCGGATGACGGACGCAAGTGGACGCCCAAAGGCAATGACACCGAGGTGCGCCCATGGAAAGGCGCGAGCGATTCGCGCCCGCATCTCGTGGATACATTCGTGCGCGAGGACGTCGCCAAGCTCACGATGGTGCGGGGCCGGGCCAAGATTCTCGTGAGTGGCACGGAGGCGAACGACGCCGAGTTCGGCACGCGCCTCACGCAATTGCTCCGCTGGCGCCACACGCAAATGACGGAGCGGCGCCGCGAGACGCGGCTGGCGGCCAATTGGCTGCTGGAGCGCGGGCTGGTGGTGATAGGCTGCTGGTGGAACAAGCAGACGGCGCTGGGTTACGAGGAACTGGACATGGAGACGGTGCAGACGCGGGCGCAAATGGCGGGCAAATTCCTGCAATCGGGAAATCTGCCCGAGGGTTTCGACGAGGAAACTTTGCTCAAGCCGATTCTGTTTCCGGAGATGATTCTGGACCCGGAACGCATCGACGAGGCCGCTGCTTTCTTCCAGGAGTATTACAAGGATGTGAAGGCGGCGGATGCGCGCAAGGCGATCACCGATTTGCGCACGCAGGGGCATGCCCGGTTCCCGCGGCCTTATGTGCGGGTGGACCGGCCGTGCATCGGCGCGCGGGCGTTCGGGGAGGAAGTGTTCCTGCCCGAGGAGGCGACGAGCATCGAGACGGCGCGGGCGTTGTACGAAGCGGAGCTGCTGAGCGAAGCGACCCTGCGCGAGCGCGTCATCAGCCACGGCTGGGACAAGGCCTGGGTGGACGAAGTGATCGAGACGCAGCGGGGCGCCCTGACGAGCAACTTGAATCGCGCGGCGCAATCGCGCTGGACGGCGCGCACGAGCGGGCTGACGACCATCGACACGAGCAAATTGTTCGAGATCATCCATGCTTATCGGCGCCTGGCGGATGAGGCGGGTGTGATCGGGATTTATTACACGTGTTTCCACGCCGGAATGACGGGCAAGAAGAGCCGGCGCCGGCGCGAGTTCGCTTATGGTTATCATGGCTTGCTGAATTACGATCACGGCGAGTTGCCGTATACGCTGTTCAGCCTCGAAGACCGGTCACGGGTGATCGATGACAGCCGCGGTTACGGGGAACGGATCAACACGCACCAGAGCGTGGTGAAAGGTGTGTGGGACCAGAACATCGACGCGGCGAGCATCAGCACCGTGCGGCCTTACTTCTACCCGCCGGATTCGCCGCCCGAACAGTGGGGCCCGGGCGTGGGCATCGGGACGCGGCAGCCGGACCGCTACGGGTTTTTCCCTGGGCTGGAGTACAATCCGCTTTCCGAAAAGGTCGAGCAGATGGTGACGCGCGGCGCCGATCGTTACATGGGCCGGCCATTGCCGGAGGGAAGCAACGCGCTCGAAGCACAGGCGATGCAACAGGAGATGGCCGACAATTGGATGGCCGGCTGGGCGCGGGTGGACACCCAACAGTTGAAGCTGGAGCAGCAGTTCGCGCCGGACGTGATTTACTACCGGGTGGTAGGGGACGAACAGGCGCATCCCCTCCACGCGACCCGCGACGAAATCCAGGGGCAGTTCGACGTGAGCATCAGCTACAACACGTCGATGATGAACGTGGAGTACGTGAAGATGGTGTTCGATTTCGTGTCGCAGGCGATGCAGTGGGGCAGCGGGCGCATCGACGTGGACAAGCTGACCGAGTTCGGCTTCGACCTGATGGATCCGAACCTGGCGGGGCGCGTGCTCAAGCCGGCACAGGAAGCGGCGGCCGAGGAGCAGGACGACGAGCGCAACGTGCTCAACAGCCTGTTGAATGGCGTGGGCGTGGACGTGCGGCCCGGCCAGGCTTATGAATTGCGCCTGAACTGGCTGACTCAGGAACTGCAACGGAACAAGCGGTTGGAGAAAGCGTATTCGGAGGATGAGTCCGTGAAGGAAGCCATCGAGCAACGGCTGCAACAACTGCGGCACCAGGTGGAACAGCGCACGACGAACCCGCAGGCGGGCCGGCTGGGCGGGACGCCGGCGGCGGCGAGGGGGCAATGAGGAATGACGAATGACAAATGAGGAATGAGGAAAGGGATACTATGTTAAACTGGTTCAGAAAGAAGCAGAAGGAACCCGCGCAAGCCAAGCGGTCGGAATACGCTCAATGTCCGGATTGCGGCTCGGTGCTGCTTGGTGTCGGCGAAATGTTCTGTCGATGCGGTGGACGGGCGATGGCTGGCACCATAAGTCGAGAGCGCGCTGACAAGTTGGACGACGAGGAAAGGCTGAAAAACGAACAACGTTTCCAGACTTACATGGAAAACCTGCCAAAGATGACCGATGAACGACTCATGTTACTGGGCCAATGGATGAATGTTGAATTCCAGAGGCAAAACCCTTCTCGATGGGCGCATGCTTGGGCGGAGGAATGTACACGGAGAGCCTGCGAGCGTCCGGCGGCGGCGAGGGGACAATGACAATGCCTGAATGACGAATGACGAATGACGAATGACGAATGAATCACACGGACCCAGAGCAACTGATTGAGGAGATTGCGGCGCTCAAAGCCGAGATCGTCGGCCTTCGGGCCAAGTCCGCCCAGCGCTTGAAAGCGCTTCACATCCTGGAGCGAGCCGGTTTTGGAGAATTGGCAGGCAAGGAATTCGAGCTTGTGATCAGTGCCATGCAGGTTAATTGACGAATGAAAACGAGAGGACAAGCGAAGTTTGAGGAGTTGCTGGCGGAGGGCAGGGACTTGACGCCGCAGGAGCGGCTGGCGGCGCTGCGGGGGCTGGGGCGCAGCCCTCACTTCGCGGTGTTGGTGGCGATGGTGCGGGAGGATTGGGAGGATTACGCGCGGTCGCTCAGTTCGCAGAAGATGGCCGACCATCGCGGATGCCTGGAGCATTGCGCGGGCAGCATGCACGCGCTGGAGGGATTGGAAGGGAAGCTGAGGTCGGCCTTGGAACCGCCCAAGCAAACGACGGAATGAGTTTTCAACCGTAGAGGAACGCAGATGACATATTATAAAGATGAACAATTTGCTCAATGTCCCCAATGCGGTCTCCTGCTTGTCGGCTTTGGCGAATTGCAATGTTACTGCGGCGGATCGGCGATGGCGGGATCCATAAGTAAAGAGCGCGCAGATGAGGTGATCAATGAGAATAGCTTGGCAAACGCACCTGATTGGATGAGGGATTGGCTCCTCCGAAACAAATAAGGAATGACGAATGACGAATGACGAATGACGTATGAGTAAATCGTTGTTTCCAGACATGGACAAGGAAAGGTCAGACGACCGGAAAGCGGCGAAGCGTGAACAAGTCCAACGCGCTCGCGAATACCTGAGGAAGCGTGACCTTGCGTGGCTTATCAATCGTTTGTTGGAGAAGGGACCTGCTACGCAACACCTGCTAATGATGGAATCGATGGTTGAAGAATACCATTCCAAGGATGCACTCAGGCGCGGATTGGACGTGCTCCGTGATGTCTACGCTCTCCACCTGGTCCGCAAACTGTGGCGGCGTAAAATGGGCATCCACCCTGGCAGTGGCGAGCAATCCTATCTGTATGGAGTGCGTGGCGTCCATTCATGCGCGGTTGCAAAGGACGAATGAGCCGGCGCGGGACATTTAGGCACGAGGCGAGCACGGGCGACGCGTATCTGATTTATCCATTGGAGTCGCCGGGGCTGGCATTTTGGATCCCTCGCAGCGTGCTGACGCACCGGAAAAAGCTGAACAACGATTTGCACCCGCTGACGCAAATCACGGTCGAGGACTGGTGGGTCGAAAAGCATCCGGAGTTGGGGCGGTATTTTTCCTGACGAATGAAACAAAAACCTGCATATCCAAGCGACGTGAATGAAACGCACGCGGCCAATCTGAAGGCCGTGATGCATTTAATTGAGCGAGTTCACGTCAGCGCCGAGTTGCGCCACCACATCGGTTTTGGTTCGGAGAGCTTCGAGCTTTTGGCGCAAGCGGGTGCATTCATCTACGGCGAGCAAAAGGAGACGCTCTATGAGTATTTGATGGGGCGTGTCAAGCGCGAAGTAGTTGTAACCACGGATGACACGGATGGACACGGATAAGACAGAGCAAGTCAAAGCGATTAGAACGCCGCTCGTGTCGGGCTTGGCGTCGGGATTGAACAGCGACGTGGCGCTCGCACGGCAGACCAGCAGAACGATCCGGCCGAGTCGCGATTGTTGGACCCGTCGAACATGTTCATGCTTTGGTGCGCGCCGAAGATTCCCATCGGCAAATATGAGGGAAGGAAGGTCATGGGGCCGAAGACGTGCATTGCACCGCAACGCGGATGGGAATCTGGAACGGAGCCACCGGAGTTGAAGGGAAAGTGAGTTTCCGGACAAGTCCGGACTTGTCTTTTTTCTTTTTGACAGCGGATTGAACAGAGGAGTAAACGTGGCACCGTCAAAACGTTGACCGGCCCCTGGCGCGGCCGTGATGGAGCGCCTGTGACGCGGGCATTTCCCCGCGGGTTTCCCCAACAGCCCCTTGCAAGGCTCTAACTGCATGCCATCGACACCGAAGACTAAAGCAAGCACGACGACCGCCGCCACCAACGTTCCGAGCGCCGCAAATCGCACGCTGAACGATGTGACGCAGATGTCATTCCGCAGCCGCCAGCCAGCGGCAGCGCCTTCTGCGGCCACTCCGGCCGGCAGCGCACCCGTCGCGCAAACCGCGGCGCTCTCACGAGCGCCGCTACAGGGCAATCCGGCTCCGGCGCCAAACGAAGCGACGCCGCCAGGCCAGATTGCCGCCACGGAATCGCCCCCGACCGCCGCCGCGTTGGCTAACGCCGCGGCAGCCGGACCAGCGCCCGAGGTCCCTGTATCTGTTTCTGCGACGACGACACCGGCGAACCCGGACGTTCCAGGCTCCGGCGCTCTGACGAGCGCCGCTACAACCGCTGATGCCACCGGCGCTCTGACGAGCGCCGCTACAACCGCTGATGCCACCGGCGCTCTGACGAGCGCCGCTACAAGTGAGGAAGAGGCCACCGGCGCTCTGACGAGCGCCGCTACAAGCGTTGATGATGGAACGGCCAGCCCGTTGCTGGCGGAACCGGCGGCGGGGCCAGCGGACGAAACCGACCCGCTCGCCGCGGAAATTGCCGCGGCGTTGAGCGGCCAGAACGTTCCGAAAGCCATTCAGGCGTTGACGGGCCGGCTGGGCGAGGTAACGCGCAAGTTGCGCGAGACCGAGCAACGGTTGCACGCCAACGAGCGGGCGCAGTTGGAGCCGGCTCGCGAGGACGCTCGCCCCACCGCGGACGCGCGCCCCACCGGAGCGGCGCTGGAGCAGCACCCGGTGTTGCGCGAGATCGACGGCGAACGGGCGCGGGTATTGAACGCGCTTGAAATCCTCGAGCGGCATCCGGACGGCGGGCCGTTGACGCATCGGAACGGACAACCGGTGATCGATGCGAAGAGCGGCCAGCAGTTCGAGATGACGCAAGAGCAGGTGCGCGACATGCGTTTCAACTACAACGAGGCCCTGCGCCAGTTGGGTGAGGAACGAATGACGACGCGGCTGGGCATTGCCCGGGAGCACGAAGCGGCGCGCGCCGAGACCATCAAGGAAGCGCGCGCGTTGTATCCGTGGTTCTGGGACAAGACCAGCCGCGAGTACTCGGTGGCGGCGCAAATCCTGCGGGAAGCGCCCGGACTGAAGCGGCATCCGCGATGTGAAATCGTGGTGGGCCGCCAGGTGACCGGGTTGCTGGCCGAACAGGATCGGCGGGCCAAGACGGCCTTGCCGCGCAGCGCCCCGCCGATGACCGCCCCGAGGAGCAAGGCGCCGCCCGCGCCGGTCGTCACCAGCCCCGCCGCGCCGGCCGCCCGGGCGGCCACGCCGCAGAAACAGATGCAGGAGGCCAAAGGCAAACAGCGTTCGTGGAAGGAACAGGCACACGTCTTCGCACTCGAACGGCAGGCGCGAACCAGCGCCGCCGCGTAAAACACAATGCCAGAAACAACGACAGCCAATCCAGGGACCATCAACCGGCAATCCTGGAGCGATGACATCACGCTCCTGGAGCCGCAGAAAACGCCCTACACCAGCATGGTTTCGAAAACCGGGGATGCGGTGGGGATGCTCCACGAAACCTTCACGGACCGAAAGGAACCGCCGCGCAAGACGGGCGCTCGCGAAATGGCCGCCAGCGGGCAGGGCGGCAACGCGCTGAAGAACATCAAGCGGCATGGCGCTTACCAGCACTTCAGCCAGCGCAAATGGGCCGTGTCACACCATCAACAGCTCATCGCCCAGCGGGGCGGACTGGCCGGGGTGCCGAATGCGGTCGACCGCTCGCGGGCGCGCAAGGAACTGGAGTTGAAGATCGATGTCGAGGCCGTGAATTGCTCGGACCTCGACACACAGGACGGCGCGGGCGGCAGCGCGGACATGCAAACGCGCGGCGCGGTGAAATGGCTCACGCCCGTCGGCACGGCGCTGGGGAGCGGCGCGACGCTGGTGGACCCGACGGTACAGGCGACGGCCGCAAGCGTGATTACGCACGGCAACGCCACGGCCCCGCTGTTCAGCGAAAGCCAGTTGAACGGCCAGCTCAAGGAGCTGGCGACCATCCGCGGGGACGCGGACAGTTACGACGGGATTTTCGGGGCCAATGTGGTCGAGACGCTTGACTTGTTCAGCCGCATCGCCAGCCCATCGATAGCTGTGAATCCTGGTGCCTCGCTGTTCTACACGACGCGCCAGGGATCGGACGAGCACACGCTCGAGCTGATGGTGAACGTGTACAAAACGAGCTTCGGAATGCTCAACAGCATCCTGAGTTTCTTCGTCAAGGTGGACGACGCCGGCGTGTCCGATCCGAACGCGGGCCTTGTCCTGGACACGGATCTTTGGTGCCTGGACATGCTCGAAAACATCAACGAGGCGGGCACATTCAAGACGGAAACGACCGAGGGAGGCACGTGGCAGGCGACGTGGATCAACCTGTGCGAACAGCCGCGCGGCAACGGGCTCATCCGCCAGGCGGCCTAAGCAAGACATCGACTCGAACTTCAACCTGAACGATTATGAAAATCAACAGTGCACGCGGAAACAATCTGCATCTCGGCTTGTTCCGTTATCTCTTCATCCTCGGCGTGGGGCGCGGCGCGGCCGGCGCGAGCGACTTCACGGACGCGGACGCGCAACAGGATTACACGCTGCTCACGCCCGCGGCGGGCGATGCGGTGACGTATCCATTGGCGCAAGCCTACACGAAGATCGGTTTCGCCGGCGGGGCGCTCTCGGCCGTGACGCTCGATGTCGGATTCAGCAACGGATCCGAGTTCCTGCTCAACGGGGCGATGTTCGCGCTGAACGCCTGCGCGGTGTCGCCACTGGTCAGCGGCGCCGGGGGACCGAAATTCTTCGATGGGGCGACGGCCCTGACGGCGCGCATTGACACGACGGGCGCGAACCTGAGCGAGATCACGAAGGGAGAGATTTGGATTTACGTGAATCTGATCCCGATCAACGAGGCGCTGAAGCTGATTGATGCGTGAAAACCCGCCGGCATCACAACAACACCGGACGACGCCAGTCGGCGAGCGGTAGCGCCACTGAAAGGCTTCGCCGGCTGGCGAAACGGATGCGAGTCCGCTTTCGTGACGAGCGATGATCGAACTGGCGACAAAGTATTCCCAAGTGCCGGCACGGATGCCGGCGCTCCCGGCCCCGCCGACACGGATGACGGCGCTGCCAATCCCCTCACCCCGGCCCTCTCCCCCGATGGGGGAGAGGGAGCGGGTCCATCCAGCCGCGCTTCTTCCCAAGCACGGAAGCGCGGCTTCCGCAATCCCGATCCTGAAGCGGCCGGTGTGGAAGGACATTGATGGCATGGCATCGGCGCTGGAGGCGGCGCGGCAGCGGGAGATTCAAAAGCGGACGGGCGTGCAGATTCTGGTGCCGAGTTTCCGGAAATTGTTGAGTCATCGGGACTGGCGCTGGCGCGAGTTGCGGGAAGGCGGCGCGTTGTTCCATTACCTGCGCATGAAACGGACGCACACGGCGGACCGATGGCGCGGCGTGGCGCGGGCAAGGGCCGGTTTCCGGCAGAACAACAAGAGCGACTTGCAATTGGTGGCGAGCGTGCCGGCTTACGATTTCCACCGCTGGCGCCGGGTGGACCGGGATTTCTGGAAGGACCCGAAAAACATCAAAGCGCTGAAGCGGGACAATCCGAACCACGTCGGGAGCGTTTACGTATGAAAGGACAGGAACGATTGGACAAGTGCATAACAAGTGGCCTGGTTAAAACGGGCACGCGGTTCCTCTATCGAAACCATGGCATTGCCACCGGCAGATTGTGGGAAGGGCGCATCTTGGAGAGAGTGATTGACGACGAGGATGGCAAGCGAGCCTATGTGCGCCTGGACGATTCCCGCGAGTGGCAATTGCCCGAGAACATTTTCGTGGAACTGATTTTTCCGGACGTTGGCCCAAGGCCAGCGCCGGATAAGAACCCGGCCGCCACCGCGACATCCGCGCCGGCCGGAGACTTTCCACGACCGAGCGGCGACGTAATCACGGATCGCGCACGCGCCCAAGCCAATCGCCCCCTCACCCCAACCCTCTCGCCCCACCAATCCCAGAGCCTCTCCGACTATTACGGAAAGGCCGAGGAAACCGTGCCAATGCACCAACAAACGACCAAAACGACCAAAACGACCCAAAGGACCAAAGCCACATGAAACTGTTCCGACTCTCAACCTTACTCTGCGCCGTCAGCTTGTGTCTGAGCAGCGCGTTCGCCCAACCCGCCCCGGCGCCCAGTGAAACGGCGGCGCTCGCGTTCCCGTTCACGATCGTGACGACCGGCGCGGGCAGCAACGTCCTGGGCACGTCCCTCCCGTCGGTGGGAAACAACGGCGTCTGGACGCCCGCAGCGGCTTACAACGTGCCGCGCGCGCCACTCGGCTTGAACGTGCAGATCACCTGGGAATACGCGGCAGTGACGAATGGCGTGGCCCAGACCGCATTCATGCTGCAAGGCACCACTGATGGAACGAATTACGACAATTCCTTCAATCGGTTTATTGCGATCGTCCATCCGGCGGCGGCGTCGTCGACGAACGTGTTTGTGACGAGCACGAATCTTTCCGACACGCTCATCAATCAATATCAGAAATTACGTTGGGCCGCGGTGACGAACGGAGGGCAGCCGACCATCAGCAATTTCACAGCGCGGATTACGCGGTTGAAGTGACGAATGACGAATGACGAATGACGAATGACTAAAGGACCGAATTATGAACGCATACCACACAACGAACCAATCTGCCGAACAGTCGCCGGCTGTCCAGGCAAGAGAACGCGAAGTGCCGAGCGCGCTGGGCAAGATTGCGTTTGCGCTAGACCAATTGGACGCAGCCAGCGACAAACTGTACACACGCTTAGCGCCAGTGATTCGCCAAGTGCCAGCTGAGAATCCCCAGGAAGCTAAACAGGATGCGCCCGGCACTCCGCTGGCAGTGATTCTGGACAACATTGCGGAGAGGATACTCCGAAAGCAGCGGGAACTCAGTGCGCTGGAGGAGCGGATTCAAATCTGAGCGGCCCTCACCCCGGCCCTCTCGCCCGAGGGGCGAGGGAATGAGGGAGTGGGCGGCGCTCTGACGAGGCGCCGCTACAAAGCAAATATGCTGCGCATCGCTTATGCGGATGTTCTGCGCAAGGTCGAGGCGCTTTACCTCGGCTCGCGCAATGAAGTGGGCGTCGAGCACGCCCCGGCGCTGCAGACGCACCTGAACACGGCCGCGGGACAGCTCTGGGAACAATTCTTCTGGCCGGAATGGACCCTGAGCGAGCAGCGCCACTTCCGGCAGAGCTGGAGCGCGGCCACGACCTACGGGGCGCCGACGGCTACGAGCGCCGTGGAACGGTATCACGTCCGTTCGGGGAAATATTTCCAATCGCTGCGCGCGGCCAACACGGGCAACGCGCCGATGGACGATGAGGGCGTGGAGAACAGCGAATGGTGGGCGGAAAGCCAGAGCAACTACAGCGGGGACGATTATGACGCGGGCGACTTCGCGGTCGGGGACAAGGTTCGCAATCCGGATGACAATCGGTTTTACCAATGTCACACCGCGCACACGGGCACGGCCACGTTTGATTCGACGAAGTTCGGAATCCTGACGGCGTTCAAGCGCAGCATCGACTACGCGCAGAGTTGGGAGACGAACGCGATTGGGGCCGCGCGGCGCATCTACGACAAGGACCCCGAGGTTTACTTTGGAGCGGCGCAACGGATTCACTTCAACCTGGGCAGCTCGATATTCGTGGCCGGCGACCAGGCGGTGGTATGGGTGCAGTTCCGAAGGCGGGCGCCGCAGTGGACCGGGGAACTCTACAGCGCCACGACGACTTACGCGCTCGCTGCGCAGGCGCAGGACAACGCGGAGACGGGCGACCAGGATTTCTACAAGAGCCTGGCGGCGGGCAACCTGGGCAACGCGCTGACGGATGCGACCAAGTGGGAGCGCATCGACTTCCCGTGGGTGCTGCGCGACGCGGCGGCGCGGGCGGCCTATTCCGAGGCGCTGCGGGGCGACGGCCAAACGGAGAAGGCGCTGATCGAGATGGTGGAGGCCGTGAAACTGGCGGACAAGGAATTTGAGAAGATCGACCGACAACAGAGTCAAGGCCGGGCGCTGCCCGTTGTCGCGTAACCGCAGATGAACGCAGATGAACGCAGATGATTGCGGCGCTCTGACGAGCGCCGCTACATTGATGAAAACCATGAACCATCGATTTCGGATCCCGGATTTCAGATTTCAGATTTGGCTGCTGGCCCTGACGTTGCTGGGCATGGCAAGTGCCGGGGCGCAAACGGTCCGGATGAAGAGCGCGGACGAGCATAAGAACTCCGTGGTGGCGACCAATGGAGTGGTGCTCACGACCAATGCCGCGAAGGCGTTCACCATCACGGCGCAGAACAGTTCCGCGGGCGACCTGTGGCTGCTGGTGTTCGACCGGTCCACCAACGCCCTGCCGCCGAATGGGACCGCGCCGACGCTGCCGCCCTTGAAAGTGCCGGCTGGGACGACGTGGGGCTGGGATTGGAACGCGGTCGGCTGGCAATTCAAGAATGGGATCATCGTGGCCAATTCGACGACCGACCGGGCGCTGACGAACAGCTCGGCCAATTTCTGGATCTCGGCAAGCTACGACGGCAAGCCGAACTGAGCATGAAGAAGGTCTTGAACCGGTTGCTAATCGCCGCGGGTTGCCTGCTGCTATGGGTCGGGATGTACGCGGCCTGGCGGAATGACGTGGCGCGGGCGGCGGTGTCAGGCGGACCGGTGGGCGGAGGCTCTGGTCCTGGTGGCGATGCTGGTGGTACTAATTCGAGACAGTTTGGCACTGCGTCATTAACCAACCTGAGCGGCGGTTCAAATGTTGGTCCTCTTCGTGTTTTCGGCGCTTTTTGGGTAACTGCGGATACTTTTTTTCACGAATCCGTGCATTACACGAATCAAACGGCAGGGGCTAGGAGTTTTGCGATGCAAGATGATGGGATTTTCATATTTGAGAGTTCGGGTGGTTTGAGATTCGGTAATGGGATAAATGAGACTGTGTTCACGAGCACATCTGGCATAGGAGGGATATCACAAACCGATGTTCCTGGTGGAATAAATCTTTTCGAGTTTTTCGGAGATGGAGTACGTATGCCATTTAACGGCGGCCTTCAAAGGTTAACCTTCTTTAATGCTGATAGTGCATTGGCGGCGAGTGCAATTACGGCTACTGGCAATAGCGGTGACATTTTAGGCGCCATTGCTGTGTTGAATTCGTCTAACGTTAATGTCCGGGCTGGTGGTAGTGTCAGCAATGCTCCAGTGGGTGGTACTTACTTCTCATCCACTGGTTCATTCACTAACTTAAACGGAGTTCCAGGAACGCTCACCAACCTTGGCAACGTTCTTATTGCTGGAAACGTTCTGACGAACAATGGCGATATGGTCCGCGCTTACTGGGCCGGCGTCGGCGCTACTGCAATGCAGAACACTCAGAACTTTCAGATTGTTTACGGGTCGGCGACTATCCTGGACACCGGGTTGCAAATTTCATCGAACATACTTTTCAGGGCTTCTGTTGAAATCACTCGCACTGGCAACACTGCCCTACATGTTGAGGCTAAGTTTGAGTGGCTTCCGAATCTCCTGGGCGCGACCGGGGTGCCTTGGGCCAGCACGAATGTAAATCGTGAGATTGTGCAAACGAACGGCATCAATACTTTGCTGGCCCTACGTGGATCCGCGCAACGTGTTGGCGCGCACACAAACAACTCATTCAGGGTTTACTACGACCCTGCCGTAAGATGATGAAAAAATCCCACATTGCAATAATCGTTACACTCAGTTTTCTTTTGGCGGTCTCGTTGCTAAAGACTCCTGCCCAGGTCGACCTCTACCCCGAATGGCGAGCCGGGAGAACCAACGTCGGTATCCTTGATGCTGTAAAGACTGTGTCTTACTCCAGTCCTATTGGCCACACGAACTTCGCCCTCACCGTCACCGGAACCGGCGGCAGCCTGATTTCCGTCAGCAGCGTGACGGACAGCAATTTTGTTGCGGTAATCGCGGTGCCGTTTGCGGGTGAGATACATTACAATGTGACCCCGAGCCGGTGAACGTTGTGCGATGAATGACGAAAAGGACATGAAGGACGAAAGGGCCGATGGCCGAAATGGGGAGCGGAAGATGGTCTCTGTGATTGGGCTGATTGTGTGGCGCTGGGGGACGGGCTTCGCGGTGCTGGTGGCGGCTTACGGGGCGATGTGGGTGAAGGCCAACGCGCCGAGCCGGACGCAATTCGAGGCGTTGACTGGCCAGGTGCAGGGCCTGCGGGAGGATATGATTCGGGTTGGGACCCACCGGGAGCGGGTGGACAAGCTTGAAAGCCGGCTGGAGCGGATAGACGAGCGGACGCTGGAGCTAGAGCGGCGGTCGACGCCGCGGAGGACGGCGCCATGAATGACGAGTGACGAATGAGCGATACGGCAACATTTGAGAAGCCGGGCAACGGGAAGGATTCGACGTTTTTTGGGGTGTCGATCCGGGCCTGGTTGGCTTTCATGCTGGCGGGCTCGATTGTGTTCACGCACGTTGCGGTAACGACTGGTGTGATCGTGGATGCCGTCATGTCACGGGATTGGAGCAAGGTGGGCACGTTCGCTAACGTGGGGGAGCCTCTTTATTCGATGTCGATTGCCGCATTAGCTTTTTACTTTGGACAGAAGACGTCGAAACCCTGATTTGGAGACAGCGATGAAAAACGATGTGTTGAGTGCAATCGACGAGGGGATTGAGACATTTGTTGAAGTCGCAATGGCCGGTGGATTGCCACCCGGCTGGCATCTGGCTCTCCAAGTGGCGATCACAGACAGTTATCGTAAAGGCTTCGACGCGGGCCTTAGCTATCGTGAGAAGAAGCCAAATAACGATTGAGATGAGCTTTATAGGTAAACCCGCGACGCCAACGCAAATCTGCGGCAACCAGACGACGGGCTGGAGGCTGCCGATGCGCTACCAGAATGCCCTGTGGCTGGCCAAGTGGAGTCTTGAAGGTGAAATCGAACTCCTGCCTCTCCACTGGAATGTTCCATTCAGCACGGCGTTTCAAGCACTTGCTGGTAATCGCCTCATCGTCGGCTCATTTGGGAACTCGCTTGGGCCGGTGAAGTTCGCGGAACTGGATTTCAATACGGGGGCCGTGCTGCATGAAAAGACCGTGGGCAGCGCGACGAGCAGCTCTGGGTACGCGGTGGACATGAACGGGGGCGTGGCCGGCGTGATCTTTGCGAACTCATCGGCGGACAAGATCGTATTCGAGTCCTTTTACCGAGCGCCGACAGGGCCGCTGCCGTCTGGAAGCGATCCAACGTGGTCGACTCAACACCACGAGTTCCCTTCCGATGCTGGATTCGGACAGGCGTACTTTCTGGCCGGTGTCCAAGGGCCGGACGGCTTGGCTTGGTTCTTCTTCGCCAGTGATTCCGCAAAGGTCATCGGTTTGATTCGGTTCCGCATCGAGGGCCAATCACTTGTGCTGGTGGATTTCACGAGGCGCTGGATTGACGACGAGACAGACGGCCTCTCGCCGTCCGGTGAGAATTTCAACATCTGTGCCGTGGCGGACAGGGCCGGGAATCGGATTCTCCTGGCCTACCAGAACTGGCCGCACGGAGCCGCTGCCTGCCAGTACGGGGGAATCACGTCGAGGTACGCGTTGACGGAAGTGCGGCCGGACAAGAGCGCCGCGTTGCTTGCGTGCACGGAATGGCATGACCGACACATCAACTACGCGCTGCCGTCGTTGTTCCTGTTGGGCGGCCAACTGGTCTACGTGCTCGCTTTTCAGAACGCCGATTGTTCCCGCGGTTGGAACATCGGAAAGTTCGACGGCCAATTTCGGACGTTTGCCCAATGGGAGCCAGGCAAAGTGTTTGCGCGCTCCACGGACGGTTGGGTGCTTAGCCTGGATGAAGCAACGAACATGTCCGATCTGATTCGGGTCTGGTCCGCGCCGAAGCTCTCGATTGCCAAGAGCCTGTACGGCGTGAGGATTAACTGGACGCCTGCGCTGCCGACGAACGTGCTTCAAGAGCAGACGGATTACGGTTGGCAGGACATACGGATCGGAATGCCGCCTGTTGAATTGCCAGTTCAGGCTGGGCAAAGAATCTATCGCGTGCGGCAGGACGCATGAAACAATCCACGACGAACCTAAACTACCATGAAAAAGCTACTCGCAATCGCAACAATCCTCCTCGCAGTCGGCGTGTTCTACGCCTGCGCCGACACCAACGCGCCCGTCAAGCTGTCGGCGCCGCCAACGTCCACCGGCCTGTATGCCGATGCTGGGATTTCACTCACCACGCCGAACTTCTCGGACGGCGAGTACGGCTACTTTGCCGGCGTGGGCTATCAGATCACGAAGCACTGGGGCATCGACGCGCGAGTAGGCCACGAAGGGCTGGACATCGAAGGCCACACCGTTCAGTCCATCGGGGGTCGGCTCGTGGCCAGGATGCCGTTCGATTTCGTGGCGCCCTACACGTTCCTTGGCGGGACGTTCGACCTGGAGCGCGACGAGTGGCGGCTGCAACCGGGCGGCGGCATCGAGCTTGGCCTGACGAAGAAGCTGGAGGGCTTGAGGCTGTTCGCCGAGGGCGGGCTGGACGCGGATCTGAAGGGGCGCAGCGGGTATTTGTTTGGGGCGGGCGTCAGACTCCGATTTTAACCACGGATGAACACGGATGGACACGGATAAGACTTAAAACGTGAGCCGTGAAAAGCCCAATGCGTGGGACAATTTGCTCGACCGGCTGAATCCAGGCCGGGCGAGACACAGAGAAACGATCGAACTACTGAACAAAATTATGGCAACACAAGCTGAACTCGCCGCCGAACTGAACGCCAAGACCGCGCAAGTCCGAAAGGCGATCGATGAAATCCAACTGAAGCTCGCCGAGCTTTTGGAGGCAGTGCGGAATGCCCCGGCCACGCCGGAACTCACCGCGGCCGTCTCGGGCTTGAGCGCCGCCGTCCAGGCCGCCGATGACATCGTGCCGGATGCGCCGGCGCCGGCGTGAATGGGTAGGACGAGCCCCTCACCCCGGCCCTCTCCCCCGATGGGGGAGAGGGAGAGTGGATTTGCCGCCGGGTGTTCTTTGGAATGCGCCGAACCACATGCACTTGATAGCTTCGGGTGTGACTCAACGCGGGCGTCGCGGATTGTCTGCCGCGATGGCTCCGTAGCGGAAGGGAGAAGGCGCAATGCGTGCGCGGGCTGGTCCGCGCGGCTGGCGGCGAAGTTTGACCGCAGATGAACGCAGATGAACGCAGATGATTGCGGCGCTCTGACGAGGCGCCGCTACAAGTAAATGGCCAGATACAGGACATACGGAGCGCGAGATGACCCGCCCGTGATGGACGGGGACGAAGGGTTCCGCGGGGTGAACATGCGCTTGCACCCGAGTGTGCTGCCGCCTGGCTGGGTGAGCGAGGCCATCAATGCCAGGTTCAATGACGGGGTGGCCGAGACGCGGAAGGGGCTGGTGCGGCTGGGATGGCTGAATAAGACCGTCTCGACGGCTTGCACCGTGACGACGGCCAGCTTGCCGAATGGCGAGGTGGATGCGCCTTATGCGGGTGAGTTGGACGTGGACATGCAATTGCCGAATGTCACCTGGAGCTTAGACAGTGGGACGCTGCCGGGCGGGCTGACGCTCAATGCGGATGGAACAATCACCGGCACGCCGACCGCGCCGGGCGTATTCACGTTCACGGTCAAAGCCACACCGACTCCATGAACCATGTCTTGCACGCGCGAACTGAGCATCACGATCGAGACTGATATGCCACTGAACTCCGCTGCTTACGAACCAGGGCGTAACAAGATTTACGCTTGTCGCGGAGGCTACGTGTTCAGGTTCGAGTCAAACGGGGCTCGTGAAGCCTCGTCGCGCTTCATCGCGCCAGAGATGGACGACACGTACTTGGACTACGATTCTACCACAGATCGAGTTTGGGCGGTCATGAAGCGCAGCTTTGGAAGTCCAAGTGATGCCTCTTTTCCAGCCAAGTACCTCGTGTCGATTCACCCAGATACGCTGGCAGCGACAACCTATAATTTTCGGAATCAGGTGACGAACGGCGATAATTGGACCGGAAGCCTTGAAGGTCCAAAACTGATAAAAGTAGTTTCTGGAATTGCTTTTACGCTCTCCTATACGCAAGCAACGCAGGAGCAAATAAAGCAAATCCACAGGTGGGATTTAACGACCTCGCCTCCAAGCGAAACGCACTCTTTTGCTTCCGTTAATGGCGGCGCATGGGGCGACCTGCACTACGACGGCAGCGTGCTCTGGTATTGCAGCAACGACGGGTTCAACAGCATCGACGCCAGAACGATTGCCACGCTTGCGGCCCACACCGATTCTGTGCTTTTGGACGGAAGCGCAGACCGCCCTTACGGGATTACACGCAATCCAGGAGGCGCAATCTATGCCGTGCAAGCCACGCAGTTCATCTTGAAGGGAACACCCGCTGCCGCTCCAGCACTCAGAACAGTAATCGATCTTGGACGTGCCAATGCAACCCCGTTCAACATCAAGTACAATGCAGTGGACAGCAGGATTTACATTCCGTGCTGGAAAGACGATTCCGTGGTTGTACTCAATCCAGCAGATGATTCATTTGTCGTTAAGACGGGATTCGACAGCCCGTTCGACGTGGTGTTTACGGCCGCCAAGAAGTTCGCTGTTCAGCATGGCCCCGTAGGGCTGAAGGAAATCGTTTGATATGCCGAGCGACCTGACAGCCATCCAGCCCTGGGGAACGGTGTACGGCACCGGATTGTTCACGGCGCCCGGGCAGGCGTTCATCACGGGTCCGAGGGAGTATGTCATCATGGCGGCGGATGGGGCGGTGTACGCGTGCCTGGAGAACAATTTCCCGCGGAGCGTGCCGTTGCCGGCGGGGGTGACGATTACGGGCACGGTGCGGTTCACTCAGGCGGCGGCCACGCTGTTCATGTGGCGCGGGGCATTGCTCGACCCGCTCCAGTTGACGGACCTGAGCGTGGGTTTCCAGACGGTGCCGGACCCGCCGACGGGCCTGGGGTTGCAACGCATCGGCAAGGGCATACGCGCGGTGCTGGCGGGTGACAGGATGTGGGTGCAAACGGCCACGGGCATCGAAGCGAGCGATGTGCTGGAGTT
>Ga0184627_10000186_pt1 | contig 28712 bp, 22 predicted proteins | sample PLM3_127_b1_FD_133150 | JGI IMG/M metagenome (GOLD analysis project Ga0184627, IMG submission 133150) | Groundwater sediment microbial communities from an aquifer in East River, Colorado, USA - PLM3_127_b1 | ecosystem: Environmental > Terrestrial > Soil > Riparian zone | place: USA: East River... | reverse complement strand
TGTCCCCGGCGGCTCCGGCTGGGGGTTAAACATTAACAAACTGGCGCCGCTGCCAATGCCGGTGCTCATTTGCATTGGAGGCGGATAATCAACTCCGTCACCGGGATGTTGAAGCCTGATAGAAGATAAAACCGCTTCAGACATCAGGGTAATCTCCGCCTCCCGGTGGTTGGCTTTGAATGGTTCGGGCTCAACGCCAAAGAGCTGGAATATGGACCCTAGTGCATCGACAGCCATGTTTATGGCGGGCTCAACGCTGTCGGGCATTACAGGGTCGGGTGGATGAAGGTGAATACTAGTGGCAATTGCATCTACTTTCAATTCCAGCGGAACATAAGTGCAATCATTGACAGGAATGTACGGTTTCATTCTGATTCTGGTAACAGTCGAGTCCACCGCCATTTCCAACGGCACATAAGTGCAATCCGAAACCTGCGGGCCCGGTATGAGCATGACATGCCCGGGCGAAGTGAAGATATGACCGGCGAGGCCATGGGAAAGCATTGAAAAGGGAGATGAATAGATCCGAGTGCGGGGCATTATGGGCACACCCATTTCAACTTCAACTTCAAGCCAAGATTCGATAGGCAGAAAATTCTGCAAAGGCTCCTCAAACCCCGCCGCACTTAGTGGAAACTCATAGGGCGGAGGCAGAATAACATCGAACAAACTATTAGAAACTACAACGCCCGCATGCGTTTCTTCCCAGAGCAAATTCCCCTCGACGGCCATGTCATAGATGCGAAAGGTCATATCAAAGGTGCCATTAACAGGCATTCCCGACGCACCTAAAAGCCGCCCCTGATAGCTCATCATCAACGGCACTGTCTTCTCCGAATGCGATGACCCCATGAGGAAGAAAGCCAACACGATTACAAGGGATTTTTTCATAGCACAACTCTCCTTTTTAATATGTTATTAGAATTTCATAATGTCTGACAAAAAAACCGACGACTCAACGCTGTCAATTTCGTGGGCGGCAGACGTCTCGTCTGCCCCTCGTTGTCGAAACCACGGGGGTTTCGACCTACTCAACGTCACAAAGCTGCCAAAGCAATAGAGGCAATATACTCTAAATTAGCACAATTTTTTGACTTTATGCCAGTGGAAAAAGGTCGGGCCGCTCATCCGCCACGGCGGGCTGTGTGTTCCCCCAAAACTTGCACTTCTGCACGAAATCTCTACAAGTTCATATCAAAACACTTTTGTGCTCAATTATTATATGAAATCGTCATGTTGCCAACAGATCAATCAAATCCAATACAATTACGGAGCGAATTCTGCATTTTTCCGGCCCGGGGAATACAAAAATAAAGATGTTAAATATGACAAAACGAACCCAATTTTCTTCGTTTTTGCGCCAATATTAAGGGTGCCTCACTCCGCCGTGGCGGACGGTGGCGATCGTCAGTGCTGTCGGGCGCCCTCGCCCGACAGCTGCTTGGGACTTCACATGCTGTCAGGTGGGGACACCTGACAGCACGATAGATTACACCAGTGCGTCCGTCTTGGCCGCCATAATGAAATCATTCATTGACAATCCGCCGATGTCGTGTGTCCAGTAAATGACTTTAACTTTGTTCCAGCCATACAATAGAATATCGGGATGGTGCTGCTCTTCCTCGGCGATAGCGCCAAGTTTGTTGACGAACTCCAGCGCCTGCTTGAAATTCTTAAACTTAAATTCGCGTTCAATCTTTTGGTCGTTTACGACCGACCAATTATTGATTTGGTTCAACAGGGGCGTAATGTCAGCGTGCGTTAGTTTGCCAATGCCCGAGCAGGGCTCACACTTTTTGTGCGCGAGCGAATCCACCCGAAGAATATTCCTTGTCGACTATCTTAAGGCCGTCATTGATGAGCTTGGTGACTTCTTTTTCTTTTTTGGCGGTCTTTTCCAGAAACTCCTGAATTTCCTCACGGATTTCCGGATACAAATCGTTTTGCGTCAGGATTTCCAGAAGCTCCATTGGCGCCAGCCATTCATGCGGGTGCTCGACTTGAAGTTTCTCCCAGATTTGAGGAATCTGTGAGTGGTCGGCGCGGCCGTCACGGACATCACGAATAAGCTGGTACAGTTTATAAAGTTTCATGTCTTTTTCTGTACGAGTTATTTTGGAAGTACGTGTGCGAGAGACCATCGAAGGCTGTTCATAAGCATCTTTGTCGGCGGCGCCGTTAAAGACAGAGACGATTTTCTGCCCGACAGCCATATCATAAGTGCCCCAAGATGGTTCGAACAGCACTTTGCTCCCCTTGGTAACTTTACAGTCGCTGAAAGTCATTATAATGATTTTGCTGTTCTTACGAACAATATTGTCCAGATGCCCGTTGACTGTAACACCGCTTTCGAATTTTAATGTGGCGGCTTTGCCGGTCTTGATACCGATTGACTGTAGGTCGCCATCGGACATCTCTTCAAGGGGATTGGAACTGCCGGCTAATCTACCAACTGGAGAGCCGAAACCATCTTTGTGATAATTCTTGTCGTGCCCCGGTAATTCAATGTTGTCGTATGCCAAACTTGTCGGGCCGGTGGTTTTCAAATAAGCCGGCTGACCGGAATCGTCGGTTATGACATCAGTATACACTCCCGATACTTGCAAACCGGAACTGTACTGACAGGTGCTGGGGTTGTTGCACTCTATTGCTTTATGGATACCTTCGACTCCGCCAATTCTGAACGCCAGGTTTTCCGTAAACTGATCGAGCACTTCATTTAAGTGTTTGAAACTCGGTGTGACAAATAACTGCGGTTGAGTGGTGGTGATATCAAAGGCGTAGTTGGCCGTGTCCAAATTGTACCAGAGTTTTTTCACTTTGGGGGAGAGACAGCCGTACGATTCTCCTATCGATGACAAAATGCCCGCGCCGTAAATTTTGAAATTACCCAGGTCGCCAATCAAGCCGTACTCAACCGTCCACCAATGCAGGCGGCTCAAAAGCCCCATTTCCGACGGTTCGCCGAGGTTCTCCTGTTTGTATAGAACATCTTTTTCCGATTGTTCAACTTCTTTGGGGTCGGCATCGGGGGTTTCTTTCAAAATCGAAAGGGCGCGAATGGCCTCATATAATTCGAAATCCTTTTTGGATGACATCGCTTTGGAACCGACATCACCAATACGGCGCAAGTACTCGGCATATTCCGGATCGGCTATAATCGGAGCATGACCGGCCGCTTCGTGAATAATATCCGGCGCCGGTGTATATTCAATATGATGGATTTGTCTCAAATCGGCGGCTACAACCAAAACTCTTTTGGCCTGAAAAGTCATGAATGCAAACGGTGGAATAAATCCATCTACCGTAACCGCCGCCCAGCCGATTTTGCCAAGGATGTCGTTCATTTCTTCGATACTGGGAATTTTGTCGATACCAATTCCAGTGCGGGAAAGTCCCTCCAAGTATGCCTGATGGGCGTGGTCTTTTAGGAAATTGATATTCTGGCGCATGACATAGCGCCAAATGGCGTGGTCTTGCGGAGTGTAAGATTCATAATTCTGGTTAACGATGAACTGTTTAAGATATTTGGGAAGGGCGGCGATTATCTGGTAGGCGTCTCTGGCTTGCGCGTGTTTTATTTCTTGAGTCCGGGTGGCCATTTCACACTCCTTTGCTCAAACAGCCCGCTGGTTGACGTCAAAAACCGTTGGAGTGAATATATTATTATCAAGTTTTGGGGGCAAGGTTGTTTCCAAGACTCGACCAGATGCGAATTCTCTAGGCTTTATTAAGTTCGGGCAGGTTTTTGAACTGCTCTAACGATTGGGGGTTGGCTAACGCGTCTAAATTTGGAACTTCCATACCATGGACAACGCGAGTGACCGCTATTTCCACTTTTTTCCCGTTGATGGTATGAGGGATGTCGGTCACTTGAATAATCTTGGCGGGAACATGGCGGGGGGTAGCGCTATTACGAATGGACTTTTTGATTCGATCAATTAGCCCGTTGTTTAGTTTTTGGCTTTCAGCCAGAACCACAAATAAGACAATGCGAATATCGTCTTCCCATTTCTGCCCGATAACCAGGCTGTCTTGTATTTCGCTCATCGCTTCCAGCGGGGCGTAAATCTCGGCCGTTCCGATGCGGACACCGCCGGGATTGAGAGTGGCATCGGATCGGCCGTAAACTATGACTGTCCCATAATCAGTGACTTTAGTAAAATCTCCGTGACGCCAGACACCGGGAAAATGTTCGAAATAAGCAGCTTTGTATTTCTTTTTGTCCGCGTCGTCCCAGAAATAAATGGGGCGTGAGGGAAAAGGGGCGGTGCAGACCAGTTCGCCGACTTCGTCAATGACCGGTTCACCTTTATCATTAAAAGCTTCGACTTTCATGCCCAACCCGCGGCATTGGATTTCACCGGCGCAGACTGGGAGCAGGGGGTTGCCCAAGGCAAAACATGAAAGAATATCAGTGCCGCCGGTAATGGAAGAGAGCTGTACGTCTTTCTTAACATCTTTGTAAACCCATTCATATTGAGGCGCTGTCAACGGTGAGCCGGTTGAGAGAATTGTCTTCAAACTCGACAAATCGAATTCCATGCCGGGTTTGAGTCGTCGATTCTGGCAAGCAACCAGAAATTTAGGGCTGGTGCCGAAGACGCTAATCTTTTCGTCTTCAATCGCTTTCCAGAGGACATTCAAATTGGGGTGCGAGGGGCTGCCGTCATAAATGAAGATGGTGGCGCCAATTGAAAGCGATGATACCAGCCAGTTCCACATCATCCAGCCGCAAGTGGTGTAATAGGTGATTACATCTGCTCTGGACAAGTTGGTGTGCAGATAATGCTCTTTGAAATGTTGTAAAAGCGTGCCACCAGCACCGTGGACAATGCATTTCGGAACGCCGGTTGTGCCGGATGAATACATTATATAAACCGGATGATCAAACGAAAGCTGCTCAAAACATAGTTGGCTCGTTTTATCAGACAGCAATTCAATCCACGAAATGGATTTTTTTATTTTCGATGCGGTATCTGAATTTACCAACGGGATTACGATTACTTTTTCAATACTGGCGATAGCATCCACTACCTGATTTATTCTGGGAGTCGAGTCAAATTCTTTCCCGTTGTAAACATAGCCATCGGCCGCAATCAAAACTTTCGGTTTGATTTGGCCGAATCGGTCGAGCACGCTTTGAAATCCAAAATCGGGTGAGCAGGATGACCAGATTGCTCCAATACTCGTAGTTGCCAGCATGGCAATGATAGCTTCCGGAATATTGGAGATAAACGCGGCGACACGGTCATCTTTTGTCACGCCCAGTTTCCGAAGTCCCACAGCGCAGGCGCCGACATTCTTGTTTAATTCAGAGTACAAATATCTGACCGGTTCACGGTTTTCCGCCCAGGACACAATGGCCGGATGATTATCATTGAAGCGAAGAAGGTTTTCGGCGAAATTTAATTGGGCGCCTTCAAACCAATTGGCGTTCCAGATTTCGTTGCCAGATAAAATGGAGTTAAATTTGCGAGAGTGGCGCACTTGGGCTAATTCCCAAATGGATTTCCAGAAATCTTTGATGTTGTTAGTGGACCAGTCATAAAGATCTCCGTACGACTGCAAATCAAGTTCGTTTTTTTGTGAAATGTGGCGCAAGTAGCGGGCCATATTGGAATGATTTGCTCGCTTATTCTCTGGAGTCCAAATTGGTTTGACTGAAGTCGAGGTCGTAAATTTATGCTCCGACATTTTCCGGGGATTCTATTTTCGCGTGGCCTTTTGGAATTTGTGCTCGCGTCGCCCTTGTAAAACCACTGCTTTCCAGGCGAAATCGAGATCATTGTTTTCCAAAGCAAGTTTTATGGCATGCTCGATCTTATCGCTGTTATCACCAGAAGCAATCGCGGTGGCCAGCATCTTCTTATAGTCTTTCGATGACGAAGTATCGTCTCTTTCAAGCTCGGCTGCCAGACCATCAACTTCTTCATCCGAGGGAATGCGCTCAATCAGACCCAATTGTCCAAGGTTATTGCCGGTCAAAATATTTGATTTTTTTACATAATCAGGCAGTTGGTCATAGCCAATGCCGATTTTATCGCCCGGTTTTTGCACAACAAACACAGCATTTCCTGACGCCCGGCAGTAAAAATCGGCGCCCATTCTGGCCACCAAATCAATCTTGTGAGGATTGATAAGGCCGTTTTCGAAAATATCTTCAGCTATATGGAATTTGAGCACTTCGCAGATGGCCAGGTTCCCCGATGACGGCCCGTTTCCGTAGCTTTTCATCTCAACCATTTTGCATTCCATTTGAAATGGTGATTCAGCCACACGGGCCGGTTTAACCATATCAGATGGAATCGGCGTCAAGCCTGATTTGACAAACTCGTTCACATCGGGCGGGTATTCGGTTGACGCCAGATTTACTTGCTGGACAATCGCATAGGTAACACATTGCACAACACATTCTTTGGTGGCCATTAAATTGTGGTAAGTGTCTTTGAAAGTGGCGTCGCGCCCGCGGCGGCTGGGAGCAAAAGTAATCATCGGCGGATTTGAGCCAAAAGCATTGAAAAAAGAGAACGGAGACAAATTCGGAGTTCCATCGGCTGATAATGTCGAAACCAGTGCGATAGGTCGCGGCGCAACTCCACCCAATAAGTAAGAGAATACTTCCCGAACCGGTACATCCTTGGGCACTATATGTCGCATGGAGTTTTTCATTTAAGCGGTGATCGTCATTTTCTTTTTGGCCAAAATAGAGCGGTCCCCTTTGGCTTTTACGATTTTGTTAGTCAGTTTTCCCAGACCTGTGATAGCCAGTTCAATTGTATCTCCAGCTTGCAGCCAGACAGGCGTAAATGATTTGCCTTTTTGCTTGGCTTCAAGAGCATTGGTACCGTTTAACTCCAAATAGCAGCCCGTTCCAACCGTTCCAGAACCTATGACATCACCCGGGTAAAGCTCGACCCCGTAAGAGGCGCGCTCAATGAGTTCAGCAAACGTCCAGTTCATGTCTTTGAGATTTCCATCTGAAATCTGTTTTCCGTTGTGGACAGCTGTCATCCGCAAATCGTGCTTTTGGCCAAATTCGGAGTCGATCTTGTGTTTCTCCAGTTCATCCGGCGTTACCAGCCAAGGCCCGATAGCTGTTGCAAAATCTTTCCCTTTAGCCGGACCCAAGTTCAGTTTCATTTCTTCCATTTGTAATACACGCGCCGAAAAGTCATTCATAATGGTATAGCCGGCGATATACTCGTCAGCTTCGCTGTATAAAATATTCTTGCCGCGCTTACCAATGACAATAGCCGCTTCCAGTTCAAAATCGAGTTGTTTCAAATGGTCACCTTCAACTACGATATCACCCTCGCCGAAAATGGCGTTGTGATTGGTGAAATAAAACACCGGGTATTGGTCAAATTCAGGAATCATATCGACCCCGCGATTCCGCCTGGCTGTAGCCACGTGCTGTCTGAAGGCGTAGCCGTCACGACATGACGGCGGATGCGGCACCGGCGGTAGCATAGCTACGTTTTTGCTGACGCCAATGTCGAGCTTGTCGTCAATAAAAGCACGTTCAACTTGGCGCGCCGTTTCAATAAACTTTTCGCCGCCTTCTAGAAACTTGTTCATGTCAGTAGGAAGAGAAAAGGAAAGTTTTTTGGCACCTTCAGCCAAATCAATAGTCTGGTCTTTTACGAAAAGACCGGTGCGTTCATCGCCGCTTTTATTTTTGAACGAGACTAGTTTCATCTTCTACATCCTGATTGGAAATCGAGGAGTGAGTATTGTTGAAAGACGGCAAGATTCAACTGTTGAGGTATTGCCGCCAACGTCATCTCGCTTAATTCAGCCACGATTGTGGGTAGGCCGGGTCAATGGTATCTTTAACGTTCATAGTCGGATGAAGTGGTTCATAAGTATCCACCATTACTGCCCATTCGTTGGTTTCTTTCTTGCCTAGCGATTCTTCGGTTTTCCCCGGTTGCGGGCCGTGCGGCATGCCGCCCGGATGCAGCGTAATGGAACCTTCTTTGATTCCCTTACGGGACATAAAGTCACCCTCGACATAGTAGATGACTTCGTCGCTGTCGATGTTGGAATGGAAATAGGGAACTGGAATGGCTTTATCATGAAAGTCATAAGGCCGCGGCACGAAATTACAGAGCACGAAATGCTGTGTATTAAAACACAAATGTGTCGGGGGCGGCAGATGTATTCGCCCAACTTTGGGATGGTAACTTTTGATATTCAAAGAAAACGGATACAAATAACCGTCCCAACCGATTACGTCAAATGGATGATGGGGGAGGATATGTTCAAAATATTTTTCTCCGGCTTTTAGAATCATCCGGAAATCACCTTTTTTGTCGAGCGACTCAAGGTTTTGGGGTACTTTGATATCGCGTTCGGCATATGGCGCATGTTCCAACAATTGCCCATAATCATTGCGGTAATGCCGGGGAATTTCAAAAGCGGTATCTGATTCAACAATCAGAATGCGGTTGTTCTTGTAGTCATCGAATTTCAGCTGATAAGTAGTGCAGCGCGGAACAATTAACTGGTCGCCTTCGACAAATTCCAGTGTGCCGTAATCACTGACCAATTTCCCTTTGCCGTGATGTATGAAAATGTACTCGTTATGAAACGCGTTGCGGAAAAAATCTTCGGTATCTTCGGTAACTTTGGCCGTTGACATGATACAGTGGCGGTTTTTCAGAAAAGTATTGCGGCTGGTAATGAAATTCCCCTGACTGGGCACATCATAGGTGAAAAAATGATAGAAGAGTACCGGTGCATCGGCCCAGTCTTTATCATGGTTCATGTTATTCAGCGTCTGGGCGCTTTTGACGGCCGTTGGAAAATTGTAATGATAGCGGTTGGAGTAAACGCCGCTGAATCCCTTGCTGGAGACTAATTCTTCGCGGAAAAGTGACTTGCCGTCCGCTTTTAGAAATTGGGTGTGCTTGATCGGCGGCAGTTTTCCAAGTTTATGGTAGAACGGCATATTATTTTACCTCGAGAATTAATTCAATTTTTAGCATGGCGGCATGACTTCCTGCGGCTCTTCATCCAAAGCGCCGCGAAGTTTTTGATCTAGCTCTATTGATTCAAACAGGGCTTGGAAGTTTCCTTTGCCAAACCCCTCACTTTTACCTTCGCGCTGTATGAATTCAAAGAAAAACGTTGGACGGTCGCCAATTGGTTTAGTGAAGAGCTGCAGCAGATAGCCGTTCCCTTCCTGGTCGCAGAGTATCTTTTGCGCTTGAAGTTCATCAATGCCTTCTTTGATGTTCAGGTCGGTGCGTTTTCGGAGCATGTCATAATAAGTGTCAGGTATATCCAGGAATTCGACTCCATTTTTTCTAAGTGCGGCAATAGTGCTGATTAAATCTTTTGTGGCGATGGCAATATGCTGCACGCCGGAGCCGTTATATTGCTCAATAAACTCTTCGATTTGTGATTTCTTGAGTCCTTCATACGGCTCATTGATGGGATTTTTGATTACGTTGTTTTTGGAACGAACCACTTTTGAAAGCAGCGCAGAATACTTGGTGCCGATATCGCCCGCTTTGAAATCTACAAATGTCTCAAAGTCCATCGTTTTGTTAAAATAGTCAGCCCAGAGACTCATTTCGTTTTCGCGGACATTGCCGACGATATGATCAATGCCATTTATAAAGGTTTCTTCGCGATCAACATTGATTTTGACTCGCGGCTGGCAGAATTTCGGACCGAAGATGCCGTCGTAATGGTCGCGGTTGACATAAACCAGCTCGGTGTCATCGTAAAGCCTGATAGCGGCCTCCTCAACATAACCGTGGTGGTCTTCAATTTTTTGGGGTTTACGCACCATGACCGCTCCACGCTTTGTAGCTGCTTTAAAAGCAGCCTTAACATCATCAACCTCTACCGCCCAGCGTTTGACGCCGTCACCGTGTCGCTGGACAAAATCGTAAACCTCAAAGCAGCTGGGTTGAAGGGGAGATGTTACCAGAAACTTGAGATTATTTTTGGTCAGATAAAAAGTCGCCCGGTCACGGACATTGGTCTCCGGACCCCGATAGCCGGTTATTTCCATCCCCAGCGCTTTGGCAAACCAGTAGGCCATGGCCTTGGACGAGCCCACATAAAACTCAACATAGTCATATCCCCGGATACCCATATTATCACTCATATCAAAACTCCCGTTATCTTTATAATATATAACTACTTAACTGAATGTCGGTTCCAACAATTGAACCATTTTTGATTTCATTTAAGTACATAATAAATATCAGGATAGGGCTTGGCAAATAATATTTACCCTCTTTACTTTCCCCGATGGAGAATGATTTGTAAGTTAGAAGCTTAACTAAAATCTAACATTTCCTTAACGGTTTCTTTAAACTGAATGTGGTTAATATCACGGCAGGAAAACAATTAAACTCATGAGGATGAAGATGGGAAAACTACGCATTGCATTGGCCGTGCTACTGTTGGTCTGCACGATGGCAGCCGCCGAAACCAAGATTAAGGGGGAGCTGTATCCCCAGTGGCACATGGATTTTTCGGCTGGTGCCGATCAATACAGCGAATTTGAGCTGACTCGCTCGTATGTAACAGTCACATCCGACCTGAACGAGCAGACGTCTGTTCGGTTCACAGTTGATTTGCGCAGTACCTCGGGCTACAACGGATATGACATAGTCCTGAAATACGGCTACGTGGACTGGAAGCCCACCTTTTCGGAAAGAGTGGCCTTTCGTCTGGGACTTCAGCAGACAATGTACATCGACATTATGTCCAAACTCTGGGGACGGCGTTACCTTGAGAAAACGACAGGGGATTTGAACGGGCTTTTGACGACCTCCGATCTGGGTGCCAGCGCCAACGTTAATTTCGGAAGTACCGGAATGGCTACTTTAAATGTTGCTGTGTTCAACGGCACTTCGTACACAGACGTTAATGACCAGAATAAGCAAAAAGATATTAACGGCGTGTTAACCATAAAGCCGGTGCAGAATAATCCTGATTTCAAAAACTCAACAATTTTGGGTCAAGTTTACTGGGGGACACAAAACGAGGATTTCAGCGGAGGATTGGATCCCGACGATTACCGCAAGAGCCTGGTCTCAATTGGCGGCATTTTGGACTATACCGATCGCTTTTCCGTGGGGCTTGACGCCAACTGGGAAACGCTGGGCGACGGCGCCGGCAACCCGGACATGGACGCCTCGGCCACTTCAATTTTTGCAACTTACTTCCTTGGCAGAAATTCCCAAGAAGGAAGTTTTATGAAAAACCTGAACGTGTTTGGAAGAGTCGACTTCCTGGATCCAGATGGCTCCGTATCAGATGACGGCGAGACATACACAATTCTTGGAGTCGAATGTGTAACTTCGGCCAACATTAAGACGTCTCTCAACTTTCGTCTGGTCACTTATGAGGATTCGGCTATCTCCGGACTTAGCTTTCTCTATTTTAATGCACTGTTGATGCTATAGTCTCGAGGCCAGGCATTGGAAAGTGAAGGAAGATTTTTGCTTGACAGCTGGTTTTGAAAAAAGCTATACTGGCGTTCAGCTTAGAGACAGTAGAGAGTTTATAAACCATTAACCGCTAACCCTGCGTGGAGGCATTGAGTAAAATGTTCAGATTTAGTGTCAAAACAGTTAGGTTGCTTCCCGGATATTTTGGCAGCGGGCGGAAAGGGATTGTTTTGTAACTTTTTTCACAAATAATCTTAAAGCCCGCTGAATGTGAGCCATTCGGCGGGTTTTTTTTGTTACAGTGTATGTTAAATATTGAAGAATTGGGAAATTTGCAGACTCAAATATGAGTAAAGATCTATACGTTGACGAACAATTATCCGGCGGTGAAGCTGATATAGGTATTGGAAAGGCCTTTAAAAAGCTCTTGCCATTTTTAAAAGAACAGCGGCGAAGATTGATTCTAGCCATGTTTCTATTGGCCGGTGTAACCGGCTTTTCGCTTCTTTGGCCAATTCTGGTTCAGAAAGCAATCGACGGCCCGCTGCTGAACCAGCTTGAACTGCCCGGTGAGGCGCGCGATTACACCCCGATATTACTTTTCGGTTTGGCCGTTATTCTTATCCAGCTTTCTACTATTGTGATGCAGTACTGGCAGCGGGTGAAACTAGAAATTGTCGGGCAGGATATTATGCTCAAACTTAAAGAGAAACTGTTCGACCACATTTTGGGGCTTGATGTGTCTTTTTTCGACAAGAATCCTGTTGGAAGACTAATGGCGCGCATTGAATCGGATACCGAGTCCCTGCGCCTCTTGTTCACTTTTACTGTGGTAGCTGTGGTAGGCGACGTTGTGCTGATGTCGGGCATTTACATCGTCATGTTCATTAAAGAATGGAAACTGGCGCTGGTTTTGTTTTTGTTTGCACCGGTATTTGCGCTTTTGGTCTGGATATTTCACAAGTTAACCAGTCATCGCTATCTGCGACTGCGCAAACGCTCGGCCGAAGTGACCGCAGCGCTCACTGAATTTTTGCACGGCATGTCGATTGTGCAGATATTTCATCGCGGTGACTACGCCCGGCGCAAAGTGATGGAAGCTAATCAGAATAAGTTCCAAGAAGACAGGTATGTCAACGTAGCGGTGTGCGTGTTTTTCAATGTAATGTTTTATCTGGAATACGTGAAGATTGGCTTGACTCTGTTACTGGGACCGATGCTGGGAGTTTCGCCGGGTGTCATCGTCCTGTTTATTCTGTTAGTCTGGCGGGAGTTTGACCCGATTGCCCGCACGGCGGAGCAGTTAGGGAATTTCCAGAAAGGATTAGCCGGGGCACGGAGGATATTCGGTTTACTTCAGGTAAAACCGCACATCATTGAATCGGCGAAGCCGGCTGCATGGCCGGAATACAAGAAATCCCTGCGCTTTGAGAACGTTTGGTTTTCATATACCAATGACGAAAACTATGTTCTCAAAGACGCCAACTTCGAAATTCCGGTCGGCTCCAGCATCGCCCTGGCGGGCGTGACCGGCGGCGGCAAAACGACCATCATAAACTTGTTACTTCGCTTTTACGACCCTCAACAAGGGCGGATTACGATTGACGGCGTGGACATAAAGGAAATGGCCACCGCCGACCTGCGCAAACATTTCGCACTGGTTTTGCAGGACATAATACTTTTCCCGGGGAGTGTGAAAGACAATATCGGGCTGGAAGCCGAAGAAATTACACCGGAGAGAATTCTGTCTTCGGCAGCGACTGTTGATGCCAACCGATTCATTCAGAAACTGCCGAAGGGATTCGACACCGAAGTGTCAGAAAAGGGCTCCAATTTCAGTCGCGGCGAAAGGCAATTGCTTTCTTTTGCCCGCGCGCTGGCTTTTGATCCGGAATTATTGATACTTGACGAAGCCACCAGTTCAGTGGACCCGGAGACAGAGCGTACCATACAGCAATCACTCAAAAAGCTTTTGGCGGGGCGCACTTCGATAATAATTGCGCACCGGTTGTCCACTATTCTAGACGTTGACCAGATTCTGGTCATTCGAAAAGGTGAGATTGTGGAGAGAGGTACACATGCCGAATTGATTTTGGCCAACGGTTATTATTCCAAACTGTTTCATCTGCAATTCAAGTCGAAAAACGGAGTATTGGCCAATGCTAAGTAAAATAAAGTGGCTATGGAAGTTTTATCGCCATTTTCCAGGCGTGGTGGCTATTCTCCTGATTTTGACACCACTGCAATCGATGATTCAGGTAACCATGCCGCGCATGCTTGGATTCAGCATTGATTATTCGCGCACCGGAGTAATATCCGACCATTGGCTGGCGCGATTAGTGACAGATTTCGCCAATTCGCTGGGGTTGTCTCCAACCACGGCGTTTGCACTGGTATTTATAGTCGGCGGCTTATTTTCGTTTGGATTATACGCTTATTTTCAATCGTGGCGGGCCTGGATGAACTGTCGCTCGGAATGGTTTTTCAGACAACAGTCATTTGACGATGTGACATCCAAGGGACCGGATTTCTTCAATAAGTATCGCACCGGGGATTTGATCACGCGCATGACTGATGACGTCGCTGAAAAACTTTCCTGGTTCACTTGTTCCGGAATATTCCGTTTCTACGAAGCGCTATTGGCGGTTAGCTTTATCGTGGCGATGATGTTAAGTATCGACCCGGCTCTGACGGCCTGGACAACGGGTCCGTTCCCGGTTTTGATAATTATATTTTTTGCTTCGAGTTCACTTTTAGACAAACGCTATGACCTACTTCAGGCCAGCATTTCTAAATTCAACGATGTGATGGAGTCCTGTTTTTCAGGTGTCCGGGTGGTGAAAGCGTATGTCCGCGAAAAAGCGCAAAAGAAAAAGTTTATGGATGCGGCAGTGAATAGACGTCAGGCAGAGATTAATGCCATCAGAGTTACCACATTGATTGATTCGCTCTACGGCTACATCTGGCAGTTGGGGGTTGTTATGGTACTTTTGGCTGGAGGCTACAAAGTGTTGTTTTCGGATTTGTCGATGGGGAATATGGCCACATTCATTTATTATGTCGTCTGGCTGGTGTTTCCAATGTTTGATATCGGGCAATTCTTAGTAAAGTCTCGCCAGTCGGCAGTGTCGATTAATCGCCTGCAGGAGCTTGAAAGTGTGCCGCCAATGATTGAAGACAAGGGAGGTAAATCGCCGGCAGCCGGTATTTGTGGGCGATTGAGCTTTGAAAACGTCACCTTTTCGTTCAATAATGCAAAGGAGAAAATAATTGAGGACGTAAGTTTTGAAGTCGACTCCGGCAAAACAGTGGCGCTGGTCGGAAGAGTCGGTTCCGGCAAGACCTGGCTCATTAATATGGTGCCGCGCCTGGTTGACCCCACATCTGGAAAAGTAAAACTCGATGGAGTAGATCTTCGGGATTACCATGTTGAAGAGCTCCGCAGAACTGTGGGATACGTTCCGCAGGAGCCATCATTATTTAGTGACTCAATACGGAATAACGTTCTGTTTGGGCGTGAGGAAATATCGGAGCCGGTTCTGGATTGGGCCATCGATGTGGCGCAGTTAAAACAGGACATTGAATCATTCCCCAAGGGTTTGGACACCGAAATCGGCACAAGAGGCGTATCGATTTCTGGCGGCCAAAAACAACGTCTGGGATTGGCCCGAGCATTGGTAGGGAAACCCAAAGTTCTAATTCTCGATGACTGTACTTCGGCTTTGGATTCCCGCACCGAAGCGGCATTGTGGAACAGGCTGCATCAGGTATTGCCGGATATGACATCAATAATTATTACTCACAGACCGGATACGCTGGAGAAAGTGGATATGATATACGTAATGGAAAACGGCAAGATTGTTGAGTCTGGCAGACACCATGAATTAATGCGGAAGTCGGGAGACTACGCTCGAATTTATCGCCGCTTTCAGTTGGAAGAACAAGTTAGCGCCTAAAAAAGCGAGTGTCAGGTGTTTACTCTAATACCTGTTTTTTGTCTCATTACAAAAATCAGAGCACCTGTGACAAATAATAAGACGGATATGACCTGATTATAAGTGGGGTGAATCCCGCCAATAGAAAAATACATGGCATCTTCGTAATAGCGAACGTATTCAATTGCAAATCTGAATACGGCTTCGGACATGAACAGAATCGTTACTGCCTGTCCAAAGAACTTCCTGTGCTTGACTACATAATGAAGCAAAAAGAACAAAAACAAACCGTATAGCGACGAATATATCTGTGACGGGTGCAGGTGAGCATCTCCGAAAACTGCGTAGGGAAGAGTTCCCTCCGGGAAGGAAATGCCCCAGGGCAAATCGGTGGGTGTGCCAAAACAGCAGCCGTTGAGAAAGCAGCCTATGCGGGTTACAGCCAGACCCAAACCAAGTGTCGGCGTGAAATAATCGAAAACTTGCAAGACATTTAACTTCTTGAAAAAGCAGTAAGCCCAGGCTCCCAATATGGCGAGTACCACTCCGCCATACAAATTCAAACCCGCTATCCCGAACTGTTCCGAGCTGAAAGGATTGAATGAATCAGTCCATCTTCCAGCAAATTCATTGAGGTGAAGAAGGACATAAGATATTCTGGCACCAATTATCCCGCCGATTATCAGGATGTAAGCGATATTCAAAAGAGGATCGAACGGGTATTTATCTCGTTCGGAGACTTTTTTGACATAAAACACGCCCAGGAAAAATGAGATCGCCAGCATAAGTCCAAAACTTCGAACAGGGATCGGGCCGATATGAAATAAATCAGGATACAAAGTCTGCTTTAAGCTCCTTTCCAGTTATTGCTTTATACTCTTGTCCGGCCCAGGTTGCATATTTTTTCTGGACCAGCCAATAGGCCGCAAAGCCAATTCCTATTCCTGCATACACGTCAGTGACATAATGGAATCTTCCCCAAAATGTGCCGATAGCCAGTCCTATATTAATCGGCAGAAGTATCCAACCCCAGATGCGATGGTGCTCAAAGAAAAACATCATTATAATCAAGGCTATGGCAATATGTGATGAAGGCATGCATCCGCCGCGCACAGCGCCATTGGCAATGACTGCTTCGACTAAATAGCGAAACAAGTAACCATCAATGTTATTAAGATACTGTCCTTGGAAATGCCAGCGCGGGCCCTCGATGGGATACAAAAAGAAAAGCAGGAAGGACAAGACATAAGTCAATGCGGCTGCGGTTAAATAGCGCTTGATGATTTCATAGTCTTTTCTGACAAAAGTGGCGATCAAAAAAGTGGGAATCATCAGGTAATAACAGAAATAACAAAACGAGAATAGTTCGTTCAACACTGGTGAAAGCAGATACTGATCGATATATCGAGTCGGCTCCATCCCATAAAGGGCAGCCTCTAAAGCAACCAGTTGGTAATCAAAAAACTTGTCGAATACCAAGAACATTATTCCACCGGTAGTTCGATAAAAGACCCCGAAAAGAATTGCGGCATACAACAGGCGGAAAAAAGCAGATATTCTGCCGCGGGTTTCGTCCAAAACTCGAGGCAACGCAAATGCAATTGTTCCAGCAATGCCGTAGATAATAAGCTCGTCAACATATTCACTCAAAGGTCGGCCGAAGATGGCAATCAGAATCATCATCAGGAGACAATAGCCGATGATTATTAAATCAAATGGATAATAACGCCGATTTGGGTTAGTCATTCTTGGATTGTTTTTCAGTGTACGAAACTCCAGCAACAACTATGACAATTTCACCTTTAATTGTTCGTGAAGGGATAATCTCTGCTAACATAGGTAATTTGCCGCGAATGAATTCTTCGTGAATCTTGGATAATTCTCTGGCAACGCAAGCCGGTCTATCGCCAAATACCTTGGACATATCTCCTATACATTTGGCAATTCGAAATGGTGACTCGAAAAATACCAGCGTATGCGGTAAATCTTTGAGCTGTTCCAATCGTTTTGTGCGAGCGGCTGATTTATGCGAGAGATAACCTTCAAAAAAGAACCTGTCAGTTGGCAACCCCGAGGCGGTCAATGCTGGAATAATAGAATTGGCGCCCGGTAATGGCACCACAGCAATTTCGTTTTCAATTGCCAAACGTACCACTCGAAATCCCGGGTCCGAAATCCCCGGTGAGCCGGCATCGGAGACAACCGCTACCGAAATCCCCTGCTTGATCTGCTTAATTAAATCTCCGGCTCGTTCCTGTTCGTTGTGCTCGTGGTAGCTGACCAGTCTCTTTTTGATGTTTAGACGGCTAAGTAACTGGCCGGTGTGGCGGGTGTCTTCACAGGCGACTAAGTCAACTTGTGACAATACTTTCTGCGCCCGGGGAGTCAAATCTTCAAGGTTGCCAATGGGGGTGGGAATGAGATAGAGTTTGCCGGAGGGGGTCATAGGCGGTGGTTCTGTCCAATTTTGTGATTCATTATGTCGGGCAACTATATGACAACGCTAAAATGCAGACAAGCAAAATGTGATGCAGTAGTGAAATCAAGACCCGGCGGTGACTTGACCAATCAGGACATAGTTAATATATTTTATCATACTTAAAAGAAAGGCGCAAATATGAGCGTAAACAAAGTAATCCTAATCGGAAATCTGGGGAAAGACCCGGATTTACGTTACACTCCCGGCGGCAAAGCGGTAGCATCATTCTCATTGGCCACCTCGGAGAGATGGACCAATCAGGAAGGTCAAAAACAAGAGAATACCACCTGGCACAATATAGTAGCCTGGGGGAAGCAGGCTGAAGTGATGAAAGAATACCTGACCAAAGGGAAACAGGTGTATATCGAAGGGAGAATCTCCAATCGTTCTTATGATGATAAAGAGGGGAATAAAAAATATATTTCTGAAGTTGTCGTACAAAACTTCACTTTTATTGGCCCTCGAGACGGTGGCAGTAGTGGAGGCAGTTCTCGTCCTGTGCCCGAAGAAGCCAGCCCACAAACAGCTCCGGCTGAAGCCGAAGACGATTTACCGTTTTAAATAGTATTCAGTTTTTAGCACAGATTTGCCAAAAGGCCCTATGCAAGAAGATTACAAGGGCTTTTTTCATGTGCAGACATTGCACAGCTTTGTTTACATTTTAATCTAACTTTTCAATTTTTAAAATCCGACAGAATAGATATAGAAGTCAGCGGTTCCTCGCAAAATCTGTTATGGAGGATTTTCATATGCAACCCGAAACAATCCAAGCTCTACCGGATGGATTGACGGTGGAGAAGAAAGTGCTTTATCGTGCGATCAGCATTATGGGCATATCCACAGTTGTTTTGTCGGCGGCAGTGATTGCATTCATGAATGGACTCACATCGTATGATGTCTGGGACAACGTATTGGGTCAAATCGAACTGATGGCCGCATCGCTCATGCCCTATTTAATCTCGGCGGTAATTGCCGCCATAACGTCCATTGCCATTGTAACCATGCTGCCGTTTTTCAAAGTGCTGGGAATTTTAAGCAGCGTCCATCACCGTCTGTATCTATTGTCCGATGGTGATTTATGTTCCAAGATTCCGGCTGTAAAAGGAAGTCACCAGGAAATTGCGATGACCTTAAATGACGCCGTGGACAAACTGGCCAGTCGTGTTTCTCAAATGAAAGCCATCAATCGCAAACAGTGGGACCTTTTGGAAATGGTCAGAATCTCCGCTCAAAAAGACGATTTAAGCAAGGCGATGACAATTATTGAGGAAATGGAAGAAAACTGGGTCAAAGTGGCCAAAATCGAAGAGCAGCTAATTACCTGATTCAATTTTCAGTTTTCTTTCAAGCTCTCTCACACGTTTAAGCAGTTCCGGAAGCCTCGTCATCGAGGCTTCTATTCTTTTGGACTCAATTAATGGTCGGGCCGGATAACCGGCCATCGATACACCCGGCGGAATCGATTTTGATACACCCGACTGGGCGCCGACCATGGCGCCATCTCCGATTTCAATATGCCCGACCGTGCCGACCTGCCCGGCCAGAATTACATTTTTTCCTAGTTTGGTAGAGCCGGAAATGCCGACTTGCGCCACTATCAGGCAGTTCTCACCAATCTGAACGTTGTGCGCAATCTGCACCAGATTATCAATCTTCGTGCCACTGCCAATTCTGGTAGGACCCAAAGCGCCGCGGTCAATTGATACATTGGAACCGATTTCAACATCATCACCGATTTCCACCCAGCCAATTTGCCTAATCTTCTTAATGCCTTCAGCGGTCGGCACAAATCCGAATCCGTCCGAGCCAATAACAGTGGAAGAATGAATGATCGCATTTTTGCCAATTTGGCTGTCGTTCATAATCATCACACCAGGATAAACCAGACAGTTTTCTCCAAGAGTCACATTTTTCCCGACATAAACCGAGGAAACCAGACGGCAGTTGCTGCCAATCTTTGAGACGGCTTCAATTTGACAGAACGGTCCAATTCCTGCTGTGGGAGCTATTTGAGCGGCTTTATCGATTACAGACGAAGGATGGACACCGGACGCCAAGTGTTGTTCTGGCGGATAAAGTAAATCTATGATTTTGGCAAAGGCCAGATAGGGATGGGAATGGCGCAAAATGGAATTGTTTGAACAAGGGGTATCGTTGTCTACTACAACGGCGCCCGCTTTGGTGACGACCAGATATTTTTCGTAACGTTTGTTGGCGACAAAGGAGATTTCATCCGATCCGGCGCTTTCAATCGGTGCCGCACCGCAGATTAATACCTGGCCGTTCCCTTCGAGTCTGGCGCCGATTTTTTCAGCTATTTCTCCGGTCGTCAGTTCAATATGATTATTCCGTGGTATCTTCAAGGTGTTTGACGATTTTGTCGGTTACGTCGTATTCTTCTTTGATGTACCCTAACCCGCTCTGCAGGGTAAATATGACATCGTAGCCGCCTTCAATGGCCACGGCTTCGATAGCTTTGCTGATACTCTCAAGAAGCGGATCCAAGAGCTGGGCGTGTTTGCGTTCGGCAGTGCCGTTGGGACCGTAGATCTGGCGGGTGAACGCGTCCAGAGATTCCTCTTTGGTACTGATGGCTGCTTCTTTTTCTCTTTTTTTGTCATCAGAAAGAATGAGTTTTTGTTTTTCATATTCGTCTTTTAAGAGCTGCAGTTCATCCTGCTTCGCCAGAGCTTCGTCTTCCCAGGCTTTGGTTTCGGCGCGCCACTGTTCTTCGGCTTTCACCCAGGCCGGATAACTTTTTTTGATTAGTTCATCTCTGACGAATCCAATTTTCGTCTGCGCCGAAGCCGAATTTGTCAGCAATGAAAACGCAATTGCTGCCAGCGCCATTACTAAAAGAGTACTTTTGAACTTCTTCATTTCTTTCTCCATTAATTATTTAATAATTATCTAAACGTCGTTCCAATTTGGAAATGCGGTTTCCATTTCTGTTCCTGCCCCTCAACTTTATCTAATGGATAGCCAAAGTCAAACCCCAAAGTGCCGATTCCGGGGACAGCTATTCGGAAACCGAAACCATAACTTTTGTAAAGCGAACTGATGGGTTTAACATCGCCTTTGTGAAGCCAGGAATTTCCAGCATCAAAAAAGGCCAAAGCATAAATCTGTCTTTCCACAATCGGGAATTGAAGCTCCAAGTTGCTGACCAACATGTACTTACCGCGAACCCTGGTTTTAAATCCCGCAGAGACAAAACTACTATCCAATACAGTTCCGGAACTATCGGGATGTCCCGTATAATAGTAAGTAGTGTCCGAGGTGGTAACTACTGTATCTGGAGTCAAAGAGCCGTCATCGTAACCTCTTACAATACCGTCGTAGGCGGTTCCACCTGGTGTGAATCTCTCCGAAACCAGGATTCTGTCATCGCCTTCTGGCGATGTTACCACTCCATACTGAAATTTGGCGGCTAGGGCAAGATTCCCAATAAGCGGGAAGAACTTGGCCAAACTGAATTCGTGCTTGCGATATTGCCAGAACCCGCCTAGCCAGTCACCGGTTTGAGAAAAAGTGTACGATAGATTTGAGCCGGAAGTGGCAAACTCGGGAAGATTGCGTGAATCACGAGTGATGGTGAAAGACAACTGCGATGAAGATTGCCAGTTTTCGTTGTAGAGAAGGATAGAACCCGGGTACGGTCCACGGATGTTTACTTCCGTTTCAGTAACGGGATTGCTAAGTGAGTCGGTATAGGTATAAACATTTATAGCTTTAAATGAATTTTCTCTAATGAAGATATCTTCAAAATCATTGAAGCGGTTTTCTTCAATTCTGTAGGTGGCAAAAGCTCTGAAATAATTATCAGGCCATCTAAGTCGTTTGCCCAATCGAAGAGAGCCTCCGCGGCGGCCTTCGGTATAGTCAGAGAACCATCTCCTGTTCAAAGCAAAAATGTCGGAGCCCAACAATGTGGGACGGCCAAACAACCAGGGTTCGGTAAACGATAAAGAAAAGGAATTACGGCGGGTGCCAAATTCGACATTGAATGACAAGCGTTGACCCATGCCCCGGAAATTGGGAATACCCATGCCGACATTTCCAACCAGTTTATCTTGGCTGTTATAGCCGGCACCGGCCATGATTTCACCAGTCTGCTTTTCTTCGATCTTGAATTCAATGTCAACGTCGCCGCTGGGCAAATCAACCAAATCAGGCTGAACGTTGGCAAAATAATTCAGCGCCATAACATCGCGCACGGAACGAATCAGCAACCCCCGGTTGAATACCTGGTCGGGCAAAACGGAAATCTCACGTCTGATAACTTTGTCTTTGGTTTTGGTGTTGCCGACAATTTTGACCAGATTAATATGCGACGGCAGGCCTTCGGAGATATCATAATTTATATCAATCACCGAATCGCTTTTGGTTGTTTTTCCGTCCTGAATTCTGACGTGCAGGTGACCGATGTCCTGATAGGCCGTGTAGAGTTCATACAATGATTCTTCATAATTTTCCGAGCTGAAAACATCGAACGGCTTGTATTTGAGTTTGCTTTTGAGGTAATCGGCGTTGAGTTTTTCGTTTCCTTTGATGGTAGCTTCGCCGAAGTAGTATAACGGTCCTTCATAAATATCGAGATAGATGGTCATGCGATTGATTGAGGAATCGATGTGCGTGGAATCATCAATTAAATAGGCATCGACAAACCCGCGTTTATGCAGTTCGGCAATAACTTTCTCGAGATCTTCCGCATATTTATCCTGCGCAAAGTCGGAGCTTTTCATGAAACCGCGTTTGCGATTGCGCATTTTGCCCGACAGGTCTTTGGCCTCAACGCGCTTGTTGCCGGTGATGACTACTGCCTGGACTTTTACTTTGGATTTTTCGTTGATGTTGAATGTCAGGACGGCTTCGCTGGAATCAGTATTAAGCTCAAGCTTGGGAGATATGTCAGCACGGAAGTAGCCTTTTTCCGCATATAACTCGGCAATTTTGTTCTTGGCGCGGTCAATAAGAAAGGGAGAAATATAGCCGCCGATGCCCAGTCCCAGCTTTTCCTTGAGATCGCTTGATTTGATTTTATCATTGCCGGTGAATTCTATCCCGCCCAGTTTAGGCAGTTCTTTGACAACTATGTAGACTTTAATTCCGCCGAGAACATCTTCCGCCTCAATTCTGACTTGCGAGAAAATACCCAGTCCATAAAGGCGCCTGATACTTTCTGCAACAACGGCCGGAGTAAGATCCGTGCCTGCTTTTATATCGGCCACACCCAGGATCAAAGATGCCGTGGATACTCGGTTCCCTTCGACAACTACATCAACAACTTTGTAGCCGGGTTGTGTCTGGGCATTAGAAATCAAAGACATCAGGAGAAACGCAATAATAATTGCGGCTAGAAGAGAATATGTCTTCGCAGTGAGATTACTCTTCACTCTTGTGCTTTTAATCAGCCTTTTTGATCTTATTGATTTTGATTTCTGTAAAATCCTGGCGGTGTCCTTGTGTGCGGCGATATTTGGTTCTTCTTTTGTATTTGTAGATGAGAACCTTGTCATCTTTACCACCCCCGACAACTTCGGCTTCAATGGCCGCGTTTTCGATATAGGGAGTACCAACAGTGACTTCATCCTTGTCCTTCAGCATGAGGACTTCCTTGATTTCTAATTTGTCCCCTTTGGCCAATTTTAGTTTGGACACTTTGAGCACGTCACCTTTTTCCCCTTTGAACTGGTGACCACCCACTTTAAAAACAGCTAACATTTATGCCTCCAATAACAGAAGTTGTTAATCAGCTTAGAGTTAAGTCCACCAAAGTAATATATCTGCGACTCAAGTCAAGGCAATTTTTGGGTGTCTCATTAATCATAAGGTTGTCCCATTTGATTAAACTAATCAAGCAAACTCCGGTTCCAAATTGAGACATCGATATATGCGACAACAAATTATGATTGTGATGGAGACAGATTCAACTATAATAGTTAATTGTGGTGAATTTAGATAATTACTTTAAATGAAAACATTGGAACCCCAAAATATTAAAACTGTGGAATCGAAGTTTAGCTTAAAGGCAAACTTTACACCCAAAGGTGACCAGCCGGAAGCCATCCAGCAGCTTTCTGATGGTCTGCATGAGGGACGCAAACACCAGACACTTTTGGGTGTGACGGGATCCGGCAAGACTTTTACGGTTGCCAATGTAATTGCCCAATATGGTCGTCCCACTTTAGTCATATCTCATAACAAAACGTTAGCTGCACAATTGTACGGTGAACTTCGAGCGTTTTTCCCCAATAATGCCGTCGAGTTCTTTATCAGCTATTATGATTATTATCAACCGGAGGCCTATCTCCCGACAACTGATACTTATATTGAGAAAGATACTTCGATCAATGAAGACATCGATAGACTTCGACTGCGGGCGACAGCATCGCTATTGGAGCGTGAAGATGTCATCATCGTTGCCTCGGTTTCGTGCATTTATGGTTTGGGGTCGCCGTCGGAATACAAGAAACAATTGCTATTTCTGAATCGCGGCGAAGAGGTCGAGCGCGATTCTGTAATCAGACGATTGATAGATATTCATTACAATCGCAATGAAATCGAGTTTACCCGCGGGAACTTCCGTGTCAGGGGAGACACGATTGAAATGATTCCGTCTTATCTCGACAAAGCTCTGCGCATAGAGTTCTTTGGCGACGAAATCGAGAAATTGAGCATGATAGATCCGCTCACAGGAGAAATCCTGGGAGAAAGAGACCGCATCGCCATTTATCCGGCTAAACATTTCGTGACCACCAAAGAAGCCCTTTCCAAAGCTATCCGGGACATAAAAGAAGAACTCAAAGAAACCCATGCCCGATTGATTTCAGAAAATAAGCTTCTGGAAGCACAGCGTATCGAAAGCCGCACCAACTATGACCTGGAAATGCTCAAAGAAATCGGCTATTGCAGCGGCATTGAGAACTATTCCCGCCATCTCACCGGACGTAAACGGGGAGAAAGACCCTATACGTTGATTGACTTTTTCCCCAAGGATTTTCTGACCATAATTGATGAATCTCATCAGTCAGTTCCTCAAATTCGGGGCATGTACGCGGGCGACCGCAGCCGCAAGGAAACGCTGGTGGCCCACGGGTTCAGGCTGCCATCGGCTTTGGATAATCGGCCTTTGCAATTTGACGAGTTTGAAAGTTTGATGAATAAAACCATCTATGTATCAGCCACACCGTCTGATTTTGAACTGGAGAAATCAGAAGGGGTGGTGGTTGAGCAGGTGATTCGTCCGACCGGGCTCCTAGACCCTGTAATTTCAGTTCGTACGCTCTCAAATCAAGTGGACGATTTGATGGAGCAGATAAAAGTTCGTGTGGCTAGCGGTGAGCGCATCTTGGTCACTACCCTGACCAAGAGAATGGCCGAAGATTTAACTGATTATCTGGAGCAGGCGGATTTCCGCGTGCGCTATCTTCACAGCGAAATTGACTCAATTGAGCGCACCGACATTATCAGAGATTTGAGACTAGCGGAGTTTGATATATTGATAGGTGTAAATCTACTTCGCGAAGGACTGGATTTGCCGGAAGTGTCGTTAGTGGCCGTGATGGATGCCGACAAGGAGGGATTTTTGCGTTCAGCTCGATCGTTGATTCAAACTTCCGGTCGAGCGGCACGCAATAAAAACGGTGAAGTGATATTCTACGCCGACAAAATGACTGATTCGATGCGGAAAGCCATTGATGAAACCGACCGCCGCCGCAATAAACAAATGGAATATAACCGCGAACACAACATTGATCCGGAAACAATTTTCAAAACTCGCGATGAAATTCTGCGATCCACCCAGTTTGCCGACACTCGAACGGTGGAAAAAATCAAAGTATTTGAAAAGCCGGGGCATTTTGATGATTTAAGCAAGGAAGGGAAGATTTCATTCTTGCTGAAATCGATGATGAAAGCGGCCGAGAATCTGGACTTTGAAACCGCGGCGCTGATTCGCGATGAAGCCACTGAACTTCAGGGGGGCGTTATCAAAAAACGCCAGACGAGAGGTCGTTAGTTTTGGCCTTCCGGTTATTTTCACGATCCCAATTATAATCTTCTTTTATTAGTTGAATTTCCATGGTAATTCACTGACCATTACACGAAAGGAATTCAAAACAGGGAGAGAAATATGCAAGGTAAACTGAAGTTTTGGCCGCTTTTGCTGATTCCGTTTGTAATTCTGACAATATTTGGTTGTGGCACGAAGATTCCCTCGGGTCATCGAGGCGTCTTTTACGCCACTTTCGGCGGCGGCACTGAATTGGGACACGTTTACGATGAGGGTTTCAACTGGCATTTTCCTTGGAACAAGATGATAGTTTTTCAAACACAAATTCAGGAGAGAAAAGAGAATCTGACGGTGCTCTCTTCCGATGGCGCTACTATTGGCATGGAAGTTTCAATACTGTTCAGGCCGGTTGCGGAAAAACTTGATTCATTACAGGTCAACATTGGGGAGAATTACTATGATGTGAAAGTGGCGCCGACAATCAGGGGTATCGCTCGAGGTATTGCCGGCCGCTATAAGCCGGAAGAAATCTATTCCACTAAACGAGAACAGCTCACGAACGAAATTGAAACCACTTTAATCAGCGAAATGGCCCAAGACGACATCTTAATTGAAAAGGTGCTAATTCGAGATGTATCCATCCCGGAAGAAATTTCCAAGGCGATTAATTTCAAGCTTACCGCCGACCAGGAAGCACAGCGGATGAAATTTACAATTGAAAAAGAAAAATTGGAGGCCGACCGCAAGCGAATTGAAGCTAAAGGCATCGCCGATTTTCAGCAAATTGTGAGCGCCGGCATTACCGAATCACTGTTAAAATGGAAGGGTATCGAAGCTACTATGAAAGTGGCCGAATCGAACAACACCAAAGTCGTGATTATCGGCAGCGGCGCTGACGGTCTCCCCATAATTCTCGGAGGAGACAAATAGCCGGATAGTTTTTAGTTCTTTCCGTCCGTGTAGGGCTTCAAGAGTTCGCGGGCGATGACCAGCCGCTGAATTTCGTTGGTTCCTTCGAAGATTTCGCACAGACGGACATCGCGGTAAATTCGTTCGACATTATATTCGTGAGTGTAACCATACCCACCCAATATCTGAATGGCCTTATGCGCTATTTCTGTCCCCACTTCGGAGGCCAGCATTTTGGCAATAGCTGCTTCTTTGATTGCATCTTTGCCCTGGTCTTTTGTCCAGGCGGCATAATAAACGGCCAGACGGGCGGCATGAAGTTTCGCATCCATTTCGGCCAGTTTGAACTGGATGCCCTGAAATGACGAAATCTCTTTTCCAAACTGTTTGCGCTCGGTGGCATATTTGGCGGCGATCTCCAGCGCACGTTGAGACATTCCAACTGACTGTGCACCAATGGAAATGCGCCCGTGATTCAATGTCTCCATCGCAATATTGAACCCCCGGCCGATTTCACCGACCATGTTGGCCTTTGGTACTTTGTAATCCGTAAAGATCAGCTCTGATGTAGGCGAAGCTTTGTACCCCATTTTTTCTTCATTCTTGCCGACCGCAAAACCGGGTTTGTCGGTCTCAATGACAAAAGCGACAATACCTTTAGTGTGAAGTTCCGGATTGACTGTGGCAAAAACCAGAATGAAATCGGCAACGGCGCCATGTGTCACCCAAAGTTTGGTACCGTTAAGAATGTAATTGCTGCCATCTTCTTTAGCGGACAAGCGAAGCGAGCCGGCATCGGAGCCGGAGCCGGCCTCGGAAAGGGAATAGGCAGCCATTTTATCTCCCGCACAAAGGGGCGGCAGATATTTTAGTTTTTGCTCTTCGGTGCCGTTTTGCATCAATGGAACGGCGAACAACGAACCGTGTACAGCCGCTACTAAGGCATGCGAGGCACACCCGCGAGCCAGTTCCTCGATCGAGATGGTGTAAGCCAGATTATCCAGACCGGCGCCGCCGTATTTTTCCGGGACTTTGACGCCCATCAGGCCGAGTTGGCCCATTTCCTTGATAATTCCACGGTCTAATTTGGCGTTTTTGTCAAACTCGCCGGCGTGGGGGAAGAGGCGTTCATCGGCAAACCTGCGGGCTACATCGCGGACGTACTGCTGCTCTTCGGTGAAATTAAAATCCATCTGACTCCTTACATCATTAAGACCGAAGTGAAGTTAAATTAAAACGAGGCGAGGGGCAAGAGTGGGGTGGATGTCCTCGTCTGCTTCTTGATTGGCCCCATCCCTGGCCGCTCCCCCGCCGTGGCGGACTTTCAGCCCCGATGGGAGAGGGGAAGAAGAAGATGCATTAGCGATCCCACAGCCCGCCCAAAGGCGGGTGGGCGACCAAGTTTTTCAGTGGAGCCGAGGCGGCGGTGTTATTTCGGGCCGTATTTTTGTTCAAGAGCGGATAGAAATCCGTCCATCGGGTTGATTTTTTCTGGGTCGGGGGGGAGGGGTTGGTCGTTTTGGATAGGGTCGAAGACTCTATCGATATGTTCAGCGGTTTGAGGGGGAGCGGGAGGTTGTTGCGGGGTATGGGATTGGGGGGAAATGGGTTCGTTTTGTGATTTTTTGTTGTTGCTGCGATTTTCGAAGGCCTGGAGTTCTCTTAACATCTTGTAAGCGTGGTGGAGTTCACGATTTAAGCGCCATTCGTAGCGGCTTAAAGTATTGGCGGCGTCGCCGATGGGGATGGAGGCGGAGTTAAGATAGTTTTCCAAGAGGCCGGAGTTTTTTAGTTCTTTATGCCAGAGATCGGAGTGAAGCAGGGGGGAGGTTACAGGATGGAGCTGTCTATTGATTTGGGCGGTTTCGGCGTTGATGAGGCGGCGGTAGCGCCAGTGACAGTTGGCAATTTTGTAGACAAAGTGGAGCTGGAGGGTGGATTTTGGTTCGAGTTCA
>Ga0184627_10000183_pt1 | contig 29276 bp, 24 predicted proteins | sample PLM3_127_b1_FD_133150 | JGI IMG/M metagenome (GOLD analysis project Ga0184627, IMG submission 133150) | Groundwater sediment microbial communities from an aquifer in East River, Colorado, USA - PLM3_127_b1 | ecosystem: Environmental > Terrestrial > Soil > Riparian zone | place: USA: East River... | reverse complement strand
CAGGCTTTGGAAATAGTGGACACTCTGGTTCGTTCCAGCGCGGTCGATTTAATCGTTATTGACTCGGTGGCGGCGCTTACGCCCAAAGCCGAAATTGAAGGTGAAATGGGTGACAGCCATATGGGACTTCAAGCACGCCTCATGTCACAGGCGCTGCGCAAACTCACTGCTATCATCTCCAAATCCAAAACGTCGGTAGTGTTCATCAATCAGATTAGAATGAAAATCGGTGTGATGTTCGGCAATCCCGAAACCACCACCGGCGGCAATGCGCTTAAATTTTATTCTACGATTCGTCTGGATATTCGCCGCATTGCAACAATTAAAGAAAACGAAACCGTTATCGGCTCGCGCACCAAAGTCCGCGTGGTCAAAAACAAAGTGGCGCCGCCATTCCGTGAAGCCGAGTTTGACATTATCTACGGCAAAGGCATCTCCGCTGAAGGCGAACTTCTCGACATGGCCGCCGACAAGGGCATTATTGATAAATCCGGCGCCTGGTACACTTACGGCAGCGACCGCATTGGCCAGGGACGCGAGAACGCCCGGCAATATCTCAAAGACAACCGCCCGGTGCTTGACGAAGTCAAAACCAAAGTAATGCAGAAATTGGGCATGCTCGATGATGAAGTTGAAGTGAAGAAAGAGGATAAAAAGGGGAGCAAAGCGGCGGGGTGAGGTCGTTCGACACTCGAACAGCTTATGCCGGAATTGACAGATACCCAGGTTGCTCGTCAGGACTTTGTTGACAATCTGATATTTCAGACTATTCTTTCCTCACATCCAGTTACAGACGGAATTGAATGGAATATTGAAATGATTGGCGAAGTTCGAGACACGATTCGTTATTGGCTGGTGGAACGGTTGGAATTAATTGATGAGATGAGGTTTTATCCGTTTATCGAAGAGTAAATGTATTGACTCCTACCTGAGGTGTTAATGTTGAATGAAATTAATTCTCCATTTAGATATGCTGGGGGGAAATTTTATGCGAGAAAATTGATCCTGCGATACTTGCCGGTTCATTCCTCGTACGTAGAGCCACTTGCGGGGGGGGCGTCGATATTTTTTGGTAAGAAGAAAGTCAACTTTAATTGGTTAAATGATGCTGATAAGGATTTAATTAATTGTTATAAGGTTATAAGAGATACGCCCGAAGAATTAATTGCATTAATTAAAGGTGAAAAAGCATCAAAAGAGAGACATTTCTATTACAAAAATGAATTTCAGCCAAGAAAAAGTTTGGAAAAGGCTTTACGTTGGTTCTATTTAAATAGAACTTCGTATTCAGGCATAATGAACATGCAAAATTGTTACTGGGGATACGGAGATAAATTTAGTATGCGCCCAGAGAATTGGCCGAGGAATATATTACGCACATCGGAAAAATTGCAGGATGTAAAAATCACTTCGTTAGATTTTGAAGATGTAATTGACCAAGTCGAAGACGGGGCTTTTTTGTTTGTCGATCCACCATATTATAATGCTGACCAAGATAAGTTTTACACATACTCTTTCAACCTGGAAGATCATTTGAGGTTATGTGCGGCTTTGGAGAGGAATAAAAATCGATTGAACTTTTTACTAACTTACGATAATTGTTTTGAAATAAGAGATCTTTATAGCTGGTCGCAAAGTATCATCGAGGAAGAGTGGAATTACACGATCAATCGCACTGACGATCAAAAGAATGGGACCAAAGAAAAAGGCACAAGGTATAAAGGGAAAGAAATATTTATAATGAACTATGAAATCAATCTAACAGTGCAAGAATCGTTGCGATTTGACGAACAATCAGAGAAAGCTTTCAAATAACTTTGCCGATTGGCTGATATGAATCCAATTATTTGTTACGGTTGCATTTTTGTCGAAAGATATTTTCGGATAGTTCGGTACGAACCCACAATTTGATTTATTTTTACATTTCGATCTGGTACACTTTACTCCATTTCGTTTGGAAATAATTAAATCAATGGTCCGGGCGACGAACATTGAGTTGAAGGCAAAATCTTTCAAGCCATTTTCATTAGACCCTTTTAGAGAATTGAGAAATTCGACTTCTTCCTTTGTGGGGCTCCAAAAAAATGTTCCCGAATTTTTGTTGGTTCGGTAAAATGCATTCCCAATTGAAATTACAACCACATCGAAGTCCGCTGGCAAATATTGGTCATTGTGTATAGAAAGAACACTTCTTGATACACCTAATTTTGGCGCAAGTTCTCTTACTTTTCTAGTACCTAAGGTTCTACTTCTCATACACTTAACGCTTATTTGACTGTCGTTATTGTCTAGTTTAATGAAACCTTCTTTTTTCGCTAGCTTGCATTCAACTCTAATAATCTTCTTGCTAGCTTTATGAAACACTTGAACGTCAACGTCTTGTAGGCCAGTCTGTGCATTTATAGTTGGATGAGAAATTTTCCAGTCATTTTCATTCAAGGCATTCTTAAGAGCATCCATTACGGAAAACTCGAAAGCTTTACCTCTTATCATTGGGATGACTTTTGGTTCGTTTAGTGTGTCTGATAAATATTCCAATGGAATGTTATATGTCTCACAATACGCCGCTAATTTTGACTCCCAATCCGGTTTCACTGTATATCCTTTACGAGATCTCTAACTGGTATTCCAAGTGCCCTCGCGATTTTCAGGATATTTAAGAGTGTAATGTTTTTTTCAGCCCTTTCAACCATACCAATGTAGGTTCTATGTACTCCTGCTGTCTCAGCCAAGTTCTCTTGTGACAATCCAAGACTTAGGCGTTCTTCCTTTACCCTTTTTCCAAAATCCATGAGAGCTTTAGGTTTCATAATCAGTTTTTCCAGGCAGTTATGTTATTAGGCCGATAACTCTAATGCTACATACTATAGTTAGCACAAATAATGTGCCTTTAGCCCCCTCTCAAAATTCTCCTTGCTTTTCTTTAAGCACTTACTAACTTGAACGACTGTTAGTTGGGCGCACAGGGCGCCTCTAAAGTCAGGGAAGTTATTGATAATCTTTGATAAAGGCAGGACTGGATGAAGTTTGAAGATATTCTTGACGGTAATGTAGTCATTCTTGAGGTTTCCGGTAAAATCATGGGCGGCGAAGAAACCACCATGTTTCACGGGAAAATCCACGAATATATCAATCAGAATAAGAAGAATTTCGTTATTGACTTGGCCAAAGTCGACTGGATGAACTCTATCGGGCTGGGGATGCTGATTTCAGCGCTGACTACCGTCAGAAACGCCGGAGGCAAGCTGGCTTTGGCAAATATTGATAAGATTGAATCAATTCTGACTATCACCCGCCTTATTTCGGTTTTTGAGCACTTTGACAGCCGCGAAGACGCGCTTAAGGCTCTGAAGAAATAGATTCCGTTAATGTAACTTGCGATTTCCAAGTCCGCCACAGGCGGACTTTTTTGTTTGTTTGGTTCAGGGGCAGTTCTGTCACAGATGGGGCAGACGAGGGCGTCTGCCGCCCACATTGATTTTAATTGGATAAACCGTTTTTTTTGATTTGATTGTCCATGATAAATAAGGGTTTAAAATAATCGTGTCATCATTTATTCCAGGGAACAAACTCGGCCCATACGAAATCGTGGAGCAAGCCGGTGCCGGTGGCATGGGCGAGGTTTACAAAGCTAAAGACATCCGTCTGGGTCGCATTGTTGCCGTCAAAGTCATTTCCGGTCTGACAGCCAAAAATCCCGACCTGCGACAGAGATTTGAGCGCGAAGCCAAAGCCATTTCCAGTCTTAATCACCCTCATATTTGCATTCTCTACGATGTTGGCCAGCAAGACGGCCAGAATTATCTCGTTATGGAGTATTTAGAGGGTGAAACACTTTCAGGCCGACTGCGGCAGGGGGCTATGGGTACGGACGAATTGTTGAAATACGCCATCCAAATTGCCGATGCGCTGGATAAAGCCCATCGAAAGGGATTGGTTCACCGCGATTTAAAACCCGGCAATGTGATGATTACTAAAGACGGCGCCAAGCTTCTGGATTTTGGGCTGGCCAAGCTGAAAGTATCAGGGGGAATTGTGGAAGGCACGGTGGAAACAAAAACGACTCCACTAACCGGCGAAGGGACAATTATAGGCACTTTACAGTATATGTCACCGGAGCAGTTGGAAGGGAAAGAAGCCGATGCACGTAGTGACATTTTTTCTTTTGGAACGGTTCTGTACGAAATGGCTACTGGGAAAAAGGCGTTTCAGGGGTCGAGTCAGGCCAGTTTGATTGCTTCGATTATGAAAGAAGAGCCCCGCTCCATCAGCCAGATACAGCCGATGTCGCCGCCGATGCTGGAACGGGTAATAAAACAATGTCTTGAGAAAGACCCCGACCAGCGCTGGCAGTCATCGGGGGATTTGAAACGGGCACTGCAATGGGTCTCCGAAGGCGGCTCACAGATTGGAATTCCGATTTCGATTTCCAAAAGAAGAAAACTGAATGAAAAAGTTCTAATTGGTGCGTCAGCGCTGCTTCTTGCGACAACTGCGTTTTTTGGAACTCTTTATTTCAAAAAGGCCAATGAGCCGGTCGAAGTGGTTCGCACGCACATTCATGTTCCGGAGGGGCATAATTTTGAAACGTTTACAGGAGGGAGTTTTGTAATTTCCCCTGATGGTCTTAAAATGGCATTCACTGCCCATGATACTTCCGGTGGAAATGATTATATCTGGGTGCGTTCTATGAATTCCCTGGAATCCATAAAGTTGGATGGAACAGAAGATGCCTTTTTCCCCTTTTGGTCACCGGACAGCAAATACTTGGGATTTTTTACATTCGGCAAACTCAAAAAGATTTTAGCATCTGGCGGTCCTTCTCTAACTCTTTGCGATGCTCCCGATGGACGCGGCGCCAGTTGGAATAAAGATGAAGTTATTTTGTTTACACCAGACTGGGAAAAATCAGGCATTCATAGGGTTTCCGCGGCGGGTGGCAAATCAACGCCGGTCACTGTCTTAGACACCACGTTCAAAGATTTCACACATCGCTGGGTTGAGTTCCTGCCGGATGGAAAGCATTTCTTGTTTTTTGCCCGAACGGAAGGCGATGCGGGAGGAGATCAAGATGCCATTTGCGTGGGGTCTCTTGAAAGCGGAGAATTTAAAAGGTTGTTCCCGGCAAAATCCAACGCCGTATATACCAGTGGCCATATTTTGTTTGTCCGCGAATCAGTTCTTATGGCGCAGCCGTTTGATGCCGATGGCCTCAAGCTCACCGGGAATGAGTTTCCCATTGCCGAAAATGTTTCGTACTTAATTGGCTGGCATAGGGGCGTTTTTAGCGCTTCGCCAAACGGATATTTGGTATATCGCATGGGCGCGGTGGAAAACAGATCAAATTTGCTGGTTGTTGACCCCGAAGGGAAGGCCTTGGATTCGATAGGTGAACAACTCCCCCGATTCGGACCGCGAATTTCCCATGATGGTAACTTCATTACCGTTGACGTTTCCGACCAGGCCAACGCCAACTCTGATCTTTGGATTTACGATCTGGTTCGCGGCATCAGTACCAAGTTCACGTTTGGCACCGAAATCGACCGGGGGGCCATTTGGTCTCCTGACGACAAGCAAATACTTTATACCTCAATAGTAAAGGAAAGCAGTAGGATTTATGTAAAATCAGTCGGAGGGGCCGACAGCGCCCGTCTTCTTTACGAGTCTACTTTTACCTTGTGGCCAGGCGATTGGTCTAGCGATGGACGATTTGTGGCCTTCATCCACGATGACAACAGCGACATTTGGATTCTACCGGTTCAAGGCGGCGGAGAACCGTACCCTTATCTAAAGACCACTTTCTTAGAATCATGGCCGACCTTTTCTCCCGACGGGCGCTGGCTGGCGTATACTTCCGCTGAATCCGGCAAAGAAGAAATCTATGTTGCGCCATTTCCAAATTATACCGGCAAGTGGCAGGTTTCTACCAATGAGGGTGACCGCCCTCACTGGAGTCGGGATGGAAAGAAAATTTATTATCTTAATAATCAGGATAGCATAATGGTAGCGGAAGTTGACGGTAGTGGAACTTCCTTTAAGGTCGGGAAGGTACGGTCAATGTTTAAGATTACTGGTGCCTGGAGACCCGGAAGAATTTATGACGTATTCCCTGATGAACAAAGATTTCTGATAAATATTGATCCTTCGATGCAGTCAACAGCTTATATCCAATCAAGTTCCTCGGTAATCTTGGTCCAAAACTGGGCCGAGGAGTTGAAATAATGCGCTCCCGGATACTAGCTTCTGCTTTTACTTAAACTTCTGTTGAAACTTCTAAACGACTTTCCCCCATTGCCTTAATCGGGCTATTGCGAGTCGGCGCAAATTAAGTTGCTATCAATTCCAGTTTGTTTTAGATATGTATAATCTATTGGCGTTCATAATCAAATGGAGACAGCCGGATGGCAGTAAATATTGAAAAACTTCTGGGTGCTGATAAGACACTTTTAACTCACAAAAGCAAAACCATCGACAAATCCATGCTGCATTTGCCCGGGCCGGATTTTCTGGACCGGGTCGTAGCCAATTCTGACCGGACACCATCGGTAATGCGAGCATTGAGTTCGCTTCATAATCACGGCCGACTATCCGGAACCGGTTATTTATCTATTCTGCCGGTTGATCAGGGGATTGAACATTCTGCCGGAGCCTCGTTTGCCCCAAATCCGATTTATTTTGACCCGGAGAAATTGGTGGAATTAGCAATTGAAGGTGGCTGCAACGGCGTGGCATCAACTTATGGCGGGTTAGGAAGTGTCGCCCGTAAGTACGCCCACAAGATTCCTTTCATAGTAAAATTGAATCACAATGAAATGATGACTTATCCGAACAAGTTCGACCAGGTCATGTTTGGGCGAGTCAGGGATGCTTTTAATATGGGTGCGGCCGGTGTCGGCGCTACGGTCTACTTTGGCTCGGCTGAAGGAAACCGGCAGCTGGTTGAAGTCAGCCGGACATTTTCGGTGGCGCATGAAATAGGATTATTCACGGTACTGTGGTGTTACTTGCGAAATGCGGCATTCAAGCTTGGGGACAAAGATTACCATAATGCGGCCGATTTGACGGGCCAGGCCAATCATCTGGGAGTAACGATTGAAGCGGACCTGATAAAACAGAAAGCTCCGGATACGAATGGCGGCTATAATGCGCTCAAATTCGGCAAGACTCATAAGAAAGTTTACGACGAGCTAACATCGGACAATCCTATTGATTTAACGCGATATCAAGTCGCCAACTGTTACATGGGTAGAATTGGATTAATCAATTCAGGAGGGGCCTCATCCGGCGAATCCGATTTGGCTGAAGCGGTGCGCACGGCATTAATTAACAAGCGCGCCGGCGGTACCGGACTGATCTCCGGTCGCAAAGCCTTCCAGCGTCCGATGAAAGAGGGCGTGGAACTGTTAAACGCCATTCAGGACGTCTATTTGGATAAATCCATAACGGTAGCGTAAACAGAGTGTCAACACTCCAGTCAATCAGAATTGCGCTATTATCTATCTTACTTTCAATCATTTTGGCTTCATCAGTCTTTTCCGACAGTGAAGCCGTGGCGGCGCCGACTGAAACTGTGATTGAAAGTGCTGCGGATACGAGTTCGGAAGAGGCTGTCTATCCGCTCTCGCCGGAACGTAAAGAAAAACTCATCTCGTATTCACGCTTCAAAAACATCTGGATGTTCGCCGACTTCTTTATCGGAATCGGATTGTTGTCACTGATTTTATTCACCGGTCTTTCTGCAAAACTTCGCGATTTTGCCGGCAAAGCCCGCTACAAGTTTTTCATCTGGTGGTTGTATTTTGTTCTTTTCATAATTGTTTCGTATCTCATTAGTTTTCCGTTTGACTATTACCGGGAGTACCTGGTTGAGCTGGATTACGGATTCATGAACCAAACTTTTGGCGAATGGTTTATCGATGGCCTTAAATCTCTGATGCTGACAACTCTTTTAGGCATAATCCCGCTCTGGTTGTTGTATTTCATTTTGGAAAGGTCAAAAAGATGGTGGCTCTGGTTCAGTTTGGGCACCATTCCGCTATTGATTTTTCTGGTGGTCATTGCGCCGGTATTTATTGCGCCGGTGTTTAATAAATTCACGCCTCTGGAAAACAAAGAGCTGGAAACAAAAATCCTGTCGTTGGCCTCGAAAGCCGGAATCGAAGGCTCCATCGTTTTTCAGGTGGACGGCTCACGACAGTCGTCCAAAGTTAACGCCTATGTAACCGGACTATTTGGCACCAAGCGCATTGTGCTATACGATACCATCATTAAGAATTTTAACGATGATGAAATTATGTTTGTGATGGGTCACGAGATGGGTCACTACGTCATGAATCACATCTGGCAGGGACTGGCCTTGGCCGTGCTTGTGATTATGCTCTCTCTTTGGTTAACCAACAGACTGATTCATGGATTCATCAGACGTTTTGAAGCAAAGCTGGGTTTCAATCAGCTTTCCGATATCGCATCGCTCCCTCTGGCGCTTTTGTTTTTGTCGGTGATTTCTTTTGTCAGCCAGCCTGTTTCAAACTCATTTTCTCGCTATATAGAGCATCGGGCTGATATATATGGAATGGATATTACCGGAGTGCCCGGCGAAGCGGCGGCTATTGCTTTTGACAAGCTCTCGGCGATTAACCTTTCTGACCCGGAGCCGCACCCGATAATAGAATTCTGGTTCTACGACCATCCCTCATTGGCCAAGCGGATGCAGTTTGTGCGCGAATATCGACCGTAGTTATTTAGTTTATAATCTGGTAGAAAAGGGTGGGTTGATTGGCACGCAGATCCTACAGACTAGTCTTTTTCTTTTTGTTTTTAACTTTGTTTTCTGCCGTTGTATCCCTAAATGCCGCCAATGGTTTAGAGCTGAAACTGGCGTATGAAATCATTCATAGTCCTTCGATTGATACCTCACATGCGATACCGATTCAAGATTTTACGATCGAAGCCGTCAATCTTAAGCTGCATCTTGACACCGGAATTATTTATTTATTCAAACAAATCACAATCGATTCCGTGAATATTTGCCCCGGAGGATTTTTCATAGGTCGTGGCAGATTTGAATACTGTCCTCCGGTCTCGATGGAGCGCGACCAGTTGAGGCGATTTTTTGATACCGATTCCTTAAACAGAACTTTTGAAGAGGCCGAGCTTTTCTTCGATGATGACTACTTGCAGTTGATTTTGGAAGAATCGCCGGGTGTCCCGGTACGAAATCACGGAGATGTCAACAACGCAATAGATAGGTCACACAACAGGCTGGCTAAGTACAATAACTATTTTTACGACTTTCAAACTCTGAAGAACTTGGTGGAAGACTGGCCCTACCCTTATCTCATGGTCAATGTCGACCTTGATAAGAGCGGACAAGTTCTTTATAGACTTGACCCCACCGAACGAGAGGAAGTTCAACTGTACAAGCACTACTGGGAGCCGGTTACGCAGTTTTTCGAACGGGTGTGCAGCTATCATTCTCAACTGAAGGATGATTACAATAATATCAACGGCACTGTCAAAGTAAATGTGAAATGCCTTCACTACGAAATTGACGCCTTCATAAATGACCGGGGAAAATATATCGGACGGACCGACTTGATCTGTCAGGTAATTCGCCCTGGGTCGCAACTTCTGGTAATGACATTACACCCCGAACTGCACGTTGACAGTATTCTCGATACTGCCGAGAACAGCATAGATTTTCTGCGCCATAAAAAAGACCCTAATGAAAATGAAAAGTTTTATGAGCTTTATCTCTTTCTCAATCGATCATTAAGTGAGGGTGAAAACATAAAGTTAAGCTTTTTCTATGAAGGAGAAATAGCCGAAAGAAATCTTGGGGAGTTTTATGTAAGCGCCGGAGCTGATTGGTATCCGCGTTTCGGTTATGAAAAGCGTTTTACATTCGACATGACTTTTAAAACGCCCAAATTCTTTGATTTTACGGCAACGGGGAAAAAGACAGAAGAGAAATTACTTGACGACACACTCTTGACTCGCTGGAAAGTTGAAAAACCGACTACCAATGTTTCTTTCAATATCGGCAATATGAAAAAATTCGATTTTGTACAGGAGAACACGCCTCCGGTAGAAGTGCATTTCTCTGAAGACATGCATAGAAATATTGCCTCCTATCTGGCGACAGAACTGGTTCCAATTGGTAAAAACATGGAAAAGCAAGTGGCGGAAGATGTGATAAATAGCATCCGTCTGTTTTCGCATTTTTTTGGGGAATATTCTTATGAAAAAATGGTGGTGACCGAAGTTCTGGCGCGGCACGGCGAAGCCTTCCCCGGATTTTTGCATTTGGGATACTCGACCTGGGTCAATTCTGATCCCTGGGGCTGGGACAGGCTGTTCCGCGCGCATGAAGTGGCCCACCAGTGGTGGGGGACAACAGTCGGATTCGAGACTTACCACGACCAGTGGATGAGCGAGGGTTTTGCCGAATATTCGGCGCTGATGTATTTGCAAGCGGTTTCGGGGAGCGACAAGTTTTTGGAAAAACTGCAGCAAAATAGAGACGACATTTTTTCGGTGCGTAAATTTCTATTTTCCAGCGGAGAAGAATCCGGTCCAATTGCGTTGGGCTATCGCACTTCCAGCACCAAAACTGGCGGGGATTACGATCTGATTATTTACAAAAAGGGCGCCTTAGTTCTGCACATGTTGCGCAATCTGCTGATTGATTTGAAGACGATGAATGAAGATTTATTCTTTCAAATGATGAAAGAGTATTACGACACATATAAAGGGAAAGACGCTACCACCAAAGATTTTCAAGGGCTAACGGAGCAGTATACCGGAATCGAAATGGACTGGTTTTTCAACCAGTTTGTCTATGGTACCGAATTGCCTGAGTACGAATTCAAGTACGTTTTGGATAAAGCCAGTGACGGTCTCTACTACGCCAACTGTACCATTACCCAGTCCAACGTATCGGAGAGTTTCAAAATGTATGTCCCGGTTGAAATTGAGTTTCCAAACGGGAAAGCCTACTTGCGACTCCTAATTGACAAACCCTTGTATGAGTTTAAGTTGCCGCCATTGGCGGAAAAACCAAAGAAAATCAGGCTTAATCCATTTGAGTCAGTACTGGCTAAAGTTAAGCAGTAGAGCGCAGAATCTGTTGGATTCACAAAGCAAAAAGGCCCGAAAATACCGTTTTCCCTTGACAGAAACGGCTGATTTGATTAGAATATTAACGGATAAGGACGTTTTTTCCCAATTTTCACAGCAGGAAGCGGTTGCGCAGGCAGGATGCCAACGGGGAGATTTAGGTAACCGGGAGGAGTGACTTAAGACGATTGCTTTAGTCTGCTTTGAAACTCCGTTGATGTTTTATCATCACCTCCCGAATTAGATACGTTCGCTGACAACACGCTCGCATTTATGTGCGGCGAAAAAAGTTTTTGGCTAAAAGCCAAGGTACTATTAAATGCCTTGATTTTTTAAGCTGGAGTGTTCGGCGACACCGTATAATGGTTTTTCCAGCCCGTCTGGGAAAATCATATCTCCCAATACCCTGTTGTCCCGGTGAGCTGGAACTTCAGGAATGAAACCCCGCCCGTCTCAGGCGGGGTTTCCCTGTATTTAGCGCAGGCGTAGCCTGTTTATCCGGCTAAGCCGATTCTCCAATAGAGGTGGAAAGGTTTATGAACCAATTATATCAATATCTTCAAATCTACCACAGTTGCTCCCCACGACCCGCCGCTGCCGCCTTCGTGCTTAAAGCCTGCGACGTTGGGATGTTTTTCCAGAATTGATTCCACTATGCGACGTTTAACGCCTTTCCCTTTGCCGTGAATGATGCGAAGCGAGTATATCTTCTTTTCCAGGCAAGCGCGGAGATATTCTTCGACTACAGCTTTGGTGTCTTGGTCAGCGAATTGATGTAAATCAAGCGTGCCATCGATGGGGTATTCGATTGGATCGTTACTTTGCATTGAATCAATCTCTCGTCATTGCGAGGGCCGACTTGTCGGCCCGTGGCAATCTCAAGATACACTTGCCCATCGTCAACTGGTGAGGTTTATTATTACATCTTGAAAACTTCACTTTTTCAGTTCATCAACTATGCACATTGAATCCAGCACTGCACCGACAATTTCTCCAAAACCTAATCTTTGGAATCAGTTGACCACTTTAGGCCGTCCGTTCTGGATGGTCAACATAATGGAGATGTTCGAGCGGCTGGCCTACTACGGCGTGCGCATGGTCATTCCCATTTACATCGCCCAGGCTGATGAACCGCTGGGGCTGCATTTCACTCAAATTGAAAAAGGGACCATCTTTCTCGTTTGGGCGTTAGTGCAGTCACTCGTGCCAATGATATCCGGCGGCTTCGCCGACAGATACGGATTTAAAAAAACAATTGCGGCATCGGTCGCTATAAAAGTTGTCGGCTATCTTTTGATGGCCACTCAAAGGGAATTCTATCCTTTCTTGTTCGGCTGCTGCGTTCTGGCTTTTGGGACAGGCACATTCAAGCCCGGAGTTCAGGGGACCATGTGCCAGAGCATGCACCGGGAGAACTCTTCAGTCGGCTGGGGCGCATTTTACATGCTGGTCAATATCGGCGGATTTTTGGGGCCGCCATTAGCGCATTTTCTTTATGGCATTTCCTGGCCAGCAGTGTTCTATGGCTGTGCGGCGATTGTCTCGCTCAACTTTGTGATGCTCCTGACATACAAAGACCCTCACTCCGGAGGTGATAAAACCGGCGGGCCACTGCAAATTCTGAAAATTACCGCCAAGAACTTAATGAACGCGCGCCTTACAATTTTCATTCTGATTATGTCCGGATTCTGGCTAATGTTGATGCAGCTCTTTGACATGATGCCCAACTTTATTGTCGATTGGGTGGACAGTTCAAAACTGGTCACCGATCTAAATCTTCCCAGCTGGATGCTTCAATACAACACCGAGCGCGGTACGCAAGTAGCGCAGGAGTGGCTGCTCAATGCCAACGGCGGACTGATTGTGGTATCGGTCTTGTTCATTTCCAAGCTGGTAGCCCGAATGCGGCGGGTCATTTCAATCTCACTGGGAACAGCGCTGGCATCGCTGGGGCTTTTACTGGCCGGATATACTACGTCGGGCTACATTTGTCTTATGGGCATTCTGGTTTTCTCTGTCGGAGAAATGCTGGCTTCACCCAAGATGAATGACTACCTGGGTGTGATTGCTCCGGCCGGACAAAAAGGATTGTACATGGGCTACGCCAATATTCCCTGGGCCATCGGCTGGGGGATTGGCTCGTTCTGGGCCGGACAGGTTTATGACAAGCTGGGTGACAAAGCCAATCTGGCGCTCCGATATCTGTCAGATAATTTTCAAATCACCGGTGTCGAGCGCACCGAAGCCATGAACAAATTGATGGAAGTAACCGGCATGAATGCAGTCGATGCCACTAACCTTCTCTGGGATATCTACGACCCGTACAAGCTGTGGTATCAGTTTGCCGCGGTTGGGATAGCCTCTGCTATTGCCATGATTTTCTATGCTCGCTGGGTGCGGCGGCACGAGTCGGCCGATGCCTAAAAAGTGAAACAAGCTCATGTGGGCGGCAGACGCCCTCGTCTGCCCCTTTGTGAGTCGTCCTTCGACCCGTTCGACTTCGCTCAGGGCAGGCAGGCTCAGGGTGACTCACATTTCGACCTGCTCTCTTGCCATAAAGAGATTTTCGGCTTACTTTTGAAATAACTTTTAATAAGAAAGTATTACTATGGCACAAGCAGCACTTAAGACGAAAATTCCACCGGCACCAACTTGGGATTTGGAGTCAATTTTTCCCGGCGGAAGCAAATCGGAACAGTTCAACAAATTCCGCGAGACGGTTCAACAGAAAATCAAAACGGCCAAGAAGCTGTTTAAATCGCTTCCTCCGAAAATCTCCAAACAGTTAATAAGTAAATACGTCAAATTCATCTGGCTCTTGCAGGAGATTTATGACGATATAGAATTAGTCTTGTCGTTCTCGAACTGTTTGAGTTCGCAGAATGTCGATGACAACAAAGCTGATGCCATCTACTCTGAAGGTCTGCAATATGCATCAGAGTGGCAGAAACTCCGGGCACAACTGGAAGCTCTGTCACTCAAAATATCCGACAAGAAATGGCAGATGCTGACGAGCCACCCGGAACTCAAAGGGATGAAGTTTTATCTGAACGAACTTCGCGATATTGCCAAAAGCAAAATGCCGATTGAGCAGGAGTCATTGGCTCTCGATTTGGCGGTGAACGGTTATCATTCGTGGAATCAGCTCTATGACAAAATGGCCGCAGAGCTGACGGTTGATTTCGAAGAAGACGGCCAGACCAAAAAAATGTCACTCGGGCAACTGCACACCAAAATGGGCAGCCCCAATCGGGAACTGCGGAAACAAGCGTTTGAAAAAATGACCGGGGCTTGGAAATCACGCGAAGTGTTAGCCGGGATGGCGCTCAATTATATGGCCGGTTTCCGCTTGAGCGTTTACAAAAACCGCGGCTGGAAATCGCCGTTGTATGAGCCGCTGGTGATGGCACGCATGAAACAAAAAACGCTCGACACCATGTGGGCGGTCATTGAAAAAAATATCAGACGGCTCAAACCTTATATCGATGCCAAAAAGAAACTGCTCAACATCGACAAGTTTCGATGGTATGATGAATTTGCCCCCTGTGGCGCCGCTGAAAAGCTTTTTTCGTTTAACGAGGCCGGCGATTTTGTGGTCGATAATCTGAAAGATTTTTCCAGCGACCTGGCCGGATTTTGCAAAATGGCTTTGGACAAACGCTGGATTGAAGCCGAAGACCGCGCCGGCAAACGCGGCGGCGGCTATTGCACAGGCATGGGACCGAGACGACAGAGCCGCATTTTTATGACATACGCCGGCACTTATGAGAATCTGCTCACATTAGCCCACGAACTGGGGCACGCCTATCATTCGTATGTACTCAAGAGCAAACCGGTTTTTGCGCAGATTTATCCGATGAATCTGGCCGAGACCGCCTCGATTTTCACCGAAACTTTCGTCACCAATGCTGCGTTTGCGCAGGCCCGGGACAAAGACGAAAAGCTGATGCTTTTGGAACAGAAACTACAAGGCGCCTATGTTCTCTTCTGCGATATCTATTCGCGCTATTTGTTTGACTGCGCTTTCTATGAAGAACGCGCCAAGGGAATTGTCGGGAATGAACGATTAAACGAGCTGATGATTGAGTCACAAAAACGTGCTTTCGGCAATTTGCTTGATGAATCCGGATATCACCCGCTTTTCTGGGCATCGAAACTCCATTTCTTTGTCACCGAAGCACCATTCTATAATTTCCCCTATACATTCGGCTATCTTTTTGCCACCGGTGTCTATCAACTGGCCAAAAAGGAAGGGCGCGCTTTTGCCGACAAGTATCGGGCGCTTCTGGCGGATACCGGCAGCATGACCGCCGAACAGGTTGCCAGAAAACATCTCGGCGCCGATTTGACCAATGAAGATTTCTGGCAGGAGGCTGTGGATAATGCGCTGGCCGATGTGCCGCTCTTTGTGAAGCTGGCCGAGTCCAAGTAGTCGCTCAATGCCCCGCGATTTGGTTTTAAAAGACACCCCTCGACTCCGCTCGGGGCAGGCGCCCCGTCTGTGGAAAGATTTCCTAAGTAAGGACGCAGTCTCTTTCTTTGCCAAACAAATTGCCGAAGTTTACCCCCCCTTCAAAAAAGATAGATACGTTGCGGCGGTTCTATCCGACGGCTTTTTGCAGCTGGAATTGAAAGAGCGTATCGACAAAATGGCGCGGACATTGTCCGATTTTCTCCCTGACAACTATGAAAAAGCCGTTCAGATATTAATTGCGGCCGCGCCGCGAGTGAAATCGTTTGAGAATTGGGTGCTGACTTCCTATGTAGCCAAGTTTGGACTTAACGATTTCGAAAGTTCTGTTTATGCACTCGAAGAACTGACTAAGCACGGAACATCTGAATTTGCCATTCGGCCTTACATGATTCAATACACCGATAAAATGCTCCCAATTTTGAAACGCTGGACGAAACATAAGAACGAACACGTCCGCCGATTGGCCGCCGAAGGTTCCCGTCCGCGCGGAGTGTGGACAGCGCATATTGAGGCATTCAAAAAAGACGCCCGTCCGGTAATTGAAATTCTTGAACAACTGAAAGCTGACGAGTCACTTTATGTCCGCAAAGCCGTGGCCAATAATCTCAATGATATCTCCAAAGAACATCCAGAGTTGGTAATAACTGTCGCGGGCGAATGGCTGAAAACAAATTACGAGCATACCAATTGGATAGTCAAACGGGGCCTGCGCACTCTTATCAAATCAGGTCATCCCCAAGCGCTGAAACTTCTGGGAGTCAATCACAGGCCGGCGGTACAGGTCAGTTCATTTGTTATTAAGCCCGCGCGAATCAAATTCGGTGACATAGTCACTTTGTACTTGGAATTGAAATCTGTCTCGAAGTCAAAGCAAAAGCTGGTCGTTGACTATAACGTGCATTACATCAAAGACCGAGGTTCGATTTCCACTAAGACTTTCAAATGGGCCGAGAAAACAATTGCGCCCAAAGAGACATTGTCACTCGTGAAACAGCATTCATTCAGGAATCTTTCCACTCGCACGCACTATTCGGGAGAGCATTTAATTGAAGTTTTGGTAAACGGGAAAGTGTCGGCGAGAATGAGCCTGCGGCTTTTGTAGGGGCTGAACATGTTCAGCCCCTACTGGGAACTACTCGCCTTTTATCTTCTTCAACTTCTCCAAAAACTCCCGCGCCTCGCGCTTGGACAAGCCCTTCTTTTCCAACTCTTCCAACTCCGGCATATAATCCACAAGTCGGTCTTTAAGGGCGTTCATCTCTACACCGGAAAAGCTATTAGAATTAATGCAGTAATCCATAAACGCCTCGTAGGCCATCGGGCAGACGGCCTCGACCATTGTGGCCATCACATCAGCGTAAACTTTGATCTCTTTCTGGGCGTGGTCGTCCATCCGCAGCGACAGAAAATGAAACAAATTGTGCAGATCAATTTTCCAGTACCACTCGGTATAAAGTGACAGCGGCAAATTTATCCGCGCCAGTTCCCGCGCCAGACCGGCCTCGATAAACTCCTGATATTTGGCATACAATTCTTTGTCGGTTTCTTTTAAGTGACTGATAAACTGTTCTTTCAATTCCGGTGACGCTTCTTCGGCTGAACGCCCCTGCTTATTGACTTCGCTTTGAATGCGGATGTCCTCGGGCTGGGGAATATAAAACTCTTCTTTCATTATCGAATATCTGCCGGAGTATTCATTGACATTGGCCGAGCGGTGCCGGATCCACTGCCGCGCGACAAATATCGGGAGTTTCACGTGGAACTTAAATTCCACCATTTCAAAAGGGGTGGTGTGGCGGTGGCGCATGAGATAGCGGATCAGCCCGCGGTCTTCGCTGACTTTTTTGGTGCCGGTCCCGTAGCTGACCCGGGCGGCCTGCACAATGGCGTCATCGGAGCCCATATAGTCCACCAGCCGCACAAACCCGTGGTCGAGTACTTTGAACTCTTTATCTAGGAACTCATCAGCTTTCGGGTTTTGTGTGTGTGGCATGGGGAAACAATATAGGATGGAAGCCAATGGCCCGCAATAGAATAACTACTTAATTGTAATGTTCTTCTCATTCAAAAGTGATTGACTATTTTTTGAACAAGGTGTTTTGTGTAGAGAATCAATTGGTCATTTATGAATTTTGAATGAGATTTAGGGGTTTCTAATGTTGCCGAGATCGTACAAAAGCAGAAGACAATTGGATGAGCCAATTTTTGAAAAAGCAAAAAGAGGCGGGTGGAGACTCAAGATCCCAAAATTCTATGCTCACTTATTCGAATTGGAAGAGCCTGAAATCATGGAAAAATCAAATACTGGGTGGAGAGATTCAGGTGAAGCGGGGAATAAGTATGCTTATTTCGAAAACCTAACAGAAGACGAGCTAATCAGGATAACTGAGTTTGTTAACACATATAGAGAATTAATCGTACTCGATCTTAACGCTCACACTGAAGATTTTTTTAGTAACGAATTGGATTTGTGTTTCGCACTAGGATGGCCCGCTGAAAATCCAACGGAGCTCAAAAATGGTAATAGAAGTAAGGTTGGTGCGCTCGTTAATTTGATTAAATATAAGAAGCAAACGAATAAAGCTGATGAACTGGCTGAATTGCTCATTCCCGCATTTAGGCAAATGCTAAAGGGCAAGATCAATAATCAAGTGAGTTTAAGTTTTGTACCGAGCGATAATTATGATTCGTTCTATCTGCCAAAATGCTTAGCCGAAAAAATGGCTGCTGATTCATCATTGTCAAAATACTTGGATAAGATAAATCCTATTGTTCAGGCCCAACTTTCGACTAAGCCTGACAAAGTCAAGAATATCTCAATCAAAGCAAAGTTGCTTGTTTCTATGAGACTGTATACGTCGGAAAAAGTCGCACTTGCTTGTCCTGTGAAAGGTCGTGATATTGTAGTTATCGATGACTTTTATCAATCAGGCACGACTATATGGTCCTATGCGCGGCTTTTGAAACAATTAGGTGCATCGAAAGTCTTTGGTTTGGTGTGTGAAAAAAACTTTCGTGATAGTGACAATCTATGAGTAGAGAATCTGCGATTCTGCAATTAATGCATACTCCTGGAATAGGTGCAAAACGCTTAAACCGACTGTTAAAAAAGCTTGAATTAGAAAAATATCAGGTCGATGATTTCGTAAAAGCACCAGCCAGTGATTTAACATTGGAATACAAATTTACTGAATCTATGGTTACTTCACTCAAATCCGACACTGACAAGTCTGAAGAGATTTTGGAAGAACTTTTGAAGCACGATGTTCACATCTTGTCTCTAACAGATTCGTCATATCCCTCTCAACTCTACGATATATTAGTCGAAGATGCGCCACCAGTACTATTCATAAAAGGGAATTTGAATGTTTTATCTAAGCATGGTGTTGGAATTTGTGGTTCAAGGAAAGCTAGCGAAAATGGAATTCAATTGATTAGAGGGGCGTCTGGTGAGTTCGCAAAAAGAAACATAAACATTATCAGTGGCTATGCAAACGGCATAGATTTGGCTGCACATTTGGGATCGCTTGAACAAGGCGGTGTTACTACTTTTGTGTTGCCGTTGGGCATTCTGAACTTGCAAGTAAAAGGTGCTCTAACTGAATTGATTTCAGAGAACAATTATTTGGTCATGTCAGAATTCATTCCTCGGATCGGCTGGGAAATTCACAATGCCATGCGAAGAAATCTTACAATCTGCGGGTTGAGTAAGGCAATAATCTTGGTTGAACCAGGACTCAAAGGCGGCACGTTTGAAGCTGGAAAAGCGGCTATCAAATACAATCGGCCATTATTCGTAGTAGAACACGAGGCGCAACTCGACCAAGAGGGAAACAAGTATTTCGTGCAAAGAGGCGCAAAATCTCTTCATGAAAACAGTGATGGAACTTTGGACCTTAAGTCGGTATTTGAATCACTTGTAACAGAAAACTCAATTGTAAAACAACAGACTTTGTTTTAGCGGACTTGTTGATTAGCTGGTTCCCCCTTGCCTCCTCCCCCCAATTTCCCTATCTTTTCATTCTTCAAAGGAGATTCAATATGGCAGATACTTCGACAAAGCTCCGTACAGGCAATAAGACCTACAGCAGATTAACTGAACGGTGCCGGGAGATTGCACTCTTAAATTCTTCGGCGGCGGTTTTGGGGTGGGATGAGCGGACCTATATGCCCGCCGGCGGAGCACAGCTTCGCGCTGACCAATTGGGACTATTAGCCCGGATGGTGCACGAACAGTTTGTCGCACCCGAAATCGGCGAGTGGCTCTCCGAACTGGAGCAATCCGCAATAGTCAATGATAACGGCTCGGTCGAGGCGGCCAATGTGCGCGAGACGCGCCACCGCTATGACAAAGAAACTAAACTCCCCAAGGAACTGGTCGAAGAGCTTTCCAAGGTGACATCGCTGGCCCAGGGGGAATGGGTCAAGGCCCGCAAAAATAATGATTTCAAGGCGTTTCTCCCCTGGCTGGAAAAAGTGGTTAAGCTGACCCGTCAGAAAGCCGAGGCCTACGGCTACAAAGGGGAGCCATACAATGCGCTTCTGGATGACTACGAGCCGGGCGCCACAGTCGATATGATTGACGATGTCTTCAAGCATTTGCGCGATGAATTGGTCGTCCTGCTTAAGAAAGTTCAGAATGCCCCCAAAAAGCCGGATGTGTCAATTATCGAGCGGGAATACAATGTCGAACTGCAAAGGATTTTTGGTGAGTCCGTTGCTGCCGCTATCGGATACAGTTTCGAGGCCGGCCGTCTGGATATCACCGCCCACCCCTTCTGCACGGGCATTGGCCCTGGGGACACGCGCATTACCACACGGTACAATCCGAATCGCTTAAATGATTCGCTATTTGGAATTATGCACGAAGCCGGGCACGGGCTGTATGAAATGGGTTTGGAAAAAGCGAAGTATTTTGGAATGCCCACCGGTGAGGCCGTGTCACTTGGAATTCACGAGTCGCAGTCGAGAATGTGGGAAAATCAGGTGGGGCGCTCCAAAGAGTTCTGGGTTTATTTCTTTCCGCAGGCACAGCGGATTTTCAAGACATCATTAGCGGGTGTCAAGCTCGATGATTTCTATGGCTCCATAAACTATGTCAAACCGTCATATATCCGGGTCGAAGCCGACGAAGCTACCTACAACCTGCATATTCTACTGCGCTTTGAGTTAGAGCGCGCTCTGATGAAAGGGGATTTGAAACCGGCTGATGTCCCCGGCGAATGGAACAGCCGATTCAAAAAGTATTTTGACCTGGTGGTGGACAAAGATACCAACGGCTGCTTGCAAGATGTCCATTGGGCGGGAGGTTTAATTGGATACTTCCCTACCTACACGTTGGGGAATTTGTATTCGGCCCAATTTTTTGCCAAGACGCAAAAAGACATTCCCGATTTGAAAAAGCAGTTCACCCTGGGTAATTTCGAACCGCTGGTGGACTGGCTGCGGGAGAATATCCACAAACACGGCGGGCGCTACCGGGCCAATATCCTGTGCGAGAAAGTAACCGGCAAACCGCTTTCGTATCAGCCGCTGGTGGATTACATGAATGCGAAGTTTGGGGAGATATATGGGTTTTAGTTCCTGTGTCATTCCCGCGAAGGCGGGAACCCAGATTGTTCATTGGTTATAGAGAATAAGAAGCGTCGTGCTTCGACAGGCTCAGCATGACGCTTCATTCGGTTTTTCTGAATTGTATTCCGCAAGACCCTTGCCAAAGTCATCCTGAGCCTGTCGAAGGGTGACTTTGGTTTCTGGCAAACAGATGTCGAAACCGCAGGGGTTTCGACCTACTCGCTAAAAGAAAATTCCTTTTGCAATAAGATACGGAATCAGGATATACAGTATCGAATCCCGGATGAGATAAAATAGAATAAAGGCCAGCATAAATTTCCAGCCAAGTGACTTAACTTCTTTCCAGGTTTTCGGAAATCTCAAAAACCCGCGGCGCCTTTTAGCCTCTTCGGCCGGGGCAATTACTGCTTTGTCAAGGTACTGCTCTTGCTGCATAATAAATCAATTCCTTCCAACTTCAGGCCGCAAAATAATGCGTTTTTCCGGAAATGCCAGCAAAATCAACCTATTTTCAAGCGTCGGCGTATAATCAATTACCAATAATTGAAACTATGATAAAAGCATTTTGATTTAGAAAAAGTTCCTTGTTGATTTGATAATCTGGAAAGGATTATAAATATTCAGTGCGCAGTTTTTATCCTCTAGTCTTTGCCATAGCATTCATCCTCTTTTTCGGCATCTTCGAAATTGCCCTGCTCCGGCTTCTGAATAAAGTTTGGTGGAAACGGAAACGGATTCGACAGGCGGCAATCGGTCTTCCCATTTTCGGCTCGTTTATGGTTTTGCTCTGGGGGCTGGGAGAATACCACACCATATCCTGGCTGGCCTATATCGGGGCGGTTCTGGCAGTGCTGGCTTTCATGTGTGAAGTGGCGCTGATGCTTTCTTTGCCTGTTTCCGGCGTGATTCATTTAATTCACACGTTGAAAGTATATCTGGCAAAAAAGAGAAAAGTCGGTAAAGCTGAAGTTGACCAGAAGCGCCGAGATTTTCTCAAAGCCACTGCGGCCGCTGTGCCGATTATCACTATTGCCGGAAGTGTGTCAGGTGTAACCAAGTCGTTTGGCGAGGTTTTGGTTTACAAGAGAGAAATGCTCATTGAGAATCTGCCGGCGGACTTTGAAGCATTCAAAATACTTCAGATATCCGACCCGCACCTGCGCCACTATGTTACTCTTGATGACCTCGAACAAGTCTGCACTGACGCTGCGGCGTTTTCCCCCGACCTGACTTTGGTGACAGGGGATGTCGCTGATGATTTAAGGCAACTGTCTGACGCATTGACCATGATTAACAATTTGAAAGCTCCTTTCGGGACATTCGCCTGCCTGGGAAATCACGAATACTACCGAGGCATCGAAGAAGTTCATCGCATTTACGACAAGTCCCCCGTGCCCCTCATGGTTGATGAGGCAGTAACGGTCAATGTTAAGAATTCCAGGCTCATGATTGGTTCTACTGACGACCCGGTCAGTTTTGGATCGAGACACCAGGAGTTTTACCGCAACTCCATCGACTATATGCTGACACGCCACGGCTTGGGAGATTTTTCCGTCCTGATGGCACACCGTCCCGATGCACTCGACTATGCCTCGGAGAGAAATTTCAACCTGGTTCTGTCTGGTCACACCCACGGCGGACAAATCGGACTGGGCGGACGCTCGGTATTCGAAGGTGTTTGGCCCGACCGATATCTCTGGGGAGAATATTCCAGAGGGAAAACGAAATTGTACACTTCATCGGGAGTGGGACATTGGTTTCCTTTTCGACTGGGTTGTCCGCGTGAAGCGCCGATTTTTGAATTGCACCGAGCGTAGTTTTGTCTCTCATTTTCGGTCAATTCAAAATTTGTCAATCAACAAAAAATCAAAGTTTTTTTGCAAAGTTTGCTGATTTTACTTGCACAAAACATTCAAAAATCGTTAATTTCCCTCTAAGTTATGGAGAATTGTGGAACCAACTGAAGAGTTGAACAAAAAAGTAAAGAGCTAACAACCTAACAAACCCTTCAAACTCAAAGGAGATCACAATGGCCAAAGCCCGTAAGAAAAAAACGGCAAAGAAGAAAAAAACCGCTAAGAAGAAAAAAAGATCTTCCAAGCGCAAAGCTCGCATGGCCGCGGCACGTAAAAAAGCCCGCAAGGCCGGCAAGAAGAAAAGAGCTTCGAAAGGCCGTAAGTCAACCAAGCGGAAAGGCTCCCGCCGCAAAGCCTCTTCTCGCAGAGCCGCACCCCGGAAAGCCAAATCCAGACGTAAACCCAACGCCGCCTTCATGCGCCCCATGTCGGTGAGCGGCGCTCTGGGTGAAGTCGTTGGACACAGAGCTATTCCGCGCACGGAAGTGACCAAAAAACTCTGGGCCTACATCAAGAAAAACCGTCTGCAGGATTCCGTTAATCGCCGCATGATCAATGCCGATGACAAACTGCAAAGAGTATTTGGTGGCAAGAAAAAAGTCTCTATGTTTGAGATGACCAAACTGGTCTCCAAACACATGAGTTAATTCACGTATATAGCATTGAATTTCAAAGCCCGCCGCCGGCGGGCTTTTTTTTGGGAGTTGTCAATTTAGTTCAAGCAGTGTATTCTATGTTCTCCAAATAGAGAAAGTTTTCAATTAAAGATGAACGCCGGAGATTAGAATTGTCAATTGTGCGACCATTTAGAGGACTGCGACCCCGGCCGGAACTGGCCGGCCAAATCGCCGCACCCCCCTATGATGTTTTGACCAGTGAAGAAGCCCGTGAAAGAGTCAAAAGCAATCCGCTTTCATTTCTTCGAGTCAACAAATCCGAAGTAGATTTCCCGCCGAGAACTTCGCCCTACACCAAAGAAGTTTATGAGTGCGGCAGGAAAAACCTCGACGCATTTATTACTAACGGCCAGCTGATTCAAGACAAGAAGCCGAGCTTTTATCTGCATCAGCTTACCTGGCAGGGGAAAAGCCAGATGGGCCTGGTGGCGCTGTGTTCGCTTGAGGAATATGAATCGGGCATTCTCAAAAAACACGAACGCACCCGCCCCGATAAAGTCAATGACCGCGCCGAACACATTATGACATTGAGAGCGCAAGTCGGACCGGTGATGCTCGCCTTTCGCACACAAAATGAAATTGTAAATCTATTCGAAGAATTGAGTTCTGGGTCAGTCGCCACCGAATTTGAATCTGAAGGTGTCCATCATAAAGTTTGGGTAATTGATGAAGCTGAAGCAATAAACAAGCTTCAGGTTGCATTTGGGAAAGTGCCTAATCTATACATCGCTGATGGCCACCACCGCTCCGAATCCGCCGCCGCAGTCCGCCGGAGAATGAAAGCGGTTAATCCCAGACACACCGGTAGAGAATCCTACAATTACTTTTTGGGTGTGATATTCCCCTCGAGTCAGATGAGAATAATGCCCTACTACCGCATAATCAGTAATTTTAATGGGACAAAACTTGACAGTATTTTTACTAAAGCCAGAATGAGTTTCGAACTTACTGAAACTCCCGAGGCAATTCAGCCTGAAGCCAACAACATTTTTGGCCTGTATTCCGAAGGTAAATGGTACAAACTTCAGGCTAAAAGAGGAACCTTTGATGCGACCAGCCCGACCGGATCAATCGGCTCGGCCATATTGGAAGAAACTTTTTTAAAGCCGTTTCTGGGAATAGAAGATGTTCGCAAAGACAGTCGGGTGGAATTTGTCGGCGGTATAAAGGGATTGACGGAGCTGGAGCGATTGGTCAATTCGGGAAAATATAAAATGGCTTTCTCGGTTTATCCGGTGACTATTGAACAGTTATTAAAAGTCGCCGACGCCGGTGAAATTATGCCTCCCAAATCCACCTGGTTTGAGCCGAAACTCAAAAGCGGCCTGATTGTGCATTTATTCGAATGATAAAGGAGCAACTCTAGATGTTGATACTTATTTCTGATGCGTTTGACGAATCATTGCCGAAAGTTCTTTCAAAATATGGGGAGATCACAGAAGACAAAAATCGACTATCGGAAGCTGAAATTGTATTAGTCCGAAGCAAAACCAAAGCGACTAAAGAGTATATCGACAAAGCCAAGAGTCTGAAAATGATTATCCGCGGCGGTGTGGGACTCGACAATATCGATGTCGAATACGCCGAGAAAAAAGGAATAAAAGTTCACAACACCGCCGATGCTTCTACTACTGCGGTAGCAGAACTTGCTTTTGCGCTGATGATTGCTCTCCCCAATCATTTGGTTGAGGCCCACAACTCCCTGAAACAGGGGAAATGGCTGAAAGCCGAACTGGAGCGGACAGAACTGATGGGAAAAACGCTGGGGATTCTGGGCATGGGTCGTATCGGCACGGCGCTGGCCATTCGCGCCAGAGCATTTCGCATGCGCATTCTGGCCTGGAAGCCTCTCGTATATTTTTCAGACTTTGCCACCATTGTCAACGATTTAGAGGAAATACTAGGCGGGTCAGATTATGTGTCGATGCATATGCCATTGGTCGAATCTACCAGGGGAATCATTAACAAAAAGTCTTTGGCATGGATGAAAAAAGGTGCCTACTTGATTAATACCGGTCGGGGGGAATGTGTGATCGAAGAAGACGTGGCCGAGGCACTTCGAAGCGGCCGCTTGGGCGGCTATGCCACCGATGTCTGGTACAGCGACCCGCCTGTGAAATCGCCTCTGATCGATGCCCCCAACACACTTCTGGCTCCGCACATCGGCGCATCAACCCAGGAAAACATGCTCCGAATCGGTGAGATAATCGAAAAAATCATTCAGGAATATTCAGGTAGATAATAGGATAGATAGATGGCTCCAAAAGTTTACAATTTCAATGCCGGACCGGCGATTTTACCTCATGAAGTTTTAGTAAAAGCCCAAAAAGAACTTTTGAATTACAAGGGCATCGGTATGTCGGTGATGGAAATTTCGCATCGCACCAAAGAGTACAAAGAGATCAACGACAGCGCCATAGCTCTCTTCCGGGAGCTGATGGGTCTTGGTCAAAGCCACAAAGTACTCTTTCTGGGCGGCGGAGCATCAACACAGTTCGCCATGCTGCCAATGAATCTTTTGCCTAAAGATGGAACAGCATCTTACGTTGAGACCGGCGCTTGGGCGGAAAAAGCCATCAAAGAAGCCAAAAAATTCGGCAATGTGCATATTGCGGCATCGTCAAAAGACAAAAACCATTCTTACATTCCGGAACTGAAAAGCGACGACGTTCCATCGGATTCTGTTTATTTGCACGTCACTTCAAACAACACCATCTTCGGCACGCAGTGGCACGAGTTTCCGAAAGTGTCGGTACCGCTGGTGTGCGATATGTCATCGGATATTCTTTCGCGTCAACTGAATTTCAAGAGTTTTGATATGATCTATGCCGGCGCGCAGAAAAATGTCGGTCCGGCGGGTGTTACCATCGTAATCATCAAAGATGAATTACTGGCCAAGTGCAGCGATGCCAACCCTGTTATCTTTAATTATAAAACACACGCGGCCGAGAAATCACTTTATAACACTCCACCGGTATTTCCAATATATATGGTGAGGTTGGTGCTGGAGTGGATGAAGTCGATTGGTGGACTGGCAGTAATCGAAAAACAGAACATGGCCAAACAAGCATGTATTTATGATGCATTTGATAAAAACGCTGACTATTATCGCGGCCATGCCCAAAAAGAGAGCCGCAGCTGGATGAACATAACCTTTCGGCTGCCGACCTCGGAACTGGAAGAAAAGTTCGCTAAAGAATCCCAGGCATCGGGATTTATCGGTCTAAAAGGACACCGTTCGGTCGGAGGAATACGGGTATCACTCTACAATGCCATGCCTTTAGAAGGCGCCGAAAAACTGGCCGAGTTTATGCAGAAATTCCGCCGGGCGAATTAGTCGGAAAGTTTTGGTTTTAGCGAATTTTATTCATTAGCAAAAGATGTGATTATGTCTGGGAACTGTTGTGTACGATAATTCGTATTGATAAATACAATTCGATAAAAAATGGACAGTTAATATGACTCGCGGCGATTTCGAACATTTCAAGAATCTCCTTTTGGAAAGACAGGAAAACTTAAACAACTGGCTTCAGACTTTTGCTCCCGGCGAAGACGAAATTCGCAAAGTCCGAGCGCTTCTAAATGATTTAGACAAGGCTCTTGGACGAGTCGAAGACAAATCATTCGGTGTCTGCGAAGTCTGCAAAGGGGAAGTGGAATTAAACCGTCTCGAAGTCCAGCCAGTGCGTCAGGTTTGCCTTTCTTGCATTACCGACGAAGAGCGCGTCACTTTAGAACATGAACTCACGGTAGCCAGCCGCATTCACCGGGCGCTTTTGCCGCAATCGTACGAAAAGATCGACGGCTTTGAAGTAGCAGTGAAATCTTATGCGGCGGGCTCTATCGGCGGTGATTACTACGATTTCTTGGCCAGACAAAATGGCTCCGGCAGCCGTATCATCATCGGAGACACCATGGGGAAAGGACTCCCTGCCGGATTATTGATGGCTAATTTACAAGGCGCCCTGCGCATCTACGGCGAACAAATTGACTCTCCCGCCGCGCTTGTCACACGACTCAACCAATGGCTTTGCAGAAATATTCCAGTAACCAAATTCGTTTCGCTCTGCTGTGTGCGCGTGGACAATTCCAACGGTAAAAGCAGTATCACCTACGCCAATGCCGGACATCCTCTGCCGATCTTAGTCCGCAAGAATGGAAATGTCGAATTGCTTGAATCGTGCGGCGGCGTTTTGGGAGTGCATGAACAATTCACCTATCAAGATACCACCATTTCATTTGCACCGGGTGATGTCCTGGTGCTCTACACCGATGGCATCACCGAAGCAGAGAATTATCATGGCGCCATGTTCGGCGAAGAACGACTGACCGAGTATATGAAAAACCGCCGACACGAATCGTTCGACAGCTTTCTCGAAGTACTTTTGAGCGAAATCCAAAGCTTCTCCGAAAAACCCGACCTCGAAGACGACACCACGGTGATCGCCCTGCGGAAATCTTCGTAAGTAATCCGTCGTTGCGAGGAGTGAGACCCGCTGCAAGGCGGGATTGAACGACGAAGCAATCACGCCTGACTCCCTTTTTTGCCTCAAAAACAAAGATAATTGGGTTCGTTTTGTAATATTTAACATCTTTATTTTTCGGAATTTCCCCTTAGCTGAACTGACCGCAGCCATTCGACTCCGTCCAGGTATATACTCGACGGAGTTCCGTTCTATTACCAAGCAAAAAATTGTTCTCATATCAATGATTAGACTTCGGCATTTTGCAAAGATTCAAAGGAATTATTGCAAAAAACTAAAATTCACGCTTTATCCAGCCAGTGGCCCTCTTGAAAATCGGGACAGCCAAAGGAGTTACACGTTTTTATACAGAGGGCAGACATTTTGCCTACTAATAAGTAGTCATTCCATAAAATATCTGGATGAAATTGTCGATTAACTAAGGAAGAGTTGGTTGATATTATTTAAGAGGCAATTTTGTGTTTTCGAGAACTTCTTTCATTTGTTTAGTATTGGCTGTGTTGCTGTTGGCGACGATTTCTGTTGTTGCCGCAGAAAACGCAGGCGTTCATCCGTCTAAATCAATTAAAGAATTCATTTCTCCCGATGGCCGCATTGATTTAGACTCTTTGAGAAATAGCGGTTACGAAGGGCCGCTTGACTTAAACGGCATTAATCTTAAAATCGACCCCACAACAGGCGAACCTATGGTTCAGCCATCACCTTCATACAGTTCATCCGTCGACCCAGATGATATTTATTGGGATAATAGTATCTCGCCTTCGATTACTGGGGTGAACGGGACAGTTTATGCTGTAACCGTATATGACAGCGACCTGGTTGTGGGAGGTCAGTTTACTATCGCAAATGATGTTGTTGTAAGTAATATCGCTTCTTGGGACGGCTCATCCTGGTCGACTTTGAGTACGGGAATAAATGGTGCTGTTTACGCCCTCATTTTTTTTGATAACAAGCTTATTGCCGGAGGGAATTTCAGCGACGCCGGTGGTGTGTCTGCCAACTATATTGCCTCCTGGAACGGCTCCACCTGGTCGGCTCTGGGAACTGGGATGAATTCGGCTGTTTATTCGCTCAATGTCTATGATAACAAGCT
>Ga0184627_10000182_pt1 | contig 29327 bp, 24 predicted proteins | sample PLM3_127_b1_FD_133150 | JGI IMG/M metagenome (GOLD analysis project Ga0184627, IMG submission 133150) | Groundwater sediment microbial communities from an aquifer in East River, Colorado, USA - PLM3_127_b1 | ecosystem: Environmental > Terrestrial > Soil > Riparian zone | place: USA: East River... | reverse complement strand
GGTTGCCGTCCATATCGAACAGCGTGATCACGCCGACGCCGTCGTTGACCCATCCGCTGGTCACGGCGCTCTGCGCGAGCGCGATCAGTGCGTCGGATTGGCCGACAGGGCCCGGCCACTCATCTTCCAACTGCCAGATGGCAGACTGAATCTCGTTCGCGCTGTACTCGCCGAGCAAGCCGGCTCGGAAGGTCGAAAAGATCCATTGCGTGGCCGTGGAAATCGGGTCGTTTCCGCCCAGATCGTCGGCGAAGTCGGTAATGCCCCCGACGCGGAAGACATCCGAGAAGTTGGCGTACTGCGTCATCTGAATGCAGAACGTCGAGAAATCGACGCCCTCGCCGTTTGAGGTGTTGTCGACCAGGAAGGCGCCCCCTCCGAGTGTTCCTGTGGTGTCCTGGAATCGGATCAGATCGCCGACGGCGATTTGGTCCGCGGAGGAGACCTGTGCTGCGAGCACGAGCGCGACGAACGTTGCGACCCGAAGGAATGTACCCATGCCGACCGTTTCGCAACACCGATGCCGGGCCGAATTGTCCTGGATTGCGCACGATTGCACGGAGCTGACGCCACAGCAGACGACCCTTGGCGACAGCAGTCTGCTTAATGCCAACCTCCCGCGACTTCCCCTAGAATTGTTTGGCCAACCATGTCCGAGCGTGCTGACACGAGTCAGGAATTCGCAAGTGCCCTTCACCGCTTGCGCCAGCTGCCCGAAGTCGCGCGCGCCAGGCTGCAGGGTCGATTCACGCAAGCGCTCCTGAATGAGACGTTCGAGGTATGCACCCCGAGTGGTCGGCTCTCGTTCGTGCTCCTTGGACGAGGCACGGTGATTCGCGCCAGATCCATGCTGACGAAGCAGCCAGCCACCATCCAGTGGATCGAGTCGTTCAGCCCGAACAGCGTGTTTTGGGATGTGGGTGCGAACGTCGGTGTCTACACGCTGTATGCGGCCTTGCGAGGCGACACGAGAGTGGTGGCGTTCGAACCGGCTGCCGTCAACTACTTCCTGCTGGCCGCCAATTGCGAAGCCAACCGGCTCGATGCCAGGGTGGACTGTCTGCTGGTCGGTCTCGGCCGCGGAAAGGCCATCGGACGCTTGCGCGTGTCACAGTTCTCGCCCGCCAAGTCCTTCAGCTTTCGAGAAAAGCAAAACGGGAGGCGGTACAGTGAACAGGCCGCGCTTCTGCTTTCCATGGATCAACTGGTTGGGGAATTCGGGCTGGGCTGCCCCAATTACATCAAGATTGACGTGCCAGGCCTCACCGAGGAGATCATCGCCGGAGGCGTGGAGCTGCTCCGGCGGCAGGAGGTACGCGAGCTGCACATCGAGATGCGGGAGCACTCGACGACCGGGAAACGAATCGTCAAGACGCTGGCTGAGCTTGGATTCGCCATTGCCGGCCGGCTCGCGCACGGCGGGGCGACAGACCTGACATTCGCCAGGTCAGGCGCGTAGTCGCGGCGCTCGGGATGGACACCGCCCGACCGGGCACGAACGGTAAAGGGATGCAACCGAGCATGACGGAGGTTAAGCTAATACCCGCTTTTCCTTCCATACACTGAAAAGGAGAAACATCATCATGCTGCGACTGTCCTGCACGACTCTTGCGCTGCTCATGCTGGTCTTTGGCACGCTTCTGGTCGAAGCCCGGCAGGCTTCGATGAACACGCTGAGTCCCACCGAGTCAAAGGCCGGCTGGACTCTCCTGTTTGACGGCCGCACGTTGTCGGGCTTGTTGCCGAACGGCAACGCGGACTGGAAGGTAGAGGATGGGACGCTGACGGCGGCAAAAGGATCGGGCTTTCTCGTCACACCCAAGACCTACGCCAACTTCGAGCTCAAGGCCGACTTCTGGGCAGACAAGGCGGTCAACAGCGGGATCTTCGTTCGCTGTGCCGAAGGAACACCGGGGGCCATGGCCTGTTACGAAATCAACATCTTCGACGCGCACGCGGAGTGGCCGACGGGCAGCATCAACAACACCAAGTCCGTGTTGCCGAACAAGCCCAACACGACAGAAAAATGGAACACGCTCGAGATCATGGCTGACGGCAACCATCTGGTCGTGAAAGTCAACGGCACGACGACCGTTGATGTCCAAGATGCGCGGCGGTCCAGCGGAGCGATCGCATTACAGGAGGGTGGAGCCAACGCAAGCGGATTGATCAGGTTCCGAAATGTCAAGATTCGGTCGCTGTAGAGTCGGAGCAAGCGACAGACTTTGAACAACTTCCTCCCGAACACCAGGGTACCAGGGTACAGCACGCTCCGACGCAGTACTAAGCCACTGAAGAACCAACAAGACTCGTTCTGCGGTGTCCACGTCAACGAGGTCAGCATATGAGCGCATGGTTGGTCGCGCTGCTGCTGGGCCCCCTGCTGCAGGCCGAACCGGCCCCGGCGGGAAAGGCCGATGCGGGCAAGGCCTTCTGGCAGGGGCAGATGTGTGGATTCTGTCATGGCACTGTGGGTGAAGGCGGCTGGGGACCGGATCTCGCCGGCCGTGCGCTCAGCCTCGCGCAGTTCAAACGGGCGCTCCGTGAGCCTTGGGGCCTGATGCCTGCGTACACCGCCACACAGGTCAGCGACCAGTCCATCGCCGATCTCCATGCGTTTCTCACTGGCCTGCCCAGAGTAGAAAAGCTCGGCCCGCTGCGCTGGCGGCATCCGCCGCCTGGCGCACCAGAGGGTCAGCGGCTCCAGAGCACCTTCGGCTGTGACCAATGTCACGGACCTGAGCTGTTAGTGCCTCGTGCGTGGCTCCTGGCGAATGACCGGCCCGGTGGAGTACCGGACGCGGAATTCGGCGTGAGTAAGGACGCGGGCTATTCGTATTTCGCCAAGATGGTCTACGACCATAGCGAGAAGTACCCGAAGGGGACAATGGGGAACTTCTCGAGAGATCGGCTGCCGGACGTGCTCCTGCGGGAGATCTATCGCTTCATGCTGGACGCCGGGCTGCGCGTACGGATGGAGGCCGCCCTTGCGGTCAGAACGCAGCGGGGCGCCGACACCACCTACACGCTCACCGTCGCCAACGTCGGCCGGGTGAAGGGGCCAGCGGTCGAGGACGTCACGATTTTCGTCCGGGTCCCTCCGGGCACCACGGTCGTCAGCGCCACGGGCACGGGTTACAAGGGCGTCCGCCCGCTCGCACAGTTGGGGCTGACACCGGCCTTGCAGGCGGCGCCAGGTGCGTTCACGTCGGAAATTCCCGGGCGTCCGAAGCCTGATCTGACGGGCGATGTTGCCGTATGGGAAGTCCCGCGCATCGGGGCTGCGGAGAAGCAGATCTACACCGTGACGCTTTCCGGCCCGGGACCCACGGCCGAAGTCCTCCAGGCATTTGGGGGTTCGACGGTGTATTGGGACAAGCCTGGAGCGCGCCTGAGTCCAACCCAACTCGTCTATCGCGATCTGCGAAGGCCGGACAAGGGCGACCATCTGAGGATAACCCTGCCGCCTCCGCCGAAGCCGTCCCAGTAGACTGAACACGCGATTGCGGATGACCTGTGGTCCGCAAGAATGGACTTTGCCGATATCCCGGGACTGCAGATGGTCGTCCTCAAACTGCCATAGCGTCTCGGACGTGAGAGCATCGACGGAAGGGCACATGTTCAGCACTTTCTTCGCGAGCCGAGCGCGCACTCACCCGTCTGAAGGGCGGCCGCGCGTTTCCGCGCTGCACACCGCTTCGGGAACCGTCAGCGCAGCCAGGTGTCCAACTAGATAACGCGGCCACGCCGGCGTGGCCTTCCTCGACGAGCGATGTCGTCGATTCCAGTTGCCGACCGTGTCGGCAAGGAGGGCTTGTGCGCGTCTACACGCTGGCAGTATCAGTACTCGCTCATCTTGTCGCGGTGATCGCGTTGATCGTTGCGCCACTGGTCGCCACCGACGTCCTGCCGGAACCGCGGCGCGTCCTGGAGTACCTGCAGGTGATGCCGGCCGTGATCCAGCCGCCGCCACCGCCCATGCGACCACGAGTGCAGGCCACGCCACGCCAGGTCGCAGCTGACGCCGCACCGATCGAAGCGCCGCAGGGTGTGCAGCCCGAGGTCAATGTCGCACCACCCGACTGGTTCGACCTACGTCAGTCGATTATTGACGGCGTGCCTCAGATCGGCGAGCTCGCCGGTCGTGACGTGCTGCCACCACTACTCCGCGACCTGGAACCGGTACGAGTCGGCGGGCTGATCAGTCGACCGGAGCGGGTACGGTATGTGGCGCCGGTGTATCCCCCCCTCGCGCGGGTTGCGCGAGTCGAGGGTACCGTGATTCTCGAGGCGGTCCTGGGAGTAGATGGCGTGGCACGCGAGGTTCGGGTGCTGCGATCAATTCCGTTACTCGACGAGGCTGCTCTGCAGGCCGTTCGTCAGTGGCAGTTCACACCGACGCTCCTCAATGGCGAGCCAGTGCCCGTGGTGTTGACCGTAACCGTGGTGTTCAGGTTGCAATAGCGTTATCAGGCCTTGAGCGGCTCGGACCTGACGTGCGCCACGGTGTCATGATCACCGGTCTCGAAAGCCGGTGCTCTCCGTTCCACGCTTGGCGCACCTTTCTTCGGGAATCCGACCTTCGCCCCTCCATAGCTGGCGCCCGGGTTCCAGAAACCGTGGTTCGGTCCTACAATGCGGCGCAGGCGTTGGCGCTGGAATCTCAGAAGAGTGAATCATCGGAGGGAGTGCCGACAATGCAAGGGAGTTCCGCTATGCCAAATCCCATTGTGGTCTTGATGGTCGGCCTCTTCGTCGCGGCGCTGGGCCTTCCCGTTGACGCATTGGCCCAGAACCCTTCTCCGGGCGGTTGGCTTGTGCCGGTTTGGGAAAAACCGCCGATCACGGACGCGAACAGGAAGCCGGCTCCGCGACGCAGCCTGGTCGGAACGTGGGGCCCGGCCGAGGGACCTGGAGCAGGAACGCAGGGAAGTGGCGTTCAGTTGAAGCCGAACAACGGCAGGCCAGAAAATCAGCTCCCCTATACTCCCTTCGGCTTGGAACTGTACCGGTCCCATAAGGCGCTCGAGGGGATCGACGCGGTTCTACCTGCCGAGGGCAATGACCCCAGGAATCTCTGCGAGCCGTTGGGAGTGCCGCGCTACAATCATTACAATGTCCGGCTCACCCAAATCTTTCAGGACGAGTACAAGGTCGTGATTCAGTATCACTACGACAACCGTTGGCGCGTCATCTGGACCGACGGCCGAGAGCTCCCCAAACTCGTGGATGGCGGCGTGGAAATAGGCGGCGAGATCCGGGAACGGCGGTATTTCGGTTACTCCGTCGGCCGGTGGGCAGACGATTACACGTTCGAGGTCCAGACGGTTGGAACGATGCCGGAAGACCGGGTGTGGCTCGATTCGACGGGGCGGCCGATCAGCGATCAGGTACGCGTCACCGAGACGTTCCGGCGTGTGGACTATGACACGCTGGTGTGGTCAGAAACGATCGATGATCCGAAAGTCTATACAAAACCCTGGGAGACCTTGAGACTCCCGCTGCGATTGCACGATCCCCGTACCGATGTCATGGAGTACTACTGCTCACCTGTAGAGCAGGAGAACTACAACAGGCTGTTCGGCAACACCGCGAGCGGCAAGTAATCAAGTAAGGTAGAGGCACTTCCCGGGAATTGGGGGGCGGAATTTGGGGGGACAATGAGAAGCGGGCTTGTCGTGGTTCTGGCTGTAGCTGCCGGACTGTTGATTCCACTTCCCCTGGTCGCACACCACGGCAGCGCGGCGTTTGACACTGGCAAAACCGTGACCCTGAAAGGCACCGTCAAGGAATGGGTGTATTCCAATCCCCACTGTTTGCTGAGGCTGGACGTCACAGGTGCGGACGGCCAGGTGGTGCAGTGGGTTGCGGAGGGTCAGGCTCCGAATGTCATATTTCCCGCTGGCTATCGCAGGGACTCGTTCAAGCCCGGGGATCAAGTGACGGTCAGTGTGGAGCCAGTCAAGAATGGCCGGCCAATGGGGCGCATCCTTCAGGCTGTGCTGGCTGACGGCAAAGCCCTCGGCCGCGCGTCATCGCCACCCCCAACCGCCGGCGCAGCAGCACAGCCATAGTCCAGCGCCGCAAACTGAAGGGGCACAGCGAAAGGTCGTGTCCCAAGATCGATCATTCCCAGATCTGAATGGATATCGCGCGCTCAACGGCGGCCGTGCCGCCGAGGACGCATCGTCCAGCCACGAGGACACTCAACCTGGCGGACGCGGAATAGCAGCCATTATTGCGGGCATTTCCACGTGGCATGGACCATGGACTGACGCCTGGTGAGCGCCGTCGGTGCTCATTGGAGGTTCCATGATCGCGTCGCGAGCATTGTTGCTGATACCTGCACTCCTGTTGGTGGCCCTTCCGCTCGATGCGGACGCGCAGGGACGGAACAAGACCAAGGGCGCAAAGGGCGGCGGTCCCGCCTTCTGCCGCAGCGGCGAGGGCCATCCGGTCCACGGTTGGGAATGGTGTCGTCAGCGTGGGTGGGACGGCGCCAACCGGAGCATCAGTTCTGACCGGGCCGTGCGGAGAGCCGAGCCGAGACCGCGCAACGCCTCCGAGAGGTATGGCAATCGAGGGGTCAACGACGCGGCCTTCGACAACGGCTACGCAGACGGCTACGAGAAGGGACTCGACGACGCACGCGATGGGCGCGGATTCGATCCAACGCGTCACAGCTGGTATCGGTCCGCGGACCGGCACTACGACCCACGCTATGGCTCACGCGCGGCATACGCGAACATTTACCGCGACGGATTTCGATCGGGATACGACGCCGGCTTCGCGGATGGCGAACGCTACCCCGATCGCGGTGGGACGAGCCGCTTTCCATGGCCGTTCTGAGCCACCATCGCCTTACGCCGGTTCAAGCCGAGTAGGGCGCCAATCGGGGGGAGGGGCAAGCGTGTGCGAGTCCTCCTGATGAATCCACTCGGCTGACCGCCGACCACATCAACCCAGCAACTTGGCGAGTGAGGCGAGCTCGGCCATTGCGCCCGTCGTCGCGGCATCAAGCGTCTGCTCGGCCAGCGCGTCCTGCTGCTGGTCTTCCTTGGAGGCCTTCGCCGCCTCGTCAAGCTGCTGCTTCAACTGCGGGTCTTTCTCGACGATCTTCTTGAACGCGGCGGTCTTCTGCACAGTGGCCACTTCTGCGCGCTGCCCGGCCCGAGCCGCCTGGCCCTCCTTCAGCCTCTTGGCCGCGGCCTTGAGCTCTCCCTGCACGAGCCGCTGAAACCCTCCCAGCACGCCGCCGCCGATCGAATCAGAGGCCGAAGCCGTGAAGCCAGGTTCGTCTGGCACCAACAGCACCGTCCCCGCCGGGACGTTCTTCAGATCCACATGCGGGTTCAGCACCTGGAGAGACTGGAGCGCCGAGGTCGCCTGTGTGTTGGACAACGTCGTACCCAGCAGGCTGGTGCTCAGGGCTTGAAGGTTTGCTTTCTGGCTGACGATGAACACGCGCGGCATGTGTTGATCTCCTAATTAAGTGCCGGATTCTCCATCCCACCGCAACGTCACCCGCGCAGGTTCAGCCCGTCCCACGGCGGCTGCAGCCCGCCGGGCACGACGATGGCGCCTGTGGTGACATTTCCGAGCACCGCCGCCGATTTCGCGCCGGCAATCTGAATCGACAGCTCGCTGCCGCGGACGCGGTTCGCGCTGACGATCGCGACGTTGGTCGCCAGCGCGACCGTGGGGGCGGAGCGGTTGTCGCCTCGATACTCGACCCGGTTGCCGTTGAACAGACATTCGCCGGCGGCCACGAGCAGGACGGCGGACGCCGCGCCGCGCGCCGTCAGGACGTTGCCGAGCACCGAGCCGCGCGCGAGACCAGAGTCGTCCGCGGCGGCCGCCGCGGGCGCCGCCATCCCGAAGGCCCCAAGATAGGGACGGCCTGCGCCAACCACGAGCACACGCGCACTGTCCACACGAACGGTCGCAAAGTTGGCGACGCGCGAGGACGTGCTCTCCGTGTCGGCGTCCCCCGCCATGAGTGCGTGCCAGATGCCGCTGCTGGGCTGCGTGGACGGGACGGCGTCGCGCTGCACGTGGTTGTCATTGACCTCGAATTGGAGGTACGGCGCGCGCAGCATGATTCCGGCCACGGTGCCGAGAAAGTCAGCAGGCGGCGCGATGTCTGTCACCTCGTTCCCGCTGATACGCGCGCGCTGCACGCCGAATGTCAGGATTGCAGCCACAAGCGAGGACTGCTGCGTCTGCACGCCCACGGCGCGGATCGTGTTGCCGGCGATCGTGGCGGCTTCAGCCCGCAGCACGCCGATGCCGATCACGACCGAACCGCCGCCGGCGCCGATGTTCCGAAGATGATTGTTCTCGATTGATACCGATCCGGCATTCGCGTCGTCGGCCGAGAGGATGCCGTTGCCGCAGTTCTCGATGATGTTGAGCTTGACGATCAGATCGCGGGTGGGCGCCCCGATGAGAATGCCGGCGAACGAGAATCCGCTCACCTGATTCGCGAGAATCTGGCAGGCGCCGGGCCCATTCTTGTCCAGGCCCGTGGCCAGGGCAATCCCTGTCTCCGTGCGAGCGCGGTTCGCCGCGTCGGTGTCGGTGTTCACCAGCTTGTTGTCGTCGATCCGGAGCCCGTCGACGCCCGATCTGATGCCACTGCCGGTGACACTCAGGCTGTTGCGGCTGATGGCCATCGAGGAGCCCGGCGCGCCGAGGCCAAGCGCGCTCACCGCGACGTCGGAACAACCGAGCACCTCGTTGCCGGCGATCCGCGTGCCCAACACGTGCAGGACATTGCCTGCCAGTGTGACGGCGGCTCGCTGGCACCAGAGCAGGTTGTCTTCGATGCCGACCGCGGCGGTGAGCAGGAACGTCAACGGGTTCTCGTCTCCGATTGGCGGTGCGGCCGGATCGTTGGCCAGCACGGCCACGGGCGCGAGGATGGCGTTCTCCCGAATAGCCGCGCCGGCGACGACACCCGCCAGCCCGATCGCCGAGGCACGTATGTCGCCCCCGCCCAGCACCGCCATCACGAGTCGCCGAAGCGCCAGGCCGACGGCCGTGCTCACGCTGATGGCGGTCTGCTGGCCGAGCGAGATGATCGCAAGGTTCTCGATCGCAACCGCGATGCAGTTCCGCAGCGCGAACACGCCACCGGGGCTCGTCAGCACCGTGGCTGTCCCCTGGCCCTGGATGCGAAGCGAGCGCACATTGATCAGCCGAACAGGTTCGCTGAGCGCGTACTGGCCCGGGCCGAGGCACACCGTGCCCCCGGTTTCCTGCACCTGATTGACGGCGTCCTGGATCGTGAACTGGCCGCTCGCGTGCGACTCGGGGGTGACGCAGGCCGTGCAGCTGCAGTCGTGCCCCTCGCCACGCGGTGGCCAGGGATGACGGCAGTCGGTGACCGTGCCGGCCGCCACATCCCAGATGCCCAGCCGCTCGTAGTGGTGGTGAATGCCCCGGGGCGGTTCGTTGTCGAGCAACTCGACCGAGGCGTCGGCGGTACGTGCCGCAAAGACCCAGTAGTCGCCCGCACGAAAGCCCTTGGTTCCGGTGGACGCGAAGCTGACCGTGACGCCGTTCTCGAGCAGCAGCGTGGTACCCGCCGCCGGCACGTTGATGACGCCGGTCGTCCCGGCATCGAGGTCCTGGAAGACAGGCGTGGTGCCGCCCGGACCAACGCGCAGCACCTCGTGCTCCTGATCCCAGCGGCGCACACGCACGTTGCGGTCGCGAGGGAAATCTGAGCTCGGGAACGCCCCCGGGATCATGTCGGCCGGCAACGCCGGCGCGAACGTGATGCGACGTGCCGCCTCGTTCACCGTAATCTGGCGCATCTCGCCGCTGCGCTGCGAGAACTCCCGCTCGTCATCGGTGATCTCGACCCAGTCTCCGGTATTGAAGCGGAGTACGTCGTCACGTCCCAGGCTCGCAAGCTCCAGCTCGGTCCCCGATTCCATGCTCGTCACCCGGATGCCCACACTTGCATTGTCGCGCGACCACTTGAACGTGGCGCCGCTGCCCGGCTGCCCGGGATCGTGGATCTCGACCCGGTACGTCTGGTTCTCGAGTCCCCTGTAGCCCCCCGTCGGAGGAAGCTCGCATGGATCGTCCTCAGGCGGCACGTCGAAGGTGCCTGTGGTGAGCCGGCCGGTGGACGGTGCGGTCAACGCGGACCAGCCAGGCACGTCGCCGTCCGGCGACGCGCACGTCGCATTCGACGCGTCGGGGTCGAGCACGCGCACCTGCCACACGGTCTGCCGGCGCGAGCTCGTCTCGACGCCCACGGCGACCTCGACCAGATCGGGCCGTTCCAGGTGCGTGACTTCGCGCTCCCAGACATCGAGGTACACGAGGTGACGTCCAGTGGTGGGCAACGCGGGCGGTGTTTTCAGGTACGGCTGCGTGTTGTAGCGGATGGGTTCGGCAAAGCTGACCTCGCTCATGAGCGGGTCGAACAGTTTCTTGGCGGGATCGGTGGAGACGGCGCCATGATTTTCGGCCAGCAGGCCGTCGACGTACAGCCGCCCTTTACCAATCTCGAGCGTTCCCGAGGCCACCGAAATCTTGAACGCGTCAGGCGTTGTCGACGACACCGTGCTGCGGCCAAGGATGTCGCTCGCGGCGGCCCGCAAGCGCCGGTCGACAATCGCGACCAGCTCATTGAAATCGGCGTCGAGGACGACGCCTCCCTGCTTGAGCTCGACACCGGCGAAGTCGAGCAGCGGATTCTGGCGAATTCTCGAAAAATCGGCACCCATACTTGGTTCCTCTTTTCGACCTACGTCACGTAAAAGATGCCTGCGTGCAGCCCGAACCGCAGGTATTCATCGAGCCGGATGCGCAGATTCGTTTCGCGCTGTGGCTGATGCAGCGGATGCATCACGCCGATTTCGCCGCCATCGTCGGCGCCTTCACGAATGGACTTCTCCGTCGCCGTGCGAAGCTGGGCGTACCCCGGGTCGCCGAATCTCAAGGACGTGAAATGCGGCAGTGCATCTGGATGCGCGTCGCTCGGCACGCAGCGAAAGCGCCTCGGCACGAGCGACCCCGATGGCACGAACGAGAACCGCACGCAGCCTTCCTGCTTCCGCTCGACCCACACCGGTGCCTTCCAGGTGTCCGCCCCTGACAAACGGGCGAAGAAGATGGTGTTCGACGCCAGCCGCATCAGCCGCAGGTGCAACTTGCCGATGACCGTACTGTCGCGGATCGTCATCTCGCCGCCCGGCCGGCCCGGCGCCATCCCTTCGAATGCCAGGGCCTCCGGCGAACCTGCATCGACGATGCAGTCCACCAGGTCGATGGTGGCGTCGGTCTCAACCTGCAGGGCGCCGACGATGCACTGCTCGAGCGTGATGGAGGCGAACGGGTTGGCGACGCTGAGGCTCACGGCGCCGGGCGACACGCCGCTGCCGTCGGGATTCAGGCGCAGACCCGGTACGAGCGTGCAGTGGCGCAGCACCAGTTCACGCGGCTCGTCATCCACCGCCGCCACGAGTTGCAGCTCGCCTCCACTGATGACGAGGCCCTCGAGCACCAGCCGGCCACGTGCGCCGATGTCCAGCAGGAGCGGCCCGCTCGCCTCGATCAGCGGCCTCGCGCCGTTGCGCGCGGTGACCACGACTTCGAGACCCGATTCACCGGACGCCGTCACGCCGTCGACGGTGAACACTGGGGTTTCCGCGTAGGTGAGACTGTCGGTGATGACAAGCCGCCCCCCTGACGCGATGGCGTCGAGATGCGGCTGCAGGGTCTCACTCGCGCTGGCGCTCCGTTGCGTCACGAGCGAGTCGCCCGCCAACGATCGTTCGTACTCGCCGCCGCCAATCGGTCTCGAGAAGCCGCTGTGGAAGGTCGCCAGAATCGCGCCCGTGATGCTCGTGCCGAGCACCACCCGGCCCAGTCGTGGATCGATGGCGATTTCGTTCGCGTCGACGGTGTCCTCATGCGCCCAACCCGTGGCGACGTCCCGAAGGTCGCACACGCAGATGTCGGCCGCATCGATCGCCAGCGGCGGGTTCGCCGGGTTGGCATCGGGGCGCGACAGGACGACGCTCTCGCCGTCTCCGTAATCGTCCGGCACGGTGGGATCGATGGCGGCAGCCTCCATGGCCATCGCCATCAGCCGCAGGTTGATCGGATCCGGCACGTTGACCGGTTCAGCGATGTGCGAGATCTGCGTCTCGGTCACGGGCAGTCGAAAGAGCGGCTGGTCGGCTCCGAGAGGATTCACGCGGAACCGTCGGCCTGTCGGGTCGCCCGCGTCCGGAGTGAGGGGAATGTTGCTCAGGCGGAACGGCTGCAGCCGCCAGAGGAAGATGCCGACGTTCGGAATGTTGTAGCGTCCGGAGCCCGCTTCGGGCCGCCGCATGTCGGCGGTGTGCGCCACGGTGTTGAACGCGCCGCCGAGCTGGAGCATGCGTGCCGTGGACCGCAGGTCGGCCGTGGCTGGCGCGTGCAGCCGCACGTGGTTCATGTACTGGGTGGTGGCAAGCTGCTCGAAGAACTCCACCGCGCGTGCCGGCCAGTCGGTGACGTCACGTGCGAGCTGTTCGAGCATGGCCGCCGTGCCCTTGCGGCGCCGATAGCCAATCGTGTTCGCCACTTCGGCACGAGGCGACGCGATGGCCGCGGCGACGCCGTGTAAGGGGCGATAGCCGATCAGGTCTCCGATGTACGGCGCGGCCCATGGCTCGCAGGTCTCGATGAACTGATCGTCGTACAGCTGCTCGATGTTCTCCTCGAGCGCTTCGAACTCCTGGGCGATGAGCGACACAAGGGCGCGCAGCGGAAACCCCTGCTGCTCGTCGCGGATGCGGTACACCGCGGGCAGCAGCGCGTACAGGCGTTGGGCGGTGAGGCTGCTCATGTCATTTCCTGCAGCCGATCGAGCGGACCGGGATGAAGCGTCAGCAGTTCAGCCGGAAGCGCCGCGCCGCTGCTCACGCGCATGCGCGAGGCCAGCAGCCGTGTCTGCCGCGACTTGACGACCTGCGACGCAGGCGACGTGCCGCCGTACAGGAAATCGATGTCCACGGCGACGACCCCGGGCACCGAATGCACGACGGCGACGACATCGGAGTGCAGCACCGGCTGCGCGAGCGCACGCGCGTCGAACGAGTAATGCGCGCGAAGTGCCGCCTCCACGTCCGCCAGCAGCGGCCCGATGGCGTACGCCAGGTCGCGCTTGACCTTGAGGCCGAGCCGGAACGTGCTGCTCTGGTAGGAGAGCAGCCCGACCTGCACGTGCGGGTCGCCGCTGTCCCTCAATGCCGTCCGCAGGTTGTTCCACACCGGGTTGGCGGGCGATAGCGGCGTGCCATTCTGTCCAGCCACGGTGATCACGATGGTCGGCCCGGCCGGCAGGTGGAGCACCTGCGCCTGCGCCTTCGCGACGCCGGTGAACGCCATGGCGAAGTCTTCGTAGTCGAGCAGCGACACGGCACGCCCCAATGTGCGCGTGCCCAGCGGCATCGTCCGGCGCGCTTCCTCCGCCCGTTCCGGATCGGTGCCGCCTTGCGCTTCCACGGGATTGCTGACGCCCTTCAGGCCGAGCGGCCGCGTTACCAGCTGCGTCAGCGCGTTCATGCCGACATTGCCGTCCTGTCCGAGCCCCTGCCGGTACGTGGCGCGGACGTTGTTCTGGCCGCTCGGCAAACGCGCGCCGCGCGTGCCATCGCCGAACGTGACAACGTTCCGCCCGGCCTCGTCCGTCTCGAGCGTGTAGGCCCGTTCCCCGGGGGCGGCGCCGAACATCGTCGGCTTCTCGACCCATTCGACTTCGCCGACCCGCACGGTGAGCTCGCTGTCCGCGCCCGTCTCGTTCGCGGCGCCCCGGTAGGTGAGTGGCAGGCGTTTGAGCTCGAAGCGCTGGAAGCTTCGGCTGGCATCCCCCGCGCCGAGGATCTGCATGACGGTTTCGCCGTGGGTGGCCAGCGCCACGTTGGCGTGAACGACGACGGTCTCGCGCTTCAGCGCCGCGGGCAGGGGAGGCGCGATAGTGACCAGCGCGCCCTTCGCATGCGGCTGCGCGCCGGTCAACGTGGCCTGGTGCACGAGCGTCTTGCCGTTGCTGACCCGATCGCCGACCACGATCACGCGACGCCCGGGATCGAGACCGTCGGCCGCCGCCGCGAGCTGCAGCGTGGCTCCGCTGACCGGATCGAGCACCGGGTACTGCGCGAGTGCAAGCGACTCGGACTGGGCGTAGACGCTGGTCTCACGAGGGTGTTCGAAGAACTGTGTTGCGAGGTTCTGTCCCACCAGCCTCAGCCGTGTGACCTTTCCTGACAGGGCGAACTCGGCGCGCGACGCCTCGCTCGTGCTCGTGACCTTGTACAGCTCGACGTAGGTGCCGGACGGAAATGGTTCCTGAGGGCGATTGAACTCGCCCTTGGCCAGCACGGCCAGTCCACCGGGCGTGATTTCGCTGAGTACAGCTTCCAGATCCACGGAGCCGTCAGTCGCCGTCGGCGATAGCCGGCTGATGAAGAATGACGGCCAGTTGTCGGGCACGGGCTCGACGTTGCCGCCCGGATAGCTCGACTTGAAGTCCGAGGTCATCGTGTCCCACAGCGGCGCGTTGTTCCCGAAGACGCCGGCGCGCTTGCGCAGGACGTGCACTTGTGGCGCGATCGGCGGATTGGAGAACGGCGTCACCGATCCCAGGCCGCGGTTCCAGACCACGTGCGTGCGGTCGTTCCGGGTATCGAGCTCCACCGACGCGATCAGCCGGAAGTCCCAGTTGTTGTTGGTCGTCGGGTTGTTCAGGTACTCGTTGCCGACGAACACGAGGGCGTCGCCGGCCTTCAGGTTGTTACGCACGCCCTGCAAAAAGGTATCCGTGGCGCCGTAGCCGGGAGCACGCGTTTCCGACAGCCACGGTCGTATCGCGTTCCACTCCGGTCGCGCCGTGATGCCCTCGACCGTCTCGAACGTCTGCGGCTTTTCGTCCGGGCCAGGCACGCTTTGCACCTTCAGCCCCGACGCGAGCGTCAGCGAGGTGGGAATGCCGGTGACGAACCCGCCGGGGTCCGGCCCCAGCTCCGGCGGCGGAGTTCTGGGCGCTTCGAGGGCGAACGCGAGCCACGTCTCGGCGGCGACGCCAGGGCGGAGGCGATAGCCAATGAGCTTCGCCATTTCCTGCAGCGACACCCGTTCGGTCGCGGTGCGCAGGTACGACTCGTTGGCGATGCGTTCCTGATAGAACGTGAGCACGTCGGCCGCGCAGGCCACGGCGTCGATGAGCGCCATCGTGAAGTCGTCCGGCTCGCGCGTACGCAGCTTCGACAGCTCGGCGTACTGTGACGACGACAGGCCCGCGAGCATGCTGTCCCTGAACAGGGCGTACTCGCCGATGCGGTAGGCGATGACGCTCAGGCCGATGCGGTTGTCGATGGCCGCGGGGGTGCTCGGATCGATGCCTTCGCAGCAGCCGCACGTTTCGGTGCCCGGAGGCCTCACGGTCTTGCTCATTTCCCGCCTCCCGCTTCGAGGGAGAGCCGGCCGCGTTCGCGGAAGTTGGGATTGTTGGCGAGCTGCGCGATCTCCAGCCTGCCAATGGCAATCACGCCTGTCTCGAGCGGTGTGGCATCGGGCGCACCCATGCGCTGGAACTTCTGCGCCCACACGGCTTCAACCCCTTCCACGGCTTGCGCGGCCGCGACGATGGCGCTCAGGTAGACGGGATCGCCAAAGGAGAAGCTATCGGGGTGAAACATGGCGAGGCGTCCGTCGGGCAGCACACCGGTGCCGAGCTCCGCGCGGACGACGCGCAGGACCTCGCTCCGGAAGTGGTCGGGTTCGACGCAGATGTGGAGCGCAATATCCAGCGCCACGTACCGGGGACCATCGACTTCGAGGTCGTACCCCGCCATGCGGAAGCGTTCCAGGTGCCGCCGCAGCCGCGCTTCGAAGCGGGCATCAACCGCGGTTCCCCCGAAACGGTCGGCGGTGACGAACACCGTGTGCCAGCTGCCGGTCCATCGGAACGTGGCGGCTGCACGCTGGACTTCGGCACGCCGTTCGGCGGCGGCCGCGTAATCGGCGGCGGTGACGGCACGCTCCTGCGTACGGAACGCCTGCGGCGCATCGCGGCGCGCCGCTTCGATGTCCTCCGGATCGATCCCGCCCGCGGCCGGCATGGGATTGGCGACCTTCGTGAAGACCCCCGTGCTGCTCACGATGTGGGCGATGGTGTCGGCTCCCACATTGGCGGATGCGCCGCTGCCGATCCGGTACATGACCGTGAACTCGGTGCCAGGATTCGGCCGCCGGCCGTGGTCGTCGTCGCCGAAGCGCAGCACGGCCCGGCCGTCGTTTTCCGTCTCGACCACGAAATCAGCGGCGTCGCCGTCGCTTGCCAGCAGGTCGCGACGCGGCGTCCACCTGGTGGTCACGAGACCGAGCTCGCCCTGAAGCTCACTGATCAGCGGAAGCGCATCGTGCGGCTCTCGAGCGATCAACGCGCTGGCCGACCACCAGCCCTCGTCGCTCGTCAGCGGGACCGCGAGGTCGGCCTCCAGGTTGAATCCGCGGCTGACGGGCGCCTTGTTCAGCGCCGGGCGGAACCTGACGGGAATCCATTCGCCCTCGGGCCGCGCGCACGACTCTGCGTGCGCCGCAACGGCGACACGCCGCAGATGCGGCTCAGGCACCGTGCCCAGCGCTTCGTCGCGCACGGTCTGCCCGTGATCGGCGAGCACGATGTTGCCGAATGCCGCACTGACCTCGAGTCCGGGCCGCTCCTTCACGGAGACGCACAGCGGAAAGGGGAGCGCATCGGTGGCGTCCCAGTCGATCTCGGTGATCGGCAACGACGCATCCACCGGCGGCTCATCGAACAGCTGACCTGACGGATCGACGCGCGGCGTGACCGCGGTCAGGCGGACCGCCCATCTCTTGCCGCGGTCGGCGTCTTCAGGCTTGAAGGTGGTGGGGCTCACCAGCTCCTGAAACACCAGCACGTCGTTCGGCCGCAGGTTCGGGTGGTGGCCGCGCAGCGTCGCGTGGGTCGCGCCGCGCGGCAGGCAGCAGCCCATGTCGCCCCAGGTGTAGAGCGACAGCGTGTTCAGATCCTCGTAAAGCGCGGCATCATGCGCCGTCTCGAACACCGTGGCGCCGGCAGCGAGGGCGTCGTGCACCTCCTTGCTGTCCGGCAGCAGGCGCACGGGATGCGGGCCCGTGCGGGTGAGCATCGGCGTGCCCTTCGCGAGCGTGAGGTCGACCCCGACCTCCACGCGAACCCAGGCGCGTGCGTTGCAGCCCTCGTGCAGCGCGTAGTCCACGAGGCGGGCGTGGCGGCGCACGGACACACGTTTGTGCGCCGTGGCCAGATAGGCCTCGTTGGCAATCGCATCCTGCCGGTACGACAGATTGTCGGCCGTGTAGGCGAGCAGCTCGACGAACGCGACGCCGGCGTCGGCCGCGGAACGCTCCCTCCACTCTGGCGCCAGCAGGTTCAACCGATCGAGCATCAGCCGGCGAAATCCGGTGTAGTCCTTCGCGAGATAGTCGATGTCCGGCCTGTCCGCCTGGTCCGGCGGGCAGGGCGTCGTCTGCGCGCAGTCGAAGTCGGATGGACATTCGACCTTGAACGAAAACGCGATCTCGGAGAGCCTCGGGTCGAAACCCGCTGGAGGCTGATCGCTGCCGGCGCTGGCGCGCAGGTGCAGCGTGTACCGGGAGAAGTCGCCGAAGACCGTCGTGCGCACGACAAGGGTGCGAGGCAGGTCGTCGATGCCCTCGACCAGCGCGGGGTCCGTTCCGGCCGGAAGGGCATCGGCCGCCGCGACCCACTCGACCGGAATCGTGGCGAGGCGCTCGCCGCCGTCGATGAGCACGTTCTGCGCCCCAAGGGTGAAGCCAGGTCGCAGGAGCCGGACGAAGAGCGTGCGCTGGCGCAGCGCCGGATCCGGTTCGAGATGATCGCGCACCTCGAGGAATTCGATCGCGTTGGCCGTGCCCGAGCGCTTGAGCACCTCGAGACGACGGGGATCGCAGCAGAAGAATGTCACGCGCCGCCCCCGGGGAGCGTGAAGGTGGCCTGCTGTGCCGTGCCGTCCGCCAGCACGATGTACCGCACCGTCACTTGCAGCGTGGAGTCGAGGTTCTCGACCGTGACGCCACTGACCGCAATGAGGTTCGACATGTGCTGCTGCAGGCCGGTCTGCACCAGGAACTGCGTGGTGGCGGCGAGGGTGGCGCTGTTTGGCTCGAACACCAGGTTGAGCAGGCCTGCGCCGAAGTCGGGCCGCATCACGCGCTCGCCCGGCGAGGTGAGGAGCACCTGCTCGATGAGGTCGCGAATGTGATCGGCCTCACCTGTGGTCGCGGTACGGCCACGGCCGTCGAAGTGATAGGGGTAGTCGAGTGTTGGCATAGCTCGGCCCCTTCAGGTGGCGAGCACCCGCAGCTGCGCCACGATCGGCAACATGGGCGTCCCGGTGGGCACGCAGACGGACTGGCTCACCAGGGTGGTCACCGGCGCGCCGCCGGCGAGCACCCGCGCCGCCCCCATCACGAACTGTCCCGTGGCGCAGGGAGGCGCGGAGGTGCCGGTGAGCGCGCAGGCGGCAATCGCGTACGGGCTGGCGATCGTCACCACGGGCTGAGCCGATACCGTCACGCGCGGGAACGGCGACAGCGGTGTCGCCTGGCCGGCGTGGGAGCACAGCACGGTGGCGCCGAGGTGAAGGACGGGAGCAGGCATTGGATTCGTCCTAGATGATGGTCAGCGCGCCGAGATTGACGTCCGTGGTTGGTCCCGTCATGTTGATGATGGCGCCCTTGCCGTTGGAGATGATGATGCCGATGTCGCTGACCGACACCATCGCGCCGGTCGTCGTCTGGATGAGAATTCCGCCGGTGGGCCCCGGCGTGTCGCTCACCACGATGCCGTTCTTCAGCGTGGTCTGCAGCGTGATGCCGGCAATGCCCGGAGGCACTGTTTTCGCGAGCGCCGGCGTCTCCGCGACGTTGCCCCAGTAGCCCCCGACCCAGATCGGGAAGTCCGGATCGCCGCGTTCGAACTCCACCCAGACGCCCGCGCCGATCGGCGGCACGGTGAACAGCCCCATGTTGATACCCGCGACGGGCAGGCAGGGCATCGCCCAGGTCGCGAGCGGGACCGCCGACACGTCGGACACCCGCACCTGGATGCGGCCGATCAGCAGCGGATCGATGTTGTTCATCACCTGACCGCGGTACTTCCCCCAAAAAGGACCTGCGCTCATACCGGCACCGTTGGAACCGTGGACACCAAGCCGTTGCGGGCCAGCGTGAAGCTTTGCTTGTATTCCCCGCGCTTGATGTCGTGGGTGACGCTCTTGACGTAATAGAGACCGTTGAACGGCAGGCCCGCGCCCCGCACGCCGACGAGCTGCCGCGACTTGAGGAGGCGCCCGTATCGCGTGACATCCAGCCGGCCGCTGCCGAAGACCGAATCGCTGTGCTGCGAGGCATAGGCCAGGCCGGTCATCAGCGCCGACAACGGCGACATGTGCGAGGTGCTGTCGAGGGTCGTGATTTTCGGGGGGAGCGGCGGCACCAGGCCAAGCGGCGGATTGAGCGGCGTGACGTCCGGAATCGGAAGCCCGATGGCCACTTTGCTGACCGGTTCCTGGAAGAAGACGATGGGTGTGGTCTTTCTTTCCTTGTCGAAGTTGAAGTTCAGCTCTTCGACGTTGCTCATTGCGTCCATGTTCGCCGTCAGCGCCGGCTGCGCCTCGCCGACGCGAATCTCCGGACCCCAGTAGGCCTTCGACGTGCCAGGAACCGGGCCCGGCTCCACATAGAACACGTAGCCACACTGCTGCGCGAGGTGTTTGACATAGGCGTAATCGGTGCCGCGCTGCAGCGGGATGCGATCCAGCGGGATCGGCACGTCCTCGACAATGCTCGGGATCACCATCGGGATGACGCCCAGGGCCGCGTACTTCGCGAGGACCACCAGCACGCGCACCGCCGGCGGCATGGCCGGATACGGGACGCCGTTCAGCTCGATGATGTCCATCAGCGCGCTCAGGTCCTTCCCCTTCACCACGAGCTGGCTCACCCCGCCCTCACCGGGCCGCGTCTCCACGTTGGTCGTCATTCCGTCGATCACGGATTCGGCACGCCCATCGATCTGCACGACGAGCACGACGCGCATGAGCGGCAGGCTGCCGCCGCCCGTCAGCAGGAACAGCGTCCGCAGCGGCGAACGCGCGGGCAACTCGAACGTCAGCTCGAACCCTGACTGCGTGTCGCCGGCGCCCGCCTCCACCTTCGCCGCCGTCAACGCCTCCACCACCTCCTTGGGCGCAGGAATCGGCACCGGGCCGATGAAGAGCGAAAGCTTGATACCGCCTCGCATGGCGCTCACATCCCCGGCGGTTGCGGCACGGCCACGCGTCGTCCCAGGGTGTCGGTGAGCTCGTTGGGATCGACGACCGCGTTTGCGTCGGCGATGCGCCAGTACAGCAGCGGGTCGCCGAGGTACGTCGCGCCGAGCAGGTCGGGCCGGTCCTGCGCAGAAACCACATGGTGCGCGGCAATCTCCAGCGTCTGTGGCGCGGGGATGAAGCGCCGGCTCACGTACGGAACGCCCGGGTCGGCGGGCTGCCGGTGCAGCAGCACGAGCGGCACGCCGTGGTATCGGCTTTGCGGTACGAACGGTGCGCTCGGGATGGCGCCGGCTTCGATGAGGAGTTGAACGGGGTCGGTCATGGCTGGCTCCGCGTCACGACGGAAGATTGGTGATACCGAGCTGCTCGAGCGAGGCCGAGGTCGTCTTGCCGGCGAGCGTCTCGCGGGTGCGCAGGTGGCTGATGAAGGCGCTGCCGCCGCGGTGGTCGAAGCCGAGGTCGTCGGTGGTCATCACGCGGAGGCCCAGGCTGACCTTGGCGCGCGTCGGGTTCAGCGCCGGGTCGAACGCTTCTTCTGTGACCGAGAACTCCGTCACCCGTACAGGGACAACCCGGCTGGCGCTCCAGATGAACAACACGAGCGGCGCTTCGGGCGGCAAGATTTCCAGCGTGCCCGACTTCGACAGTGCCTTGAGCGTCTGCAGTTCCGCGGTGGTGGGATTGATCAGGGACTCGAGCACCGCGAGTTGCGGCGCGATGCCGTACCGCACGGCGTTGGCGTTCTGATCCGGGAACTCCAGCGAGTCGGTCGCGTCGATCTCCGCCTCGAGCTTGATCGACTCGATCGCGGGGCCCTTCAGCCGGAACGGCTGCGCGCGCTCGCCCCCACCTTCGCCACCGACGCCCTGGACCTGGTAGCTGCGGGTGAGCGTGTCCGGGTTGTACTGCAGCGCAATCGTGCGCCTGACGGCACCGGTTTGAGGGTCGATCACGACGAGGCCGCCTTTGACGAGTTTGGGCGATGCGGTCAGGCTCATGGCGTGCGGCCTCCGGTGCCACCGGGTTTCGTCTTCAGCGCCGACTTGCAGGCCGCCTTCAGCGCTTCGGCTTCCGCGCCACTGACGCCAGACGCATCAACGGCCGCGTCACACGCCGCCTCGGTGCCTTTCTCGAGCCCCTTGCGGACCGCCGATCGAGCCTTGTCGCGCAAGTCCTTCGACACGGGGAGCTTCTTGATGATGGGGTCGATCACGTCGTCCATCACCTTGTCGATCAGGGCCTCGGAGAGGCTCTTGTTCGTGCGCGGGTGTTTGCGGTCGTACTCCTCGATCTTTTTCTGGTTCTCCTCCATTTCCTGCCACTTGTCCTTTTCGCGGCGGGGTCCTGGGGGCGATTCGGGGGGCACGGCGCCCGGCGGTAGCGGCGCGAATGGATCGAACGTGGGTGGAGGCGCGGGTGGGGCAGCCTTCGACCCGATGCGCACGGTGATTTCGACACGCCGGTTCTTGTCGTGCTTCACGCCGTCGGCTGTGGGCACCACCGGTTGGGATTCGCCCATCGAGCTGCTGGGGATGTCGCCAAACGTGGCGCTACCGACACCCTCCTTGGCGAGCGCATCGAGCAGCGCCTGCCTCGCGGCGTCCGCCCGGCTCTGACCCAGCGGTTGGTTGATGGTCTCGGGCCCGGATCGATCGGTATGCCCCACCACGGCAATCGCGGCGGCGGCGTTGCGGCGCATGCCGGCGTGGAACGAAATGCTCCATGCGAGCCGCCTGATCTCCTCGCTGTGTGCGGCCGTCAGCGCGGCGCTGTTCAGTGCGAACGTATCCAGCGTCGTCGTGGGGAACGTCAGTCCGGTCTCCGCCGCTCCGCCCTCGTCGGGCTTCATCTGGGGGGCGCGTGGCGCGCCACCGAGCGCTTCTGGTGACACCGTTGCGCCCTGCACGACCTGGGTGGAGGCCACATCGGCCCGAGCTTCGGCGTCATCGGATGCCGTGCCGCCGCGGGATTGCTGGACGACGTGCGCGAGCTCGTGGCCGATCAACTGTTGTCCCTGACGAGTGTCAGGACGGAATCGACCTGCGCCGAAGTGCACATCCGTGCCGACGGTGTACGCCTGGGCTCGCCGCTCGCGGGCCGAAGCGGCTGCCGCGGGACCCGCATGCACACGCACGTCCGAGAAGTCACGGCCGAACCCCGCCTCAAAGCGGCTGCGTGTGGCCGGCTCGAGCGGTTGTGCGGTGTCCGACGTCACCGTGTCGTGCTCGCGCTTCACGGTTCTGGCGCCCGGCGCCGGCGTGTCCGTCCGTACCGATGCATCCCGGTCACGGCGCACGGTCAGCACTCCTCCTGTGGGAGACGCTTCCCCACGGGAATCGGACCGAGCTCCGAGTCGATGAACGCCTTGTCGGCGTCGTCGCAGCCGGTGGGCTTGTTGCTCGCTTCGACGGGCTCCTTGCCCATCTTCAGCTCGCGCTCGAGCAGCACCTCGACGCGGCGCAGGTGCGGGAACACCTTTTCCCAGCGCGCCCGCTGACCGAGCACCTTGCCGTCGGCGTCCTTGCCATCGATGAATTCCTGGATCTCGGTCAGTGTCTGCGCACGTTGTGCCGGGTCGCTGCGTCGAGGGCCGTCGACGCCGAGGAGATTGAGACGGCCTTCCTCTGGAAGCGGGAGGAGCTTGTCTCGCAGCTCCGGGATGAGCTCCTTGTTGTACGCCTCGGCCTTACGCTGCACACGCTTCTTCCGGCACGCCTCGCACTCGCCGGCTTTCTTGCCGCCGCACGCGCACGCGCGTTGAAGGAACCGCGCATTGGCCGCCGGCCGCGCGGTGGACGGTGCCGCGATGGCGGCGCGCCCGCTATCCACGTCCGTGGCCTCCTGGCCGCGTCAACGACGGATGCACGTGTGCCGAGATCGCGTCGGCGACGGCCTGCATCATGGACGACGAACGATCGCGCGTTGCCGATGTGTGCGCGCCGGCCCGGCTGCCGAGCCGATCGGCCAGCGCGTCTCGGAGCGAGGCCTGGAAATCCACAGGATCGACAGCAGCCGCGTCTGCGACGGCCCCATCGATGGACAAGCGTCTGATCCGCAGGTGCACCTGGCGCGCGCCGCCGGATGACGTGGGAGGTCGCGTCATCCCAGGTGTCCCACCGATGGCGGGTTAAAGGTGCGCTCGAGCTTGGCGAACTCAGCTCGCGCCGCGGCTATCAGATCGTGCTGCTCGATCGGCGCGCCACGACCCGCGGCATGGAACGCGGCGTTCAAGGCCACGCTGTGGATGTGCCCTCCCGACAACTGGAGCCGCGCGAGCGCCGCGTAGTCGATCCGGCCAAGCGGCGCACGCGCCGGGAACTGAAGCCGCCAGATCTGCTCACGTGCCATCTCGTCTGGAAACGGAAACTGGACGACGAAGCGGATGCGGCGGAGGAAGGCGCGGTCGAGCGCGCTCTTCATGTTGGTGGTGAGCACCGCGAGGCCCCGGTAGCTCTCGATGCGCTGCAGCAGGTAGGCGACCTCGATATTGGCGTAGCGGTCGTGGCTGTCCTTCACCTCGCTGCGCTTGCCGAACAGGGCGTCCGCTTCATCGAACAGCAGCACGGCGCCGCTGCGCTCCGCGGCGTCGAACAGGCGCGACAGATTCTTCTCCGTCTCGCCGATGTACTTGCTCACAACGCTGGCCAGGTCGATCCGGTACAGATCCAGTCGCGCGGCGTTGGCGATCGCTTCGGCGGCGAAGGTCTTGCCCGTGCCGCTCTCGCCGGCGAAAAGCGCCGCGATGCCCAGCCCGCGCCGGTCACGATCGCCAAAGCCCCACTCCTCGTAGACGCGCATCCGCTGGCCAAGCTGGCTCGCGATTTCGCGCAGCTGCGCCGCGACCAATGGCGGCACGATCAGATCGTCGAACGTCGTGCGGCTGTCGATGCGCTGTGCGAGCGCGTCGAGCCCGCCGCGTGCGGCCTCCCGCATCGCGTCCCAGAGACGTTCGTCCACTTCGGCTTCATCATCGACATCGGCAACGGTGGCGAGCGCCTGGTCGAGCAGCACGTCGTCCACGCGAAATTGCTGAAGGGCCCGGTCGGCGGCGCGCCGGACGGGTGGCCGCAGGAAGCGGCTCGCGGATACGTCCTGGAGCGGGACGTTGAACCGCCACACCTGGCGGTGTGACAGGTCGGCAAGCTGCAGTGGGCTCAACGCACCCAGCGTGATGATCGGGCTCCGCAGCGCGGCGATGAGGCGTCCCGCGTTGGCTGCGCAGGCGGCATCAGTCTCCAGCGCCAGCGCGACCCCGGCGGGCGTGAACGCCGCCTCGCGGTCGAGCCGATGGGCCAGGTCCATCAGCTGGCGCGGGTCGCTGCTCAACGTGGAGGTGTCGACCCAGAGCGTGTGCAAGCCGACGCGCTGAAAGACCGCACGCGCGAGCGACCGGCCACTGCGTCTGCGCGACGCATCCGATATCGCATTCGGCAACATCACCAACGGTTCGCGCAGTCCGCCGATCGCGGTCGCAATCGGGAGCGACAGGTCGTCGTCTTCCCCGTCGCCCGTCGTGTCGTCCAGCCGGGCGATGCCGGCCAGCCGTTCGTCGAACGCCGTCACGCCGGTCAGGTAGTGGAGGACACGCTCGTCGATTCGCAGGACCGCCTGGGCGAGTCCGGCCGCGATGTCGAACTCGAGCAGCGACCAGTGGCGCAGCGACCCGAGCGGCGACACCGCATCCCAGTGCGGCTCGGGCAGGACGGCCAGCGCCAGCGAGAAGGTCAGTCGCATCGGCTCGCGCGGCGACGTGCCTTGCGCCTGTCCAACGGCCGCGCGCAGCGCTGAGTCGATCTCCATGCCGGCGGCGAGCACGATCAGCTCGGTTTCGAAGGTCGTCAGGCCGAACAGCGTGCGCATCTGCAGCGCCGCCGGCTGAAAGTCGTCCGCCTCCTCGAGCGGCGGTGCCGCAACGGGTTCGGATCCGCGGCCCCCCTCTCGGCCGAGACGCTCGCGCCAGAAGGCAAACCGCTTCGACAGCCAGCGCTGGTTGCGTGCGGGCCAGGCCTCTGCCACATCGGGCAACAGGGTGGTCGCCGTGACGCTCATGACGGCACCGTCAGTCGCTGACTCGGATCGAACTCCGGCGCAGGACCGCTGCGCAGCACCAATGGACTGTCCACGCCGTCCACGCGCAGCCGGATCCACCGGTCGCCGTCGGGCACCGAATTCGGGAAAACGAACACCAGCGGATCGCCGGCCGACGTGCGCGGCGCAGCCTCGGCCGTGGTGGTGTCCAGGGCAAGCGTTGCGCGCTGTCCGAGGCGAACCTGCGGGCGCGATCGCATCGTGACCGTGACCTGCGGTGGCGTTCCGCCGCGTACGGCAGTGGCCGCGGGCAGGCCCAGCGTGGCGTCGGCCGCGATCACCGGATCGGCCGCGAGCAGCAGGCCGATGCCGTTGGTCTCGCGCGGGTTCGCCTCACCGGTGGGCGTGAGCCGCACGCTGAGCTGCCACAGGCCTGGCACGAACGTGGTTTGCGCGGCCGCGTCGCCTGGCAGCGTCAGTGTGAACTCTGTACCGCTTACGTTTGGCGCGACCGGCAGCTCGATCGGCGGTGTGACGAGCCGATGGGAGAGCAATGCCGTCGCGCCGGTCCCGGCGAGCCGCACGCCCGTGACGGTGATCGGCTCGCCGAGCCGCGCGACCGTCTGCTTCGCGTCCGGCGCGGCATGGAACAGCGTGGGAAGCGGCGGCAGCATGTCCGCGTTCACCACGACGCCGCGGTCGCGCAGCGTGACCGGATCCACGGCGCCGCGCGACAACACCGGCAGCGGGCTGCGCGCGGGACGCTTCGCGTCTATCAGCACGACCGACACCTGGTACGCGGCAGACGGCCGGTAGTGCGACTGGATGGCCGCCCACAGCTTCGACATCTCCTCGACCGGCATCACCGACGGCGTGATGCGAATCGCCTCGACCTGGTCCGCCAGGTCGGACGCGGCGAGTACCTGGAACGTCGGCGGCAGCATCGACACGTCGAGCGGGCTCGGGTCGAGCGCGCGGCGAATCGCCTCTCGATCGAGCATCGGCCGCTCATGCAGCAGGTGCATCGCATAGCCGAGCAGGATCTCGGCCTGAAAGTCGCTCCTGCCGTACGCGGTGATCAGATAGTGAAGGTCGAGCGCCAGCGGCGGATTCGCCACCCGCTCGCCGTTGCCGGCGCGAGAGGGGAGGTCACGGTTGCGCCATCCGGGGTTTGGCGTGACCTGGTGCAGAAAGATATTCAGCTGGGGCGGCTCGTCGGGCGCGTCGAGTTTGATCGTGTCTGGCGCGGTCGCGGTCACGTTGACCGTCGTGCCCAGCGGCGGCAGTTGTTCGACGATGCCGTTGTCGAGGACGTTGCGCAGCACGGCGCTGACGGCGCCAATGGCCAGCGGCGAGCTCACGGCGCGTCTCCGGGACGTCGGGTCCCGCCGCGAAGGTAGTCCGACAGCGACACGCGTGGCGAGGCCGCGCGCGATCGGGCCGGCAGCGCCGGCTGACGTGGAGATGCCGGCGCGCGCACGTCGATGCGGTCGATGGTGACGTGAATGACCGGGCGTTGATCCGCGCGTGAGGAGGTGCGCGCGGCGAGGGCGGCATCGGACATCGGCGCCGCCACAGCCGGCACCGGGAGTGGCGGGGCCGCACGTTCGGTGCTCTGTGCGCCCGACGAACCAATGACGACGGGTGGCGTTGCCGCCAGGGCCACGCCCGCGCTGCGCTGAGCGACAACCGGTTCGGACACCGTAAGCGGGGCCTTGCGTGTGGAATCGAGCGCGCGCGGCTGGGCGAGCGGCAGGGAAGGCGGCGCCCATTGGCCCCTGTCGTCGCGAGAGGTCCGAGGCGCTACGCGGGTCGTCGGACCATCGGCCGGCCTGGACTCGACAACTGTGCGCGTGGACGCGGACGCATCGACGTGTGCCGTGGCCGGCGCACGCGCTCCGGCGAACGGGTCAACGACAGGCTGCACGGCCGCCTGCGGACGCGGCTCGCTGGCGGTCTGGGCCGGCCACTCGTCGCCGGTCGCGACCGTCGACAGCGGCACCGCGGGCACGGCGCTGAGCGGCCCTCCGATCGCAAAGCGAGAGGGGAGGACAGCGGACGCGCGTGTGGCATCGGCCGCGCGACGCGGGGCGAGGCCGCGCAGGAACTCCATCATGCGGCGGTACTCATCCCGTCACCAGTTGCAGGTAGGCCGCGCGGCGAAGAGGGCTGAGGGCGAGCACCTCGCGTTCCGTCCATCCGTAGGCGCGCGCCAGCGTGTCGATCTCGAGCAGCAGCCGTTCGGCCGCCGCCTGCACCTTCGTCCAGACCAGTTGTGCCACGTCGAGGTGGGCGTCCCAGCGAGCGCCGCACTGCGGACACTCGACTCCGAACGCCACGCGTGCAGCCGGGTCCAGCGCCTCCATGCGCTGCGACAGGTCGTCCAGCACCGGCTCGGGGACGTCGCGGATCGACACGCGCTCGTGTTCACGAGAGCACGCCAACACGCATCGCTCGAGCAGATGCCTGACGAACTCGTCCTCAGCGTCTTCGCGCGATGCTTCGGCCAGATCCGTCCCGTCCGGCAGGCGGAACTCGATCACGTATCCCTGGATCTCCACGCGATGCGGACGTGCCGGGTCCGCTTCCGGCCGCAATGCGGCCAGCGCGGCACAGTCGCTGCTGAATTGCGCGGCCGTGCCGCACGACGGGCATCGACTCTGGAGGTCGAGCTGCGGCCCGAACACGCGCGCGTGCAGCTCGATCAGGCTGACGTTGCGCTCGCCGAGCGTGCGTGGCGGCGCCACGCCTGCGCCTGACGCCTGCAGCACCAGATCCGCGCGCGCCGTGCCTGCCTGCCCGACTCCCCGTTCCCACAGGTCCAGCAGCGTGTTGGCGTGGCTGCCGGGAAGGACGGGAAGCGGCTGCATCACGCCGGCTCCGTAAATGTCGGCTCGGACGGTTCGTTCACGTCGTAGTCGCGCTCCCAGCCTTCGTTTTCCAGCTTGAGCGTCTGGATGGCCACGACGTTGGCGTTGGCGTCGAGGTCGGGCAGCGACTGGAACTCGGACACCCACGCGCGAAAAATCTTGTAGGAGATCGCGAGCTGTCCCGCCTCGTTGTAGAGCTCGATGATCAGGTTCTTGCGAAAGTCCCGCAGCGACACCTCGGAGCCGAGGCCCGAGTCGAAGTTCCACACCTTGTTCGCCCATTTCTCGAACTCGGTGTCGTGCGTCACGCCGCGCTCGAGCGTGATCGCCTCGAATTTCGTGCGCCCGGGTGACTTGCGCGACGTCGACGGATCGCCTCCCTCCCGGTGCTCGACCACCTCGGTCGTCCGCTTCAGCGCCGAGACCTTGCTGACGCCGGCGACGTAGCGCCCGTCCCACTTCACGCGGAACTTGAAGTTCTTGTAGGGATCGAACCGCTCGACGTTGACGGAAAACTGTGCCATGCCTGCTCTCCTTGAACCGTGAACGCGTCAGCGATCCCTTACGTCGGAATCTCGCCGGCGATCTGCTGAATCTTGATGACGACGAACTCCGCTGGTTTCAGCGGCGCGAACCCCACGATGATGTTCACGATGCCGAGGTTGATGTCGGTCTGCGTGGTCGTGGTCTTGTCGCATTTCACGAAGTAGGCCTCGCGCGGCGACGTCCCCTGGAATGCGCCCTGCCGGAACAGGTTCTGGAGGAACGCGCCGATGTTCAGCCGGATCTGCGCCCACAGCGGCTCGTCGTTGGGCTCGAACACCACCCACTGCGTGCCGCGATAGAGGCTCTCCTCGAGGAACAGCGCCAGGCGCCGCACCGGCACGTACTTCCACTCGGAGGCGCGGTCGTTGTGGCCGTGCAGCGTGCGCGAGCCCCACACCACCGTCCCGTAGACCGGCAGGGTCCGGAGGCAGTTGATGCCTTGAGGATTCAGCTGTCCGTTCTCCGCGTCGCTCATGGTGATCACGAGGCCGGACGCGCCGTTGATGCTGGC
>Ga0184627_10000181_pt1 | contig 29391 bp, 29 predicted proteins | sample PLM3_127_b1_FD_133150 | JGI IMG/M metagenome (GOLD analysis project Ga0184627, IMG submission 133150) | Groundwater sediment microbial communities from an aquifer in East River, Colorado, USA - PLM3_127_b1 | ecosystem: Environmental > Terrestrial > Soil > Riparian zone | place: USA: East River... | reverse complement strand
GGCGGTGCTGCGGACCCAGCCGGGCCTGTTCGGCCATGTCGCGTCAACCTCGACGGCGTGGCGGGTGCTCGGCGAGGTCGGCTGCGACCCGGCCAAGCTTGCGGGGGTGTGGCTGGCGCTGGCTCGGGCCCGCCGGCGGGTGTGGGCGCACGGCGGCGCGCCGCCGGGGGACGGGCCGCTGCTGGTCGACCTGGATGGGGTGCTGGTCGACGCGCACACGCCCAAGCAGGGCGCCGCGGCGACGTTCAAACGGGGGTTCGGGTTCCACCCGCTGGGCGCGTGGCTGGACCGGGGTGACGGGACCGGGGAGGCACTGGCGGTCGTGCTGCGGGAGGGCCGCGCCGGGTCCAACACCGCCGCCGACCACGTGGGCCTGCTGGCGATGGCGCTGGCCGCGCTGCCCGCCGGGCAGCGTCGCACGCGGGGGGTGCTGGTCCGCTGCGACGCGGCTGGGGCGACCCACGGGCTCCTCGACGCGTGCCGGGCGTGGGGCGCGCGCTTCTCGGTCGGCTTCGACGTGACCGCCAAGGTCCGCCAGGCGATCGCCGCGGTGCCCTGCGACGGGTGGGTGCCGGCGCTGGACTCCCACGGCCGGCCCCGCAGCGACGCGCACGTCGCCGAGCTCGCCAGCCTGGAGCTGCCCGGCTGGCCGCCGGGGTCGCGGGTGCTGTGCCGCCGGGAGCCGGCCACCGCCGGTGCGCGCGCCTCCGGCAAGCCGGTCGACCAGGCGGGCCGCCGCCTGCAGGCGGTCCTCACCGACCAGCCCGACACCGACGTCGCCGTGGTCGAGCGGCGTCACCGCCAGCACGCCAGCGTCGAGGACCGCAACCGCTGCGCGAAGGCCACGGGGCTGCGGAACCTGCCCTGCCACGACTGGGCGGCCAACGACTGCTGGGTCGCGCTGGTTGCCCTGGCCGGCACGCTCACCTGCTGGGCGCAGACCCTGCTGCTTGACGGCGACCTGCGCGTCGCCGAGCCCAAGACGCTGCGGTTCCGCCTGTGGCATGTCCCCGCCCGGCTGGCCCGCCACGCCCGCACGCGGTGGCTGCGGCTGCCTGGTGACTGGCCGTGGGCGGGCGCGCTGGCGCGCGGGTTCGCCCGCCTGGCGGTGCTCGGCGCCGGCTGACCGACCCTCGGCTCCCGCGTTGGATCCTGTGCCCGGGCGGCAGGCGTGAGCCGTGCCCGTGAGCCGGCGGACAGGGCCGCCATTCCGGGCCTGGTCCGCATGGCCACACATCCACGTCGAACGGGCCAGCACGCCGGTTGGGACTGGCACGCGGGGTCACAGCATCACGCCGAGCCGGTCAGCACGCCGAACCTCACACTCGCGCGAGACACGGAATCCGAGAAGCAACCCGACCACCTCGTGAAAAATCGAGGCCAGCCTCATGTGGTGAGACCGTGAGCCCAGCATGCCACCCTCGCCGGCCACCAGGTACTAGCACGGGGCCATTCATGGTCAGTCGTGGCGGATCGGCCTGCTGAGCTGTGCGTAGGAAATCACTATGCGGCCAAACTCCCCCATTTGGGCGCCAATATTTTCATTCGACTATGCGGTCAATCCCCCCATTTGACTATGCGGTCTATTCTCCTAGCGCGCTCCCCGTCGCGTGCTGATCGGCATCCCGGTCGGCTCATGCTCCGTTGGGCGGAACCTGGTGAGCCAGCGGGGTGGGTTGCGCACCTGCTTGCGACCTCGCCCGTTGGCGACGACTTCGCCGAGGAGCTGAGCTCGCACCGCTCGCGCGGGCGCCTGCAGACCCCCATCGCCGTCCTCGGCGCGCGGGTCCTGCTGGTCGCCGTCGTTCGGGCGCGGCAGCACCCGGGGCGGTCCGCCGGACACACGGTGGTCGTAGCGCCCGCCAAGGGCGGGATCGTGACCGCGAGTGTCGTCGCGCCGGGCGGGGGCTTTGCGGGTCGGCGAGGATCGCCGCGGGCCGGCCTGGCACAGGGCGGGTCAGCCCAGAGCGCCCAGATCGACGCGGTCAGCGGCGCCACCTTCACCAGCCGGGGCTATGTCCGGTCGCTGCAGGCCGCGCTGGACAGCGTCTAGGTCGGCAGGCATGACCGTGCCCGGGGCCGTCCCCCTTGAGCCCACCCGCCACCGCGTCGAGGCGGTAATGGGGACGATGGTCAACCTGCGCCTGCGCGATCCGGCTCCTGCCGCCCTGCTGGACCGCGTCGTCGCCTGGCTGCACCCGGTCGACCGGGTCTTCTCCACCTACCGTGCCGACAGCCAGATCAGCCGGCTCGCCAGCGGGGCGGTCACGCTCAATCACTGCGACGCGGACGTCCGCCTCGTGCTGGAGCTGTGCCAGCGGCTGTGGGAGGCCAGCCGGGGGTACTTTGACGCCTGGGCCGCCGGGCCCGGGGCGAACGCGAGCCGGGCCAGCCGTGGCGCGTCGGCATCAGCGGCCCGCATCATCCGGAGCGGCTACTGGTCGTCGTGGACGCCCGCGACCTCGCGGTCGCCACCTCGGGCACCTCCGAGCGGGGGGCGCACGTCCTCGACCCCCATCGCCGCGCACCCGCCGACCAGCTCGCCAGCGTCACGGTGGTCGGGCCGAGCCTCACCTGGGCCGACGGCTACGCCACTGCCGCGCTCGCGATGGGTCTTGACGCGCCGGACTGGCTGGCCGGCCTGGACGGCTACCAGGCGCTGATGGTCGACAGCCACGGCAGCGCCTGGTGGACGCCGGCCTCCCAACGCTCAGCCAGCCACCCACCGGTCCGCCAGTGCCTCCAGGCGCCCGGGCCGTCCTCGACCGGCAGACCCAAAGGGAGCCGCTGTGACCTCACCCGACCACCTTCCCTCGACCCCCCGCTACGACAGGATCGTGGCCGCGTCCCGCCAGATCGCCTGGGACCTCGGCCACAGCTACGTCGGCGTCGAGCATCTCTTCCTCGCCATCGTGCAGGACCCTGGCGCCGTGCCGACCCAAGTCCTCACCGGGTTCGTCCGTCCGGCGCAGGTTGGCGATGCCGTCCGTGAACTGATCACCTCCGAAACCTGGGGCAGCCGCCGGAGCGACTGAAGGTAGCGCTGCCGCGCCCTCCGAGGCTTGCCAACGAGGCAAGCAGCCGAGGATCGGCCTCACCGCTCCCGGACCGGACCACGCCAGTCGCCTTTGGTCACCGCGTACAAGGCGCAGTCCTCCCGCCCGGAGCCGGCCGCGATGAACGCGCGCATGACGCCCTCGCACGTGAAGCCGAGCCGCTCGAACACCCCGCGCATGGCGGTGTTGCCCACCGCCGTGCCGCCCTGCACGCGCACGGCGCCCGCATGCTCCAACAGCCACCCGGTCAGCAGCGCCACCGCCGCCGCGCCGATGCCCCTGCCCCGGTCCGCCGGGTCGAAGACGGCGACACCGAGCTGGGCCACCCCCGGCGGCAGGTTCCAGGCCCGGCCCCTGAGCGCCTGGATCTCGCCGGCCAGGCGGCCGCCCGCCTCGACGCCAAGGTCGAGCCGGCCCCTCCGCCACCGCCCGGAGCGCTCGACGAGCCGCCCGGACCGCTCCCGCGTCGGGGGGCCGGTCGGCTGCGCCCGCTCGTCAAGGTGCCGGCTGCCCTGACACAGCGCATCCAGGTCCTCGGCCCGGAGCGGACGCAAGACGACATGCTTGGCTTCCAGCCGCACCATCTCTCGACACTACGCTGCCGCGCCGCCTCCGGCCCCTTGCCAACGAGACACGTGGTCGCGAGGGCGGGCCTCGCCCATCGCCCGAGCTGATGCCATCACCGCCAGGAGGGAGCACGTTCAGGCTCGCTGGCCGGCGTGCCATCTCCGTGCCATCCACACCGGATTCGGGACGGTCACTGGCGGTCAGCCACGGTCACTCCCGTCACCCTGACCTGCGCTCGCCGGTCCATCACGAACACGGTCGAGGGCTGGAGCCAACGGCACCACGCCATACCAAGGTCGTGCTCCCCACCGTGCCACCAGCGTGCCATGAGCATCAGTCCTAGCCGTCCTCAACGGACACCTACAGACATCGCAGCGGCGGACATCACCTGCGCCAACTCGTACCCGCCGAGGTAGTGATCCCGCTCGGGCTTCCTGTGGGAGCGGGGGTCGTTCGACCCCCCTGCCCCCCGGCCCGACCGGAACCACCGGGCGGACCGCCTGGGCGCGGTCGGCCATCCCCCACCGCTCCCCCATCGCCCACGGCACCGCCACCAGCCCGTCCAACCCCACGGACCCCCCGCCTCGATCCCGGCGGCCGGTTCCCCGGCCACCTTCACCGACCAGACCTCCGGCGGCTGGTCGCCGGAGCGGACAACGACCCTGGACCGCGAACAGCGCCCGGCCGTCCTCGTCGGTCCTGGGCCGCTTGGTGGTGAAGTCCACCACCGGCTCCGGCCCGCTCACCGCAAAGCACGCCAGCATCGACGTGTCCACCGGCAGACGCAGACGCACCCCTCCTCTCCCTCGGCCGACCCACGACAGGGGCCGGCAATGCGGACGCCAGCCACCATAGAATCGAATGCGTGTTCGGACAGGCCGATTGGGCGACCACGCCGCCGAACACACCGCGAAGGGCGGCGAGCAACCGTATCGACCAGCTTGCGAGGCCCACGGACGACGGCTGGTCGCCGCACGGCGAACATCGGCAGGTAGTCGAACAGCGACAGACGCCTCGTCAGCGGCGAGGCACGCCGGACGGGTTCAGGAGGCGTTCAACGCTCGGCGCGACGATGGCGCCGGCAGCGCGAGCGGGCGGTAGCTCTTGGCCACCTCGTTCAGTTCCTTGACCACCGGGAGGTTCCACCACGCCGGCACGGCCAGCAGCAGCATCAGCAGCTCGTTCACCCGCCGCTTCACCTGGTCCTGCTGCAACTCTCGCGGGACCGCCATCGCCTGGATCCCCAGCCGGGCCGCCTCTATGGGGTCCGGGCGCGCAGCCTGTACCAGCGCGAGCGCAACGTCCAAGCTCGCCGCGGCGAGGTTGGCGAAGCTGCTGCGCGGGTCCCGCCGCGCCGCCAGCGCCTCATACTCGCGGATGGCCTCGCGGGCAAGCTCTTCCGCCCGCTCGTCCCCGGCCCGGACGCAGGCTGTTCCCGCGTGGTAGAGGAACATCTCTGGACCAAACGGTGAGGTCGCGCCCGGCTCGAAGGTGAGCACGTCCGGCAGTTGCCGCTGGGCACGGTCGAGTGCCTCCCGCAGATCCCGCCGGTATGCCGGTCCCAGGCCCCCGTACGCCTTGGCCTCGTCCACGGCCAGCCGCGCCGCGGTGTGCTCGGTTGCGTACCGCTGCGCCTGCTGCGCGATCTCCAACGCTCTGGTGAAGCGGCCCTGGTAGAAGGCGATGGTGCTCTCAGCGTCGGCGGCGGACGCGAGCAGCAGATGATGGCCGAGTTGGGTGCCGAAGTGTCGCGCCACTCGTAGATGGGTGTGGGCCACGCCAAAATTGCCGAGGGTGAACGCGAACCGGCCTTGGAAGTAGGCGAACTGGCCAGCCAACAACTCCAGGTGCGTTCGCTGCGCGCCGGAGTGCCGACCCTCCACGAGCAGCTCGGAGATGTCCGCTGCGTGCTTGTCCGCCACGTCGAGAAGGTTCGCGACAGGGACGACGGTGGCGTGCTCCGACAACCACACCGCCCGGTCGTCGAAGTCGTCGAGCGTGAGGGGACCGACGTTGGGCGTCTCTGCCCAGCGCAACAATCGCCTCGACCGGTCCGCGCCTGCTGCCAGCAGCGCGCCGACCCCGGCCTTGGCCAGCTCACGTCGGTTCGCCTGCGCCTCCTTGGTCGAGGGGACGGCAGCCCGCGTCGTCGATGACGCTGCCGCTTCAGGGTAGCCGCCGCTGTGCGCGTCTGCCCCATCGGCGGGTGCCACGGGCGGCCGCCTGGCCGCGTCGGCGGCCTCCTGGCCTTCGTGGTGGCGGGCGAGCCAGCGGCGCCGCTCGGCCCTGGCCTGGTTTCTGGCGTCCCACTCGTCGAGCAGCTCACGGTAGTCGCCCAGCAACCCGCCGTCGGCGCCAGACACCTGCTCGATTCGCTGCACGAGCGCCCGGCTCGGCTTGGCCTTGCCCTGCTCGATGTCACACAGGTAGCCATGCGACACGCCGAGCTGCTTGGCGAACGCCCGGACGGTCTGGCCGCCGCGCAGCGACTTGATCTTCCCGCCGAACGCGACCGCGACCGGCCCGGACGCGCCGGCCGCCTCTCTCCCGCCGCCCACATGCTGGCTGTGTTCCTTGTCCTCGTGCATGGAGTCTGCCCACTCCGCATGTTCGCTCGGAAGCGACCAATCACGGTCTTGCAGACCGCAAGCCCCGCAAGATTTCCTGCCTGCGCCAACGGTACAAGTGCGCCCATACGCTACCACCCGCTGAAGGGAGGCAAGGACGAGGGTGTGCGCGAACCAGCCACCTCCGACGAGGGGGAGATGCGGTGCTCGACCCGCCCGTCTGCAACCTGCCAGCACGACGACCCAGCGGACCAAATCTGGACATCCTCGGGATACGGGTGAACCGCAATCTCCGCCGGGTAATCGCCTGTGCAGCGGCTGACCATCTCGAACGCGCCGCCAGGATCCTCCACCAAGCCCCGACCGTGGACGGCCTCATGCTCGCCGGCAACAAGACCGCTGACGTCATCACCGTCCTTGCCAAGGCCGCCGCGCAGACCGGCGCCCCGCTCCCGGTCGAGGCCATCGACGCCATCCGAGCGTTGCGAACCTGGTCACTAACGATGAAGGAGAAGATCAGCCAACAGGTGCGCGCCGCGACCAGCCAGCAGGATCACCCCGAGGGACCGTCATGACCGGCCGCGGCCACGAGCTCGTCCACACGGCCCTCGCACTCGGCCCGGTCCTGACCGTGGCCGTACTACTCGGCTGGCTGGTCTGGTCGGCGTACACACCAGACCGGCCGACACCGCCCGACACCGACACCCCGACACCACAAGCCAGCTGCGGCCCGGCCGCGACTACGCCGGCCGACGACACGCGCCCGACCGTTCCGCCCTCCGACACGGCCAATCCCGACACCGAACACTCGGCTCTGCCCTCGACCCGCCGGCCATCAACCGCCGGCCAGCCGTCGCCCGGCCTCGCCGACCACTGCGACGACCGAGCAAGTTGACCCGTCTGTCCTCCCCATGCCAAGGTGAGGACGCCAGCACTCCCAAGGAGTGGACTACCGCCATGATCGCCACGCTCGTCACTGCCTGCCTGCTGCTCGCCACGTTCGCGCCCCTGGCCATGACCGCGAGCAGAAAGCGCACTACCCGTCGGTACGACAGCGCCTTCCCCGACGCCAGGACCGGGCAGCGGCAGGGATAGCCCCCGCCCTCCCGCCGAGGGTCGAGCCCGTCTGGGGACTACCGCCGCACGGCCCCCGCGCCAGGTCCGGCTCCATGTAGCCGGCCCGGCCAGGGACTACCGCCAAGCAGACCCGGCCGGGCTCGGCCATCCCGCATCATGCCATGCGGCAGCCGGGACGACGAACCACGAAACCGCCCGATCGACCCCGGCTCCCACCGGGGCGAGCAGCCCCGCCGCGCCCCCAGGGACACCGGGCGCCGGCCCTGCGCAGGGCAACACCAGCGCTAGCCAGGCAGGTGCGGCTCCGGTCAGGCGGTCTCCCCGCCGTGACTGCGGGTCCTCTCCATGTCGACCACACTCCGAGGAGCACCCATGCCCCGCCCCACACCGCGGCATCACCCAGCCTCGAAGCCGCGCTCGACTACATCGTGCGCGGCATCGCCATCCTGCCAAGCCACTACCCGGTCCAGCCCACGCCCACCGACCAGCCTCAGCGGCTTGCCTGCTCCTGTGGCAATCTCAGCTGCGCCCTCCCAGCGCGCCACTCCTTGGGGACCCTCACCATCCATGACGCCACCGTGAACGCCGCCCGCGTCGCGCGCTGGTGGCTGGCCTTCCCCGAGGCCAACCTCGCCACCCCAGCCGGGATCAGCTTCGACGTGCTCGCGCTTCACCATCCCGGCCCGGCCGAGCAGATCGTCATGTGGCTGGCCGCTCAAGGGATCGAATCCGGCCCGATCATCACCGCCGGCCTCGGCCACTTGCGCTTCCCCGTGCGAGGCAGCGACCCGGCCGCGCCCAGCAGCGACAAGGCCGAGCATGGCGGCCTCCGGCGCCTCACGCCGGGTACCCTGGTCCTGCTGCCGCCAAGCCGACTCATCGACGACACCGCCACGACCTGGTTACAGCCGTTCGACAATCGCACCGTCCTCCTGCCCGACTGCCGGCGGCTGTTCGAGGCGCTCGCCCAGCTCCCCGAACCTCAGCAGCTCGACCAGTGGGCCAGAGCCCGCGGCACCCACTACGATCGGCTACCGCCAATGATGTGGTGAGAATCCTCCATACCTGGTCAAGGCCGGCCTTGCGGACCGGCTGCACCCCACTGGCCAACCACGGAACCGCCTTGAGGCCCGGACCACCATGAGCGGAGTGTCCGGTCTTCACGAAGTCGTCGAGTCTTGACCTTCGTCGGTAGCCGGACTGGGAGCGTTGGGGCGACCGCCATCGTCTACCGTGAACCGTTGCGGGATGGCGGTGGGATGTTCCGGGCCAATGATGTCCCGGCGGCCGAAGGGCATGTCGCCCATGTAGTCGCCGATTCGGAACGGCCGCGTGAACACCGACTGGAAGATCGCCTGCAGTTGCATGGTCATTACCGGCACCGGTGACCCGCCTTCTAGGCTCTCGATGCTCTGGATCCATACATCTTCTCCGGGTTGCGCCGTGAACCACGTCGTCTCCGACCACCAGAGGATGCATCCCTTGTCGAGGATCCAGACGCCGTCAAGACGGTGTTCAGGCTCGGTCTCCTGGGCCAACTCCCACATCACCCCGCGGAGACTCCTCAGGCTGGAGCGTGAGGTGAAGGCGAAGACGAAGCCCACCGTCGGGAAGTGCTCCCACTGCTTGCCGTAGAACTGGACCACCGGTTTCAAGAGCCGATCGCTCGGGATCCATGCGGTCTTCGGGTAGCGCTTGATGGCAGCAGTCTTCGCCCAGGCCTCGCGCAGGTCGCGAGGGCTGAGCACGGACTTGACCTCGATCAGGCCGTGCAGGGACTCGACGGGCACGACCTCAACGTTGTTGGCTGACCACAGCGGCGGCGTCGAGGGGTCGCAGATCAGCACGTCGCACTCGGAGGAGACATCGCCCGCGCTGCTGACTACCTCCGCGTTTTGGCGGATGGTGAGCGTCGCGGGCAGGTAGCGGCGCAGGAACGCGGCGACGAGGTTGTTCTCGGCGGCCTTGCCCTTCAATCCCGAGTGCTGCACCAGACTCCGCGTGGCTTGGAAATCGGCCTGCATCTGCCCTGCGACGGCGCGGAAGATCTCATCCAGCCTGTCCCGTTGACTCATCTTCTCCTCACAGTGATCTCCGTACTGCCGCGCGCGCTCCGGGCTTGGCCGCGACCACAGTGGCTGGTGGGGACAGCACGAACAAGGATGGGGCCACCAGTCGGTTCCGTGGGGCGTTCGTCATTCCGATTGGCAGCACTCTGGGCAGTGGAGCGGCTTTCGACCTGGCACTCGGGTCCGCTGGAACTCCCGTCCACAGTGAGCGCAGGTCAGAACCTCGACCTCCGACTCCTTTGGTTGAGTGACTCTCAGACGAGAAGGCCGAGGGTGTGGGTTGAGCTTCGCCCTGTAGCCCTCTGCCCGCTTCTGCAGATCCTCCACGGCCTCGGGCCGAGCACAATCGGCCCCGTAGACGGCGATGCCCCGCTCTGCCCACCACAGCGCCTGCTCGAAGTTCTTGGCCTTCTGCTGGCGAATCGCCATCTGCTTGTAGGTCTCCAGCACAGGCACTTGGCCCCACTTGGTTACGAAGGCTGCCCGGATGCTGTCTATCTCCGCGTCGTGGTGGCGGCAGGCTTCGTCGTACTCGTCCAGGGCCGACGCGAACACATCCCTTGACCTGTACAACAGCGCTTCAAGGTGAGCATGCATGAAGTGCCGGTCGATGGCGTCCGTCTCATGCTCCAGGAGCTGGCGGAGCATCTTGATGGCGCGGAGATCGTCCCCTGGGAGGTCGCCCATCCAGCTCAGGTCGTAGGAGTCGTCGGCCTGGTCGGTGGCCAGAGCGTCGGTGAGGCCACTCCACATCGTTGATCCCGTTGGTGGGGGTGGCGACATAGGACGAAGGCCGAAGTCCACCGGGTCGTGGTTGAGAAACACCCCGAGCCGGCCTGGCCCATCCGCCCGCATCCCACCCCCCACGATGGCGCCGGCAAGAGCGATCGGCTTGCCGTGCCGGTTCTCCAGGGCGAGCAGGCCGGGCCGATACCGCCGGGCATCGGTGCGGGAGAGGTAGCCGACCTTGAGGCCCTGCACCCACACCGACACTGCGTTGGCGTCGTACGGGTTGTCCGGCTCAGCCACCAGCACGGCGTACACGTCCACTCGCACGCGGCCGTCGGGCGAGCTGCGGCCCCCAACCACTCGCCAGAGGTTGTCCTGGTAGCCGGCCTCGCCCACGACTTCCAGGTCGACGCGGCCCTCACACAGCTGGACCTCCATGCCGTCATGCATCCAGGTGGGCCGTTGGTCTGGGCCGGAGACAGGTCGCCGGTCGGGCGGTTGCTCGCCGCCCCCGAGCAGCCTACGTAGGAAGCCCATGCTCTCTCCTCGTGCCGCGGCCTCGAACCGCGTCATTATCACCAATCAGACAAACGTCGGCTTCACCCGATCCGCTACTGGCGACGCGCGCTACACGACTCGTCGGGGGCGATGCATGGTCCGCATTGGGTCCGTGCGCCATCGAGACCCACGTGCCGCTTCACTTGGAGCGTCAGCGATCGAGGCGGCCTTCCGGACTCCCGCCGGTCAATGACCCCAGCGGCCTTGCAACAGCGCGGCTCCGCCAGGCCCGGCGCAGGGCTGGCGGAGCCGCAATCGGTGATAGTTAGTGGCAGTGGAAGAACTCGTTGACCGTACCGTCCGGCCGGACGTTGAAGTGCTCGGTGCTGTGGTTCTTGAACGTCGACCCGTCGGAGCCGGTCCCGTGCACGGTGAAGGTGAAGGTGCCGTTCACCGTCTTGCCGTTCTGGTTGAACCCGCCCCAGACGGTGAACTTGCCGGTGTAGCTGGGCAGGCTCGGGTCCTCAAGCGGCACGGCGACGAACGTACCGGTCTGGGTGAAGGTCGCATGGATGCGACCGTCGTCGAAGGTGGTGGTGTGCTCGACCAGGTTGCTGGTGGTCGTGATGGTGTAGAGCGGCCCGCCCTCTTCGCAGCTGGGGACGACGTCCACGAAGGTCTCGACCAGGTTCTTCTGGACGGTGGTCTCAGTGACGGGCGGCTGGGCGAAGGCAGGCGCCCCGACCAGCAGCAGGCCGGCGGCCAGGAGGCCAACCAGCAGGCGACGAACCATAGAATCCCCCCTTGATGCGTGATCGGTTCGCGCCGGGCCGTACCGTCATAGCCCTCCCAGAGCAAGCGCGACATCGGCAAATCTGCCGAGTTGACCGGTTGACCCGACGGCACAGAAGCCCGGAGCACGGAGTAGCCATCCGCGGCTTTGACCTTCATGAACAAGGAAGCTGCCCTGCGGCATGGACTTCGGCTGCCGCGCCCTTGCGGGGCTTGCCAACGAGGCAGGTGGTCGCCAAGGGACGAGCCTCGCCTTTCGGCCGAGCTGGTGCCATCGCAGCCAGGACCGACCAGCAGGAACCCACGCGCAAGCAGGTAGGCGAGCATCGCCGCGACCAGCAGCACGGCGCCCAAGGCCAGGGCGAGGCTCACCACGGACATCGCGACCTCCTTTGCCTGCTTGCGATCGCGTGGTGACGTACCAGTTGTGACCAGAGGAGCCGCCACCGACGGTGGTTACTTCTACGTACCTGCCCAGCGCGGCGTTTGCCCGTTCCAGGCCGCGGGCACGAGCCGTGCACCGGCCCTTCCGAGGGGCGGGGGGGGGAGCCGGGACGGGCCTGCTGGGGACAGGCCCAGAGCGATGCCGCTCCGCGCGGCCCCGGGTGCAGGCTCGGGGCCGCGTCGTCTGCAGCCGGGATAAAGCGCAACGCGCAACCGGTAACGCAGACGTCCGGCTGCGCGCCCTGCGGGGCGCCTGCCAACGAGGCACGTGGTCGTTGCAGATGCACCTCGCCCTTCGCGCGAGCTGGTGCCATCACCGCCAGGTCTGAACCACGTTCATCCTCACCGGCCGTGCCCTCTGCGTGCCCATAGCCCGGGTGCCCAACGGTCCCTCACAACGGTCCCTCACGGTCAACCGCGGTCGCCCAGCCGCCCGACCTGCACTGTCGGCGGAACTCCCGGTCGGATGCCTCGCCTGGACGCGCCTTCCAAGCGCGGATGCCCAGGGCCGATGAGCTGCCGGCAAGCCTGGCCGCGCTGGTGCGTCGCCAGGCCCTGGAGCTCAGCCCCAGCCGCTTCGACTTTGATACCAGCCAGCTGCTCAGGGTGCTGGACAGGACCCTCGCTGAGGTACAAGCCTAACCGGCGGCGGCGGCGGTGGCGGCACCGGCGCCGCCAAAGCTTGCGTTGTCGGCCACGGTGGTTGATTTCGGGCGGCTCCGGCTGCACGGCCCGTCGCCCGAACGAAGGGTTCGGCTCGGCAACGCCGGCGGTCGGACCCTCAACGCGCAGGCGACGACCCAGGCGAGCTGGCTCCAACTCCGCCGAGTGGGCGACGAAGTCGTGGTGGCTGTGGACACGACGGCGGTGGGCGAGCACGAGGGAGTCGTCACGGTCGACAGCGACGGCGGCTCGGCGACGATCCGCGTGCTGGCGCGCGTCGATCCCGCGTCGTCGCCTGCCACCAGCGCCACGGCCGCCACAGACCGTGAAGCAGCGGCCGACAAGGCTCCGCAAGAAGCCCCTGGTGAGGCTGCGCCCAGCCAGCTCGTGGCGACGCCTGGCGCGTCCTTGGCACGCGACCCACGCGGCACGCAGGACGCGCCACGCGGACCCGAGCCCCCCACGCCCTCGGCGCCGGTCCTTCCGCGCGAGGAGCGGCCCGGCGGCAAGCCACGCCTGCCGAAGTGGCTGGGCCAACCGACCCGCATCATCAGCGCGGCAGCAGTTCTCGTGATCATCGTGATCGTGGCCCTGATCGTCCTCGGTCAGACACACAACCGGAAGGTCACCACCACCCCTGCCGAACAGACGAACAACCCGAACGTCGCCACCATCCCTGTCGAAGCACTGCCGGCCAATGTCGCGGTCGGCGAGGGGGCCGTCTGGGTCGCCAACACCCAGCATGGCACCGTGGCGCGCATCGATCCAGCCACCCGGAAGGTCACCACCATCAAGGTCGGACAGACGCCCTCGGGTGTCGCGGTCGGCGCGGGAGCGGTCTGGGTTGCCAACAACGGCGACGACACCGTGGCGCGCATCGATCCGGCCACCAACCAGAAGGTCGCCACCATCAAGGTCGGAGCACACCCACAGAACGTCGCGGTCGGCGCGGGAGCCGTCTGGGTCGTCAACAGCGGCAACGAAGGGTCGCGCATCGATCCGGACAGCAACCGAGTGGGCGGCTTCACAGCGTTCGGGCGGACTGGGCTGCCCTCGGGTGTCGCGGTCGGCGCGGGGTACGTCTGGGTCGCCAACAGCGGCGACAACACCGTGGCGCGCATCAATCCGACCAGCCACCGGGTGGTTGACACCATCCCGGTTGGACCGCGCCCACAGGGGGTCGCGGTCGGCGCGGGGGCGGTATGGGTCGCCAACGATGGGGACGACACCGTGTCGCGCATCGATCCGGCCACCGGGGAGGTCACCACCATCAAGGTCGGACCGCGCCCGTAGAGCGTCGCGGTCGCCCGTCAGGCCGGTGCCGGCCATCCGGCGTGTTCGTTTGAGCCTGGACTCAGGCTGAGAACCCATCGGGCACCAGCTGCCATGCCCCGGGCGCTTGCCAACAAGGCAGGTGGTCACCAGGACGGGCCTCACCCTGCGGCCGAGCTGATGCCCTTCGCCGGCAGGTGCGAGCCGCGTTCGTCCTCGCCGGCCGCCTTCGACGTGCCCGTAGCGCCGGTTCCTGACGGCTCCCCACGGTCAACAAGCGACGCCAACCAAGGCTGCCTACCTGACCGGATCGCGTTGCCCGTGCCGGTGCTCGCGGTCGCAGTGGGTACTGATGGAGCCTGAACCGGGTGATTCTCCTACCCGCTCAACTCTCGAAGTGGATCACGCTCATGCGTCCGCTCCACGACGCGCTGGGCCTTCCCCACCTCCACGCGAGGGATCGTCCCCCCAGGCAGCACCCGCACCTCGGTAGTGAGCCCCAGGCGCTGCAACAGGGCCGCGCCGACCTCGGCGGCGACCCGCTCGCGCTCGGCCTCCTCGGTCTCGGCGCAGATCGTCCAGCCGGCCGCCAGCTCGCACGCCACGACCAGCTTGGGCATGGTCTCGGTGCGATCCACCACGAGCAGGTAGTGGGGCGCGACCGCCCGCTCGGCGACCAGCACCGCCTCCACCTCACTCGGGTAGACGTTCACGCCCCGGATCACCAGCATGTCGTCGACACGTCCGAACACCTTCGACATGCGCGCCAGCGTCCGGCCGCACACGCAGGACGAGCGGTCGAGCGCGGCGATATCACCGGTTCGGTAGCGGATGAGCGGCATCGCTTCCTTTGTGAGGGTGGTGAAGACCAGCTCCCCGCGCGTGCGCGGTGGCAGCGGCACGCCCGTGTCAGGGTCGATGACCTCGACCAGGAAATGATCCTCGTTGACGTGCAGGCCGGCCTGGGCCTCAACGCACTCGCAGGCCACACCGGGGCCGATGACCTCCGACAGCCCGTAGATGTCGAGCGCCTTGAGCGGCAGCAGCTCCTCGAGTTGGCGGCGCATGCCTTCGCTCCACGGCTCCGCCCCGAAGATCCCGACCCGCAACGAGATCTCGTCCCTGGCGATGCCGGCTTCGCCGAGCGCCTCCCCCAGCCGCGCCGCGTACGACGGCGTGCAGCACAGCACCTCGGGACGGAGGTCGCGGATCAGGGTGACCTGGCGCTGGGTCTGGCCGCCGGAGACCGGCACCAGGGTGCAGCCCATCCGCTCGGCGCCGGCGTGCAGCCCATCCGCTCGGCGCCGGCGTGCATCCCGAGCCTCCGGTGAAGAGCCCGTATCCGTAGGCGTTGTGGACAAGGGTGCCGGCCCGCGCGCCGGCGCAGCCGAGCGCGCGGGCGCACACCTCGGCCCAGACGTCGAGGTCGGCCCGGGAGTAGGCGACCAGGGTGGGCCGCCCGCCCGTGCCCGACGACCCGTGGACGCGGAGGACGTGTTCGCGCGGGACCGTCAGCAGCCCCCAGGGTGCAGAACTGTTCGAGTTTGACAGTGCAAGAGCTAGCGAACGTGTGTACGGGCGAGTAGGCTCGCGCTCGTGAACCTGACCGAATGGGCACGCGTCCACGGCGTGCATCCGCAGACCGCGTACCGGTGGTTCCGGCTGGGGACCTTGCCGGTTCCAGCGGTGCGGGTCGGGCCGCGGACGATCCTGGTCAACCCGCAAGCGCCCTCCGCTGCCCGGGCTGGCGGGGTTGGCCTGTACGCGCGGGTGTCCTCGCATGACCAACGGGGTGATCTGGGGCGGCAGGTGGCGCGGCTGACCGGGTGGGCGCAGGGCGCCGGGGTGCCGGTCGTGCGGGTGGAGACCGAGGTCGGGTCAGGGATGAACGGTGCCCGGTCGAAGGTCCGCCGCCTGTTGGCCGACCCGGAGGTGACCATCGTCGTGGTCGAGCACCGTGACCGTCTTGCTCGCATGAACGCCGGGTTGGTGGAGGCCGCGCTGTCGGCCCACGGGCGGCGGCTGGTCGTGGTGGACGACGGTGAGGTCACCGATGACCTGGTGGGGGACATGGTGGAGGTGCTCACCAGCTTCTGCGCTGGGCTGTACGGGCGGCGGTCGGCGCGCAACCGGGCGCTGAAGGCGCTGCGCTGCGCCCGGTCGAACGTCGGGGTCGCTGGCCGGTGAGGACCCTCGCGCCGGTGGGTGTCGCCGCGCCGCCGCTGGGTGCGCGGATCCGCACCCGGCTGCGGCTGAACGCCGACGACGAGCAGGTGCTGCGCGCGGTCGGGCAGTACCTTGGCCGGCTGGCCGGGCAGGACCTTGCTCGCCGTTGCCGGCTCGGCCAGGGGCCCGACCAACGCACCGACCGCAAACGCGCCCTGACCGCACCCTCGTCCAGCCGCTGGGCCGGGGCGGTCACGCGCACCTCCGGCGACCAGTGGGCGCGGGCCTACGCCAACCTGCTGGAAGCCCGGACAGGGCTGCGCCGCGCGGTCAAGCGCCTCCGGGCGCGCCTGGCGGTCCCCGTGGGGCAGGCGCGGGGCCGTGGCCGCAGCCGGGTGCGGGGCTACGAGAGCCAGGCGGAGCGGTTCGAGAAGCAGCGCCGCCTGCAACACTTGCGCAGCAGGCTGGGTGAGGTCGAGGGGCGGCTGGCCGCAGGTCGGGTGTCGGTGTGCCGAGGTGGCCGCCGGCTCGCCAAGCTGCGCCAAGCGGTTGCCGGCGACGGCGGCGGCGGGGGCGGGGGCGGCGGCGGGGGCGGGGGCGGGGGCGGGGGCGGCAAGGACGGTCGCACGACCCAGGTGACCGAGGCCCAGTGGCGGGAGCGCTGGGAGGCCGGGCGGCTGTTTCTGACCGCCGACGGCGAGGCCGACAAGGCGTGGGGGAACGAGACCATCCGCATCCACCCCGACGAGCAGTGGCTGGAGCTGCGGCTGCCGGGCCCGCTGGCGCACCTGTCCAACACCCCCGGCCGGGCGGCGACCTACCGGCTGTCGTGCCCGGTGGTGTTCACCCACCGCCGCCACGAGTGGGCGGCGCAGGCAGCCAGCGGCGCGGTCCGCTACGACCTGCGCTTCGACCCGGCCAAGCGCCGCTGGTACGCCGCCGCCTCCTGGCGGCTGCCCGCCAGGCAGGTGCCCTCGCTGGAGGGGCTGCGCCAGGACCGGGCCGTGGCGGTCGACCTCAACGCCGGCCACCTCGACGCCTGGGTGCTGGATCCAAGCGGCAACCCGGTCGGCGAGCCGGCGACGGTCGCCCTGGACCTTGACGGGCTGCCGGCCAGCACCCGCGACGGCAGGCTGCGGGCAGCGGTTGCCGCCATCATCCGGCTCGCCAGGGCGGGTGGCTGCCGTTCGGTCATGGTCGAGGACCTGGACTTCGCCGACGCCCGCCAGACCGGCCGGGAGACGCTCGGCCGTGGTGCTCGCGGCAAGGCCTTCCGCCGCACGGTGGCGGGCATGCCGACCCGAGCGTTCCGGGACCTGCTGGTGGGCATGGCGGCCAACGCCGACCTGTGGGTGGTGGCGGTCGATCCCGCCTGGACCTCCAAGTGGGGCGGGCGCTACTGGCAAGCGCCGCTCACCGAGTCGACGAAGACCTCGGTCACCGTGTCGCGGCATCATGCGGCGGCGGTGGTGATCGGCAGGCGCGGCCTTGGGCTTGGTGCCCGGCGGCGGCCAGGTGTGACCCGACCTCACCAGAGGATGGGGAAGGGAGAGCTACCGGCCAGGCTGGGCGGCCGAGCCGTGGGCTGCGAGGGACCCGGACCGCCGGGAGGCCAGCGGGCAGCGGCACGGCCGCGCAAGACCCACCCGGCTGAGCGGATCGGGCTCGGGGACCAGGCGGTCCAGGACCGTTTGGGACCGCCGGGGCAGGACCCACTCCTGCTCACTCAATAGGAACGGTAGTGCCCCCATAGGTCGGCCTTGGTCGTGAACGGCAGCCCGCCGAGGTCGTCCAGGCCGACCGTGGCGCCCGGCTCGATCCCCGCCCCGGCAAGGCGGTCGCGGTAGAAGGCGCTCGTCTCGGCGAGCCGCCCGGCCAGTGCGGAGAGCCGCCTTGCCTGCAGGACGGCCCGCTCGTCGACCGACATCGCCTCTGCACGCTCGTCCCTGCTGGCCGGCAGGGCACCCGCGGCCGAGATGCCCTCGGCGCCGGGCCGGCGGGTGGGGTGGGCCGACTGCCGGGCGGCTTCCGGGGTACCCTTGTCACACGGCGGCGAACGCCGCCGGACTCACCCGGCAACGGCGCTGGGGGCTTCCTGGGCGCCTCGGCCGGAGGGCCTGGACTGTCGCAGGAGGCACTGATGGAGGTCTTCGAGAGGATGGCCGAGTCCGGCCACGAGCAGGTCGTGTTCTGCTACGACCGCCAGACGGGGATGAAGGCGATCATCGCCATCCATGACACCGCGCTCGGCCCGGCCCGCGGAGGCACCCGCTACAAGGCCTACGACTGCGAGGACGACGCCCTCGACGACGCGCTGCGGCTGTCCAGGGGCATGACCTACAAGTTCGCCTTCACCGACATGCCTCGCGGCGGCGGCAAGGCGGTGCTCCTCAAGGAGGACGGCGGCACCGACAAGCGGGTGCTGCTGCGGGTGTACGGCCGCTTCGTGCAGCTGCTCGCCGGCCGCTTCGGGACCGGCCCCGACCTCGGCACCAGCTCCCAGGACATGGTCGACGTGGCCAGGGAGACCGACTACGTGTGGGCGGTGGACGAGCGCTTCGGAGGCACCGGGGACTCCACCCCGCTGACCGCGCAGGGCGTGCTGACCGGGATCGGTGCCGCCCTCGACGAGGTCTACGGCACCCCCGACCTCGCCGGCCGGCGGGTCGCCGTGCAGGGGCTGGGTGGGGTCGGCGGCCACCTCGCGGAGCTGCTGATCGCGGGTGGCGCCAGCGTGATCGGCGCCGACCTCGACCCGGCCCGGGGCAAGGAGCTGGCCGAGCGGATCGGCATCGAGCTGGTCGAACCGGACGCGATCTACGAGGTCCCCTGCGACGTGTTCTCGCCCAACGCCGTGGGCGGGGTGCTCAACGAGCAGACGATCCCCCGCCTGGCCTGCCGGATCGTGGCGGGCGGGGCCAACAACCAGCTCGCCACCAGGCAGGACGGCGCCCGCCTGACGGGACGCGGCATCCTCTATGCGCCCGACTACGTGATCAACTCGGCCGCCCCGTACGCGGTGATCGGGTCGGGCGAGCTCGGCTACTCCGACGCCAGGCTGGCGGTGTCGGTTCAGGGGGTGGCCAGCGCGCTGCAGCTCATCTTCAGGCGGGCCCGGGCCGAGGGACGCCCGACCGCGGAGGTGGCCGACACCATCGCCGAGGAGCGGGTCGCGGCCGCCGCCCACATCCGGGCCATGACCCCGGGCACTGGCAGCTTCCCGCGCGAGGCGCACTGACCGGCAGCTCGCCTGGTGCGTACAACCCGCGGTTCCTTGGTGGCACCGGGCGGCTGCTGGCCCTCGGGGCGCGGGGCGGCTGCGGGTCCTCGACTACCTCCCAGTTCGACCCGGGCGGACTCGCGCGCGTGCGAATATCTCGCATATTGCTAAACCGGACATCCACACGCACGAAGAACCATGGCAAACTCGCAGTAGGGAGACCAAGCTCGTGGGAAGAGGCGCTGGCATGGACGACTACGCGGGCCGCATCACCATCATCGCGTCGTCCACGATGGTGCACCACCGCGTCAGGTGCATGGTCTGCAAGCGGACGGTCGACAACCGGGTGGTGTTCCTCACCAACGACGCCCGGGTGCTGCACACCGGCTGCGTGCCCAACCGGGTGAAGGTCCCCAACGCCGTGCTGCTGCAGGCCATCCGGCGCCTCGAGCGGATGGTCGAGCGAGCCCGGACCAGCCCGTTCCACGACGTCCTGGACCCGTACGAGCCGGACGGGGTCCTCGACCCGGATGGCGCCTTCGACCAGGACGTGCTCGGCCCGTACGAGCCCATCGGCGCCCTGGCTGCCCACGAGACGGACCGGCACCGGGACCCTGGCCGGCTTCCCTGACTCACCCGACCGGCTGTGAACGATGGCGGCAACGCGCGTCAGCCCTTCGGGCGGACGGACCGCCACCTGGGTAGGTAGCGGGGCACGGCTGCTCGGTAGCGTCCGAACTGGTCCCCGAAGTCCTCGCCAAGCGCTCGCTCCTCCCGCAGAACCTCCCAGTGCACCCACCCGACGGCGGCAGGGGAGGCCGCCACGACCCAGCCGGCACCGCCAGCCACGCCAGCACCGAGGTGGAGCAGCGCCCAACCCACGTACATCGGGTTGCGGCTGACCGCGTACGGCCCGGAGGTCACCAGCCGGTCGGGATGCTCGAGGTCCACCTGCCATGCCGCCTCCCATGACCGAATGGCGAGGTAGATCCCGGCAGCGATGAGCGGCCAGCCGACGAGGTGGTGCACGTACTGGGGCCCCGGCAGCACCCACGGGCGCACCCGTTGCAGCCACATCCCAGCGGCGATCCCGAGCAGGTGCGGCTCGGGCAGCGGCACGTTGCTCACCCGCCACGGCGCGGGTCGGCGGCGGACTGGTGGGACGCGCACACCCAGGCGCTCCACGTCGTCCCGTCTCCGTCGGCTGGGACTCGATCCTCCCGTCGAGGATGCCATCTTCGTGACCTCACCCCGAGCGATTACGGCATCACGCCCCCGACGACGATGATGATGATGATGCCAGTTCCGGCATCGCGCGCTACGCCCGCACCAGCAAGCACGAAGCCGTGACTTCGAGCGGCTGGCGGGCCACAGCAGAAACGCAGGCCGGCCGCCCAGCCAAGCCCGCCCTTGACCTGCTTGTCGCCCTGCTCGACCCGGTTGCGCAGCCCGTGCAGCCGCACGAGCACGGGGTGACGGGATCGCCACCAGCACAGGGGCCATCGCGGCATGAGCGAAGGCTCTCCTCATCACATCTCCCGGAGCCGCGCCCGAAGCTGGGCGAGGAGCGCGCTCACGTTGTGTCTGTGTGGGCCAGGAATCCGATGATGGCGGTGGCGACGGTGTCGGGCCGGTCGACGTAGGGCAGGTGGCCGGTGTCCGGGAGGACCTCGAAGCGGGCGTCGGGCATCCTGGCCGCCACGTCCTGGCCGCGTGACGGCCGGCCGAACGCATCGGCGTCCCCCCAGAGGAACAGGGTGGGCACGGGGAGGTGGGCCATGTCGTCGCGCAGCATCAGCTTGGGGCGCACCCCGCGCAGCGTGGTCACCGCCCGCAGCATGGTGTACGCGGTGCGGTCAGCGCCCGGGATCGCGTCGGCGGCGATCATGATCTCAAGGAAGTCCAGCGGCACCGTCTCGGGGTGGGCCACCAGCAGACGGGCGAAGACTTGTTTGCGAAGGGTTTCCGGGTCGGTGATCTTCAGCCTGCTGATGAGGGGTCCGGTGACCGGGTTCCCCCACAGGCGGGCGAAGAGCGGAACCTCCTTGTGGAGGCCGCCTGCCGCACCCACCAGCACCAGGCGACGCACCCGCTCTGGGTGCGCGATGGCGAACGCCATGGCGAAGAACCCGCCCATGGAGTTGCCGACAAGATCAACCTGGTCGGCACCGACCCCGTCGGCCAGGTCGAGCAGCCAGTCGGCTGCGGCCTGCCGGTAGTCCGCCACGCTGCGGTAGTCGATGCGATAGCTCAACCCGCACCCTGGGCGATCCGGGATGAGCACGTGTCCCGGGAGCCGGCCGGCCAGCAGCGACCACTCGCTTGCCTGGGACAGGCCGCCATGCACTAGCACCGTCGGGCAAGGGCCTTCGCCACGGCCGATCAGGTAGGTGCGTCGTCCCTGCCGGTCGGGGACCCAACGGCTCTCGCCCTGGAAGCCATGGCGGGCGAACAGTGCCAGCCGTTCCCGCTCGAACGGGCCGAGCAGCGAAGCGGGACGCCGGCCGTGCTCCTCCACCTCGTGCTGGCTGTTCATCGCTGCCTCCCCGCTAGCCTGCGGAACCCTTCGAGTAGGACGCTAGAGAGCAGCCGGCGTCGCCGCGTCGGGAGAACCACCCAAATCGGCGCGCTCACCAGAGGTGGGTAATTGTGTGTAGGCGCGGCTAGACGAGGCCGTGCTGGTAGGCGTACGCGGTGGCCGCCGCCCTGGATGACAGGCCCAGCTTGGCGAAGATGTTGCTCACGTGGCGAGCCACCGTCTTCTCACTGAGGAACAGGTCGGCGGCGATCGCCTGGTTGGTCTTGCCGGCGGCTACGAGGCGGAGCACCTGCACCTCGCGCGCGGTCAGCCCGCCCGCCGCCTTGGCGGCTGTCTTCCGCGACAGCGCCTCCACCCGCGCGATCTCGGGCGCGGCGCCGAGCTGCTGGAAGACCCGGCGCGCCGCGTCCAGCCCTATCTCGGCGCTGTCGTCGTCGCCGAGCGCCCGGCAGGCCAGCCCCACCAGGGCCCGGGCACGCGCGGCCTCGTACGGCGCCTGGGGCTCCTGCCAGGCCGTCCACGCCCGGCGCAGCACGGCCAGGGCGGCGCGCGGGTGTCGCCCTCGGCGAGCAGGACGGCGCCCTGCGCGTGGGCGGCCACGGCATGCAGGAACGGCATCCCAGGCCGGCGGCGGTCTCCGACAGCGCACCGGCGGCGGCCCGTGCCGCCGGGACGTCGTCTGCGGCGAGCATGATCTCCACGTGCGCGGCGAGCACCCTGGCCCGCGCGGCCCGGCCGGGCGCCTCCTCCACCGCGGCGCGGGCCGCCGCCGCCGCGGCCTCGACCCGGCCCTGGGCCAGCCGCAGCAGCGCCAGGCCAGGCTGCGGTGGATGACCCCACCGGCTGGCCGCACGGTAGGCCTCCCCGGCCTTGGCGAGCTCCCCGCGCAGCCGGTGCAGCTCGGCCTGCTGGTAGCCCGCCATGCCCAGCGCCGGCTGGCCAGGCGGAGCCGAGAGCCGCTCGCACGCCCGCCGCGCCGCGTCCATCGCGTCCCGCCAGGCGCCGTGCAGCTGCATGACCTGGGAGCGATGCACCAGGCACTGACCGCGGAAGGCCACCAGGCCCGGCTGCGACGCGCACCAGTGGGTCAGCGCCGCCGTCCACTCCTGCGCCCGGCGCCGGCAGGAGCAGATACCCCTGCTCCACACAGTCCAGGTGGCCGTCGTCGAGCAGCCGCCGGGCCCGGGCGAGCCAGCCGCCACCGCGGGCCAGCTCGCCCCGGTCCAGCAGGCCGAAGGCCAGCCAGAACCCGCACCGGGCGGCACGCTCCGCGCCGCCCGGCCGCAGCCACCCGTGATGCGCGCGCGCCCAGCTGTCGTCGCTGTCGTCGTCCCTACCCACCAGGTACGCGGCCGTGGCGAGCCGCTCGAGGTCCTCCGGCGCAAGCGGGGACTCCCGGTCGGCGGCCGACAGCTTCACGAAGGCATCCGCCCACGCCCGCCGCCCGAAGGACTCCCGGCCCCGATCCAGTGTGTCAGCCGCGGTCATCCCCTCCCCCGCCGCAAGCGCCGCCGCGGACACCCCGCACTCAGGCCGCCCGGCGCGCATCTGGCACCCTACCGCCCCCTGCTGGCCACCTGCGCCACCACCACCGAGAACTCAAGCAAGTGCTCGACAACTACGCCGACCCGCTCGCCGCTTGCATCGACGACACAGAGGGGCCCGGCACGATTGGTGATGGAAGGAGGTGAGGGCGACGTCGGCATCTCGGGGCCAAACTCAAAATCGTCAGGGCCAACAATCGGCGTCCGTCACACCGGCGCGGTCATCCCCAGGTCGGCCCTGGTCGTTGCTTGCCTCGAACGTGTGTTCTAGGCTTGCGGCATGCAGACGTTCAGCGATCTCCGGGGCGAGCGCCGCGACGCGGTCGACCTTCCCCTGTTCGAGGCGCCCGCGATGGCGCGGACCTTCGACGCCCCCGAGTTCCGCGGCGTCACCTTCTACGAGGTCGAGGCCAAGTCGATCCTGAACCGGGTGCCGGCCTCCAGCCGCATGCCGTTCGAGTGGACGATCAACGTCTATAGGGGATGCTCGCATGCATGCAGTTATTGCGCCTCGGGAGACACCCCAATCCTGATGGCGGACGGGCGCACCAAGCCACTGGCCGCCGTGCGGGTCGGGGACGCCATCTACGGGACCGTCTGGGACGGCAAGTACCACAGCTACATGGTCACGCAGGTGCTCGCCCACTGGTCGACGGTCAAGCCCGCCTACCGGGTCACCCTGGAGGACGGGACGAAGCTTGTCGCCAGCGGCGACCACCGATTCCTGACCAACCGCGGCTGGAAGCACGTGACCGGTTCCGAGCAGGGCTGGTACCGGCGCCCGCACCTGACGACGAACAACAAGCTCCTTGGAACAGGACAGTTCGCGGAACCGCCGAAGGACGGTGCGGAGTACCGCCGCGGCTACCTCTGCGGGATGATCCGCGGTGACGGGCACCTCAGCTCCCCGACCCATCCGTGGTCTGGTCGGGTCGGCACAACCGTCCATCAGTTCCGCTTGGCGCTGGTCGATCTCGAGGCGCTGCGGCGAGCCCGCTCCTACCTGGCCGAGCTCGACGTCGTCCTGAACGAGTTCGTCTTTCAGGAGGCCGTGGGCGCCAGGAAACAGGTGATGGCGATCCGCACCGGAGTTCGTCGTGCCGTGGCGATCGTTGAAGAGGTCGTGGCCTGGCCGGACGACCCTTCAGCCGAATGGTGCAAGGGGTTTCTGGCCGGAATCTTCGACGCCGAGGGCAGTTTCGACCGCAGCGGTGCCCTGCGGATCAGCAACACGGACCAGGTCATCGTGGAGCAGATCACCTCGTGCCTGCGACGGTTCGGCTTCTCCTTCGTCATCGAGACGGGCCACCTCAGCCGGGCGAAGCCGGTCATGGTTGTGCGGCTGCTCGGCGGCCTACGGGAGCACCTGCGCTTCTTCCATACCGTCGACCCGGCCATCACCCGGAAGCGCACGATCGAGGGGAAGGCGATCAAGAACAACGCGCCCTTGCGGGTCGTGTCCGTCGAGCCGCTCGGCCTGGACCTGCCCCTGTACGACATCACCACCGGGACGGGCGACTTCATCGCGGACGGCGTGGTGTCCCATAACTGCTTTGCCCGTCCCAGCCACACGTACCTGAACTTCGACGCGGGGCGCGACTTCGAGACCAAGGTCGTGGTCAAGGTCAACGCGGCCGAGGTGCTGCGGCGCGAGCTGCGGCGGCCGTCGTGGACCGGTGCCCATGTCGCCATGGGCACCAACACCGACCCCTACCAGCGCTGCGAGGGCAGGTACCGGCTGACCAGGGCGGTGCTGGAGGCGCTGCGCGACCACCGCAACCCGTGCTCGGTGCTGACCAAGTCGCCCCTGCTGGTCCGCGACCTCGACCTGTTCGAGGAGTTGGCCGCCACCGCCGGGTTCAGCGCCAACCTGTCCATCGGCACGATGGACGAGGAGGTCTGGCGGCGGTCCGAGCCGGGCACGCCTCACCCCAAGGCCCGCATGGCCGCGGTCAGGACGCTCAGGCAGGCCGGGATCTCCTCCGGGATCCTGATGGCGCCCATCCTGCCCGGCATCTCGGACTCCCCCGAGCAGCTCCGGGCGGTGGTCAGGGCGGCGGCCGAGGCGGGCGCGACCCACGTCACGCCGATCACCCTGCACCTGCGGCCGGGGGTCAAGGAGGAGTTCATGCCCTGGCTGGCTCGCGAGTACCCGGAGCTGGTGGACGGCTACCGCCGGCTGTACCGGGGCTCGAACGCGCCCAAGGCGACCCGGGAGGCGATCGCGGACCGGGTGCGGGCGGCCAAGCGCCGCCACCCGGCGCCGCCCGCGCCGGTCATCGACCCGCCAGCGGCCCACCGCGGCCCCGAGCCAGAGGCCGCGACCAGCCCCGCGACACCGCCCGCCCAGCTGTCGCTGAAGCTGGACTGACCGACCAGGACGAGCATCACCGCCGAAGGATCGTTCCTGCCGCCATGGCTGGGCGGGACGCCGTCCGCGCCCGACGCGCCGTCCGCGCCCGACGCGCCGTCGGCGACCCGGCCGGGTGTGGGTCGTGGTACCGGATGTGGTCCTACGGGTTGTTCGGATTCTGGCGGCAGAGGCAGAATGGATGGCCAGCCGGGTCGGCGAAGACCCGGAATCCGCGGCCGGCAACGCTCTCGAGCAGCGTCGCCCCCAGGTCCAGCACCCTCGGCTCGGCCTGGTCGATGTCGTCGACGAAGATGTCGAGGTGCATCTGCTGCGGGTGTCCAGGATCCGGCCAGTGGGGTGGCTGATGGTCAGGGGCCCGCTGGAATCCCAGCCGCGTACCGTCCCCTTTCCCGATGGTGACCCAGTCGTCGTCTGCGTAGATCACGTCGAACCCGAGCCCCTCGGCGTAGAAGCCGGCGAGCGCGCTCGGATCCGGGCAGTCGATCACGACCTTGTGCATGCGACCGATCATCGCGCTCCCTTCTCACGGCGACGCATCGTCCGGCTTGGCACGTTCAATTGAACAACGTCAAGGCCAGCCGCGAGTCACGAAGGGCAGCTCAGGGCTGGAGATCTCCGGCAGCGGCGCCGGCACCATCCCGTTCGACCGCGTCATGCAGGCCCTCCCGCAGGTCATCGAGCGTGCGGCCAGCGGCGAGCTGCGGATCGGCGTCGAGCCGGTCCCCTCGCCGAGGTCAAGGACGCCTGGCAACGCGACCAGCGCGGCCGCAGGCTGGTCCTCGTCCTCTAGCGCGTCGGCCAAGTACCGGCGCCGCGGTCGCGCATGCTGGGCCGTGGGGAGGCAGGAACCCGCGCGCCGTGGGTACTTGGCCGGGGCTCTGGGCTGGGCCAGCCCAGGCCGCAGGAGCAGTCGGTCAGCAAATCGCAGTCGGCGTCCAGCACCGCGACCAACGTCGCCCGTACCGCCTGGAGCTGGGCGATCTTGCGGTCGATCTCGTCGATCTTGGCGGTGGCGCGGCGGCGTAGCTCGCTGGGGCCGGCGCGGTGGGCGCTGACCTGGAGCAGGTCCTGGATCTCGGCCAGGGTGAACCCCAGCCGCTGGGCAGCCTTGACCACCCGGACGAGCGCGACGGTCTGCTCGGGGTACTCCCGCTGGCCGGACGGGCGACGTTGGGGCGGGTCGAGCAGGCCGCGGCGCTCGTAGTAGCGCAGCGTCTGGATGTTGACGCCGGCCAGGTCGGCGACCTGCCCGATCCGTAGCGGCTGGTTCATCGGGCGTTGGGGGCGGCCTTGCGGACGATCCACACGAACCCGTCCAGGCCCTGCTCGGCCTCAGCCGGGACTTCCAGGTCGGCGACGAGCGTGTCGGGGCCTGGGGTGAGGTGGAAGGTCAGGAACGGGCAGCACTCCTGCTCACGAGCGAGCAGGTCTCTGACGGCTGCCTCCACCCCCGCTGCCGGGTGCAGCAACAGCCGCAGCCGGCGGGGGTGGCGCTCGATGGCGCGCAGGTGCTCGCCGAACAGCTCTTCGTACTCCTGCAGCCGGCCGGCCACCTCGTTCGGGCGCAGCGTGCACACGATCGGCACATCGGACGCGGTCATCTGGTCCTCCTGGAACGGTGGGCCACTGCTGGTCGGTGGGCCTGCCTGACACCGTAACCCTGTACCTACAGAGGATCGCTTGTTCCGATGACATGATCTGGCCCGTGCTGGCAGCATGGTGGCATGAGACCAACCGCCTACCGCCGCAACGCCCGCGGTCTGCGTGACCGCCAGGCGTTCGAACACGTCCGCATGCAGGCCGGCGCGCTGTTCGCCGCCGGCCGCTCCCAAGCCGAGGTCGCCCGCGCCCTCGGCGTCGCGCGGCAAAACGCCAGCCGCTGGCACGCGCTGTGGCGCGCCGGCGGGCAGGATGCGCTGCGCAGCGCCGGCCCCACCGGCCCAGCCCCGCGCCTGTCCCAGGCCCAACTGCACGCCATCGACCAGGCGCTGCGCGAGGGTGCCCGCGCCAACGGCTTCGACACCGACCACTGGACCCTGGCCCGCATCACCACCGTAATCGGGCGGCTGACCGGGGTCGCCTACCATCCCGGCCACGTGTGGAAGCTGCTGCGCCGCCGGCTGGGCTACCGGCTGCAGCGGCCCGCCCGCCGCGCGGTCGAGCGCGACGAGCAGGCCATCGCGCGCTGGGTGGCCGAGCACTGGCCCTAGGATCGTGCGCAATGCCCGGCGCCGCCGGGCCGCCATCGTGTTCTGGGACGAGTCGGGCGTGTCGCTGCTGCCGGTCGTCCGCCGCACCTGGGCGCCACGCGGGGTCACCCCGGTCATCCGCCACCACTTCAACTGGAAGCGGGTGTCGATGGCCGCCGCGCTGTGCTACGGCTCCCGCGGCGGCGGCGCCCAGCTCGCCTTCCACCATCAGGTCGACGCCTACAACACCGACACGCTCATCCAGGCCCTGGGCGAGCTGCGCCGCTTCCTTGGCGGGCAGAAGGCGACCCTGCTCTGGGACGGGCTGCCCGCCCACCGCAGCCTGGCGATGGGTGCCTGGCTGCGCCGCCAGCGCCACTGGCTGGTCGCCGAGCGGCTGCCCGGCTACGCGCCCGACCTCAACCCGGTCGAGGCGCTGTGGTCCAACCTCAAGGGCGTGGAGCTGGCCAACCTGGCCGGCGACACCCTCCAGGAGGTCACCACGGCAGCCGAGGGTGGCATCCAGCGGATCCGGGGCACCCCACACCTGGCCTACTCGTTCCTGCGCCACTGCGGCCTGTCCCTGTGGTGAGCATGTCACCGGAACGGGCGAGCCTCTTTAGGTGTAGGAGTCAAGCCCCAACTACCCGCGGGTCGGCTGCTGCCGCTTCCCCGCGTCAGGGTGGTGGCAGCCGCCACACCGCCTGCCGGTATGCCGGGTGGGCCCAGACCCGGCTGGCGCCGACCGCCCGAGCCTGCGGCCAGTCCGGTCCGGCGATGACCCACTCGGTGCGGGGAGCAGGACCCCGCCGGGAGTCGAACAGCACGAAGTGGGCGCGGTCCAGCTGCCACTGGTAGCCGTACAGGCCGATGGGCGTGTACGCCGCGAGGTCGTAGCCGACGTCGTGCCGGGCGTTGAGCCCGTCCACCTCCGACAGCGTGACGGGCTGGGTGCCGTAGATGGCATGGTCCCTGGCCTCGACCAGCACCACGCGGAGGGCGACGGAGCTGGCCACGAGGACACCGGCGAGCCCGAGCGCCCCCCACACGCGAGACCGCCGGGAGAGCACGAGCAGGATCCCGGCTCCAGCCAGCGCCACCACCGTGGCTGGCAGCGGCCGGATCTGCTCGCGGGTCTGGGCCAGCGGGGGGAGCGCGAGCACGGTGTACCAGTTGACCGGGCCTCGGGTGACGAGGCCACCGGCGTACCAGATGACGGCCGCGGCCGCGACGAACGCGATGGCGGCCCCGAGGGCCAGCTCGAACACCAGCCGCCGGGCTGGCGCCGTCCAGAGCCGGACCAGGCCGAGGGCCAGCATCGGCGCAACCAGGATCTCCACGTAGCGACCGTAGACGACGTGGTCCGGGCGCACCGGGGGGAGCAGGAAGAGACCGACGAGCACGGTCAGCCCGACGGCAGAGCCGAGCAGGAACGCGCTCACCACGGGAGCCCCGGCGGTCTCCCGGCTTGCAACCCAGCCTGGCCACAGGCGACCCGTCAAGGGGTCGCCAGGCCGCGGTCGACGCGTCAGGGGGTCGCCAGGCCGCGGTCGACGCGTCAGGGGGTCGCCAGGCCGCGGTCGACGCGTCAGGGGGTCGCCAGGCCGCGGTCGACGCGTCAGGGG
>Ga0184627_10000180_pt1 | contig 29664 bp, 31 predicted proteins | sample PLM3_127_b1_FD_133150 | JGI IMG/M metagenome (GOLD analysis project Ga0184627, IMG submission 133150) | Groundwater sediment microbial communities from an aquifer in East River, Colorado, USA - PLM3_127_b1 | ecosystem: Environmental > Terrestrial > Soil > Riparian zone | place: USA: East River... | reverse complement strand
GGCGTCGACGTTACGGAGGCTCTCTGCCTCTCCGTGGCCGACCTGTTCGACTGGAATTGGGCGGCGGGGTACCTGCTCCCCGCCCTCGCCCGGGTCGAGTACCGTCGCGCCTTGGCCCCTGCCCTGGCCGAGTACGAGCGCACCGTGGCCCCCGCCCTGGCCGAGTACGAGCGCACCGTGGCCCCCGCCCGGGCCGAGTACGATCGCGCTTTGGCCCCTGCCCTGGCCGAGTACGAGCGCACCGTGGCCCCCGCCCGGGCCGAGTACGAACGCGCCTTGGCCCCCGCCTGGACCGAGTACGATCGCGCCGATCGCGCCTTGGCCCCCGCCCGGGCCGAGTACGATCGCGCCGCGGCAGTATCTTTTGCTCGGGCAGCTCTCAGTTTGACAGAGGTGCGCCCGTGAGGATCCTTCTCTCCGCCCTTCGCGCCGCCGGCGCCTGCGCCGACCAGGTCGAGCTGTTCGTAGCCCGGTTCGGCGACGGCGTCGACGTGACGGAAGTTCTCTGCCTCTCCGTCGCTGACCTGTTCGACTGGGATTGGGCGGCGGAGAACCTGCTCCCCGCCCCCGCCCGGGCCGAATACTGGCGCGCCATGCGCATCACCATGGCCCAGTTCGACGTGCCGAAGCTCCTCGCCTGGGACGAGTACCTAAGCGCCGATGAGTACCAGCGCGCTGCCGAAGCCGTCGCCCTGGCCTATCAGCGCGCCGCGGCTGCAGCATTCGCGCGGGCGGCTATAGGGGGCTCCACCCCGTGAGCGCCGAATACATAATGCGACCGTTCGGTCTCTTCCTGGTGACGCTATCCGTGCGCCTGGACGCACTGGAAAATGGAGGCTTCACCTATTCCGCGACGCGCCTGGTACGCGCCAGGGACCCGGACGAGGCCGTCGAGAGGGCCGAGTCCATCGTCGCCGGCTCGCGAGCGGTGCGCCTCGAGCGGCTTCCTGGGAGGGTGAGCGGATGAATTCCTGTTCCGAAACCAGATACCGAAAGGACTGACAACGTGGACGATCGAAAGCTAAGATTACTGTCTAGGACGAGCGAAGAGGCGCCGACTGCGCGACGGGCGCGCGGAATGGAGGACGTGGCTCGAGAGTGCCGCGCCAGGGAGGAGAACGCCATGCGCGCGGGCCGCGTCGCGGACGCCGCCCTCTATGCGGAGGTGGCCGATCGGGCCGAGGCCGTGCTCGCTCGGGAGCGAGAGCTCGAGTACGCCCGGCGGACCGCGACTGGGGACGAGACGGCGCGCGCCGAGCGCTCGCTGGCCAGCCGGGCGCTGATGCAGAGGCTGGGGACCGCCGCGTTGGTCGGCTTGTCGCTGTTCGCGCTCCTGCTCCTGGCCACGGGCTGTAGCAGCATGCCGCCCGTCACCAGACCCTCCGCGGGAACGCTCGAGGCGTATGTCGGCGCGGGCCAGCCTTCCGGCCGAGGGCACGAGGACGTCGCGGACGTCGGCCCGTTCGGCCTGGTCGGGGTGTCGGGCTCGATCTCCGAGCCGGACTCGCTCACCAGCGCCGCGGGGGAGTGGTTTCTCGAGCTCGGCCGGGCCTCGGGTGAGGCGGACGCCGGGGAGCTCGGGCTGTTCGATCTCGATGCGGACGTGGTCCGGGCCGGCCTGGGACTGCGGCTCAGGACGAGCCGAGCGCTCGGGCTGGACTGGAGCTTGGGACTCGGCGCCTGCCTCACCGTGGTGAGCGGGGAGGCGAGCGCGGGCGGAGTGACTCGGGACCTGGACGAGTCCGGCCTCGGGGCATATGCGGCGGCGACGGCCTCTCGCGGCCCCTTCTTCGTGCGTACGATGTACGTGGACGGCCCGGCGGCCGAGGTGGACGACCTGGACGTGGAGCTAGGCGGGCTGTCCGTGGTAGGAGGTCTGCGATGGTCGTTCTGATGCGCGCTGCAGAAATGCTCTGTCTAGGGCTCGTAGGTGTCTGGAGCCTTTTGTATCAGGATCCAACCTGCTGGTGGGCAGCAGCATGCTGGTGGCACCTGATGACGGAGCGCGCCAAGAGGCATGAGCGCGACCAGGACGAGGCGGACGCGTGAGGCGTTGGGCAGCCCTGGTCCTGGGTCTCCCCGTGCTGGTCGGGGCGCTGGTGCTCATGTTTGCTGCAGCGCTGGCCGGAGCGGCGTGGGCTCTGATGGCGGATCTGGTCCCGGGCGCCTTCACTGGCGCCCGGGCAGCGCTGCGGGACTCGTTTCGGGGACGCGGACGACCTCCAGGCGGCAGGTAGGCTAGGCTCTGGACATGAGGATCATACGAAGCTACCCCCAGCCGGATAGTCCAGCTCCTAACATCGGACCGCGAGAGCGTGCTCTGGCGGTCTTCAAGTACCTGCTCGGGCTCGAGCCGGAAGCGGCCGTGCTGCACCCCCTGTTCGCCTGCATCGGGCACTCGTACGAGCAGCACGGGAAGGCGACCGTGAACGAGATTTGTCAGGGCGACGCCCTAATTGACACACAAGTGCTGAATCCGTCGATCGTGCCGATGCTCACCTCCGATCGCGAGCTGGTCGCGCCTGCGGAGCAGCCCGAGGACTCAAGGGGCCTGTAGGGACCGTGACTTACCTCGGCTACGACGGTCGCGAGCACCGCGACAAGTTCTGGCGCGGCGAGGCTAGGATCAGGTACGATACCAGGCGTGCTTGCGACGGCTGGCCGGAGCTGGGCTCGTGCTCGAGCTTCGCCATCAGGGGTTGCGACTACTGCCGCGAGTGCGAGTCCCTGCGCCGCGCGCACGAGGGGCTGGCGGACCTGAATGATGAGGACTGCAACGAGGGACGCGAACAATGACTAACTTAGTGGACGCTGGGACTGACTCTGGGGACGATCACATCGATTTGAGATCGCACGGCTACATTACGACTTTCACTGGCGCGCGTTTCTACTACGACCACCCTGGTCCCTTCGTGATGGGAGACATATCCCACTCGCTGTCCCTCATTACTCGCTTCTGCGGGCACACGCGCTTCTTCTACTCCGTAGCGCAGCACTCCATCATGGTCTCTGAGATGATGAAACAGGACGGATTGTCCCCAGAGGAGCAGGCGGCGGGCCTGTTGCATGACGCGCACGAGGCGTACGTTGGAGACGTGCCGACGCCCATGAAGTGGGCCTGCCCGGAGCTGGTTGCGTTAGAGCGCTCGATCGCCGCCGCCCTTCGGGCAGCAATGCTGCCTGCCGTGCACGAGGCGATATACAAGAACCTCGTGAAGCCGTACGACGACGTTGTCCTGCACAAGGAGGCCGCGGAACTACTACGGCCGGTGCCTAAGTGGGTGCGAGCCGCAGCCGGTTGGGGCTACTCTGGCCTGTCCGTGCGCTTTAGGAACCCCCTCTATGTGGAGCAAGAGTTCCATATGCGCGCCAAGGTTCTCGGGCTCGCGTAGACTGGGGTAGTGACAGACCCCGAGATCGGCGTGATCCTTCGGCGCGACGCCCACCCCGGCGCGCGGACCTTGGAGGAGCTGTCCGACCCCCTGACCGGATGCCGGTTCCTATGCGACGAGCGCATGCCGCTCTCGGCGGCGCTAGCGCGGGAGTGGGCGGAGGACGCGCACCTGCTCCAGTACCGGCTGGAGGACGAGACCGGGCAGCTGGTATTCGCCCGCGCGAATAAGGCCGGCGCTCCGATCGGGCATCAGCTCGCCAAGATCGGTGGCCGGATTGCCTGCTCGATCGTCTGCCTCGATCATGACCTGTCAGGGCACCGGGAGTGGTCCGACCCAGACGAGCCGCTGGCCTGGCTGGCGTCCATCCCGCCGGACCTTCAGCCGACGTCCTGGTACTCGACGCTCCACGGTTCCCGACTGGTGTACGTTCTGGTCGCGCCGGTGGACCGCCTGGAGGCGGAAGGACTCGCCCGCGGCCTGGTCGACGCCTGGGCCGCGGCCGTCCCCGGCGGCCTGCCGGGGGCCGCCTCGTGCGTGGACTGGACGCGGGTCTTCCGCCTTCCCCGCACGGTGCGCTCGGACTCCGGCCAGCCGTTTTGGCTGGACGAGCGCTTCTACCTGGTGGACGGGGGGCCGGAGCTGGACCCCACCTCCATGGCCCACCAGGTTCCGAGGCATGACTCGGCGCCAAGCGCCTCGGCTGCGCCTTATCGCGGCGGCATGCCCGACGAAGCCGCCTGCCGGGCGGAGCTGCAGGAGCTCGGTAGGGCCGGGCGCCCCGTGATGACCGATTTCTCGCGCGAGGCGCGCCGTTGGCTGAGGGGGCGAGAGTCCTTCGCCGTTGCCTTCGAGGATGCGCCGCTCGACCCAGCACGGCTCGAGGACGGATGGAATAACGCGACGCTCTACTACGTCGGGCAAGTCGTCTCGATGCTCGCGCACCTGGACTCCGCGACCCCGGAGGGTTGCTTCGCCCTGCTGCGGCCAGCGCTCGAGCAGCTCTCCGTCTCGGACATTGATCGTCGTGACTGGGAGGAGATCGGCTGGGACATGGTCGCCCGGATGTGGGGCGTTGAGGAGGCCCGGCTAACTGACGAGCGCGCGGCGCGCGACCGCTCGGAGGAGACCGGGCGGGAGGCTAGGCTGGAGATCGCCGCAGCCGTGAGGGTCGCCGCCCCGGAGGAGGTGCCCGGCGACGCCGCGGGGGCCGAGGCGTGGGTCTCTACCCGCATGATCGCCTCCGACGGAACCCACCACTACGTCATGCGCCGGGACGGCTCGTACAACCTCTCGGCCGTCGGGGACTCCATGCTGATCCCGATGATCCGGGAGCTCGGGATGGAGGACGCCATCCCCACCCGGCACCTGCGGGGGCAGAAGCTAGTGTTCCGCTCTGCCCAGGACGTGCTTTCAGAGCACGCCGTGCCGGTGGTGCAGGTGCGCTGCAGCGCGCGCGAGCGGATCGCGAGAGTCGACGGGCCCGACGGGGAGAGGATCCTGCGGGTGCCGATCCACAGGCTCAACCCTCGCGTGCGACCGGCGTTCTCGGCCGACGTGGACGAGTGGCTGCGCGCCCTGTTCGGGGAGTCCTACGGCGCCGGCGTGGACTGGCTGTCGCACTCCCTGTCTACTGCCTCACCGATCTGCGCGCTGAACCTCCACGGCTCTTCTGGCTCCGGGAAGGCCCTGCTCTGCCAGGGGCTCTCGGAGTGCTTCGAGAAGGAGTCGCCGAACGATGGCCGGGCGATGGATCGCTTCAACGTCGGGCTCCTGAGAAGCCCCGTGATCTGGTGCGACGAGGGCGTGCCGCAGATCCGCGGCCTGGGCTCCACCGCGGACCAGGTGTTCCGCTCTCTAGTGGCCGGCGGGACGCTGCAGATCGAGGGGAAGATGCGGGACATCATCGTCGCGGACCTCTACCCGCGGATGGTGTTCGCGTCGAACGACCGGGACATCATGCGCGCCATCGTCGGAGCGCGCGACCTGACTGAGGAGGACGTGCGGGCGATCGAGGTTCGGCTGCTGTCGATCCACGTCGGGCCGGATGCCAGGCGGCTCCTGGACTCTAAAGGGAACTACGCGCACACGCGGGGCTGGGTGGCGGGGGACGGCCCGAGCCGCTACGTGATCGCGAACCACGTCGCCTTCCTTCATGAGCACCGCACGCCCAGCCGGTCGTCGTCGGGCCGCTTCCTGGTGGAGGGCGAGACGCGTACGGAGCTCGTGCGCGACCTCTGCCTCCGGTCGGACGCCTCCCAGGCGGTGCTGCGCTCTCTCGCCCGCATGCTGGATTCCCAGGCGGCCCGCGACGGCCTGCACCTCCAGGAGGGCCGCGCGTGGGTGACGGTCTCGTGCGTCACGGACTACATGGAGCTGCAGAGCCTCGGCCGGAACGTGACCATGCCGCAGGTCGGACAGGTGCTACGCCGGTTCAGCTCTGACCCCCTGAACCCGGAGGAGTACGTTCCCGTAAAGCAACCTCCCGGCGCCCCGAAAAAGGGCCGATGGATCGAGCTGGACCTCGCGGCTATCCTGGAGGAGTGCTTGCGCTACGGCATGGCTAGCTCGCGGGTGGAGTCCCTGCTGCGCGTGAGGGACGGCGGAGCGGGAGCGACGGCGGAGGCTAGGGTCGCAGCCCAGGCCGTCAGGATGCGGTAGGGTTCGGCGTGGGCGTCCGCTGGATCAGCGCGAGGGTGAGCAACGAGGACTTGACGATCCACGAATCCGACGGGATGGGCCTTGCGCTCGCGGGGATCTCCGGCCCTACGGTGATTCTGTCGCTCGGAAACTTCCGACTGTACCTGATAGGGGAGGAGACGCTGGAGAACGTACTGGGGGCGATCACTGAGGCGTTCGACCAGGACCGGCGTTCGCGCGCCGAGGCGGGTTGAGTGGAGCCTCTCACCGTCTCGTCGAGCCAGCTCGATACGTTCCATGACTGCCGCCGCAAGTGGTGGCTAGAGAGGTCGCGCGCTTGCCGCGCGTGGGTGACGGTCTCGTGCGTCACGGACTACATGGAGCTGCAGAGCCTCGGCCGGAACGTGACCATGCCGCAGGTCGGACAGGTGCTACGCCGGTTCAGCTCTGACTCCCTGAACCCGGAGGAGTACGTGCCCGTGAAGCAGCCGCCCGGCGCCCCGAAGAAGGGCCGATGGATCGAGCTGGATCTAGCCATGCTGCTCGAGGAGTGCTTCCGCTACGGGATGGAGTGCGGCCGGATTGAGGGACTGCTGCGGATTCGCGACGACGGCTCGGGGCTGATCGCCGAGGCTCGGGTCCATGGTGGGGGTAGGATAGCGGCATGAGCTGGTGTCAGGTGGCTGAGGTGAATCCTCTTCTGGAGGCTAAGTATTACTTAGGGCCGTGTCGGCGAGCGGTCCTTTGTTGGCTCGACGAAGATGGGGCCCTTGTGCTAAGCCGGCCGGCATCGCGACACTTACCGAAGGACTGGCTAGAACTCTCTCGCTGGTGCCTGGTGGGTGGGAAGAACGCCGGTTCTTCACAGTGGAGTCGCGTCGCACGTGCATTGCGAGGCAAGACCTCTACTGTCATCAGCTACTCCGATCCGTCGGTGGGTCATACCGGCGCTCTATACAAGGCGAGTAACTGGATCTGGTGCCCGACGTGGCATCGGCTGCGTCCGCCGCCGTCTGGGAACGGCTGCTGGAATGTCAAGATCGAGTCAGTAAAGGATCGGTGGGCATACTTACTGGATCGGGACCCAAGACGTCACGATGTTCTCACGCCGCGAGATGCTTCAGTGCTACGAAAGCGACCTGAGCTCGTATGGAAAGAGCCCAAAAGATTTCGGTGATCGAGCCTCTCACCGTCTCGTCGAGCCAGCTCGACACGTTCCATGACTGCCGCCGCAAGTGGTGGCTAGAGAAGGTCGCTCGCCTGCCGCGCGTCCCGCGGGGGTACCTCACATTCGGCGCGGTCCTGCACGAGTGCCTGCAGCGCTGGGCGAGCGCGGACGCCCATGGTCGCGTGCCGCCGGTGGGAGAGTCCCGGGCTTGCCGCCTGGTCGATAGACTGGAGGTGCACGGCGACGAGAGCCCGTTGCTCCTGCAGCGCCCTGGAGACCCTGCCGACGTGTACCCATCCGGGTGGGAGACTGTTGAGGAGAAGGGTCGCAGGGAAACCGTCACGCCGAACGAGGCCGCGCTGATTCGGCGTCTAGTCGAGCAGGCCGTGGAGCGCGGGATAGTGCAGCGCGGCGACGGACGCATGCTGGAGCGGGAGGTGCGCCTACCTGTAATTGAGGGTGTCGAGCTCGTCGGGTTCATCGATGTGTTCGTACCGGGCTCGCCGCCCGCGATCCACGACCACAAGTGCGTGGCCGCCGGGACCGAGTTCTACGACCTGCAACACGGGCGACGCCGTGCTGACGATCTGGGACCGGCCATCACGGTTTCTATGGATGGCTCTGGTACTCTGATGTGGAAGCCCGGCACGGTCCTACCCAGTGGCACCAAGGATTGCGCCGAACTGCTTCTCATGTCCGGCGAGCGTGTGGTGCTGTCGTGGGATCATCCGGTTTTTACCGAACGTGGTTGGGTGCCCGTGCAGGACTTGACGCAGGCGGACAGGGTGGGAGTTCCGCGATCCTTACCAGCTCCGGCGGAGGAGCACGCGCCTAGTGACGCAGAGGTTCGCTTTCTGGCTTGTATGATGTCGGATGGCTGCTCAGCGCAGGAGCTGCGCAGGTGCTCAGCTTCATTTACGAATATGTCGTCAGAGGTGTGGGAGGATTTTGAAAAGGCGGTTGTGGAGCTGGGCGGCAGGCTCGGTTCCCGGACCGAGGCGGGGCGCGCCTACACCCGAACCGTGCTGGGCTTGAACGCAGTGCTCAAGGCGCTGCAGCAGGAGGGCCACAAGTCCACGAATAAGCGGCTGCCTGCTAACTACTATCGGCTGTCAAACGCACAGTGCGTGCTGTTCTTGAGCCGGTTCATCGCTTGCGATGGGCACATCAACCCGAAGCGCCTTGAAGTGATAATTACTCTGGCGAATGAGGGACTCATTCGGGATATTCGCCACCTCGCGTACCGACTGGGGGTTGTCGGTAATGTGTACCCCCAGCGCACCCCTTTGAACGGCAAAGTTTTCCAATCTTGGCGTCTTCAAATTGCAGGTACAGAGGCGGCCAAGCTGCTGGAGGCGCTACCGCCCATTCCTGGAAAGCGGGAGGTTCAGGCGGCGGCCCTTCAAAAACTCCAGGCTCGTGTGCGGCATCGTAAAAGTGCCGGTCGGAACGATGTGCGCTGGGTGAAGATCCGCAGCATCGCCCCTGCCGGGCCGTGTCCTGTCTTCGATCTATCTGTTCCCGAGACGCACGCCTGGATAGGCTCGGGGGTGGTGCTCCACAACACTTTCGGAGAGGGCTCCGTCCGCTTCCTCAAGCAGCCCGGCTCTGCCAGTCCGAACTACCTAGGTAGGGACAGGCAGCTCCTGACCTACGCTGCGGCGACCTCGATTCTGGATGACTGGGACGGCCCGGTCTCGGTGCGCCACAACCAGTTCCCGAAGTTCGACGACGGACGAGGCCCGCGCTGCATAGAGGCGATCGTCTCTACAAACGAGTGGGCCGGACGCTGGGCGGAGATCCAGGAGAGCACGGCGGAGATGCTGCGCGTCCGAGAGATCAAGCGCTGGGATGACGTGCCAGGTCCCTATGGTACGGACGTCTGCTCGAAGTACGGTGGCTGCCCGTTCCGGGAGATATGCGGAAGGCGCTCGACTGTCGAGGGCCACCGCGGTAGGGTAGAGCGTCAGCTTGCCGCCGCGCCGGTCGCGCGGCCAAACGTAACCACGGGGGCCCGGAGGGCCGAGAAGGAAATGAGCGACAACATCTTCGCGAGAGCGCGTGGCTCCAGGCCCGCGTCTCAGGTCCAACCGCAGCAGGTAGTCCCCATTGCAGTGATCCAACCAACTGCTCCGGGCATCAATGGAGGCGTCGCGCCCTCGGCACCGGCCGCGCCCCCGCCGCCGTCCAACGCGCCGCCGTGGGCGAACCCGCAGTGCACGGCGTGCCGCGGGACGGGCTTCAACTCCAAGGGCCGGCCGTGCCCGCTCTGTGACGCGCTCGCGAAGCGCACCAAGCGCCCGACCTCGTCGATGTACCTGATCTCTGGCGATGCCCAGTCGGGCTTCGAGGCTGCTTCGCGACCGGAGAAGGTCGCTGACCTGTTCGCGCTCGGCGCGCCGGAGGCTTGGTCTAGTCGTATCGGTCCGATTGTTCTCGGAGCTAAGACCGCGGAGCAGGCCACGGTTCAGGTACTCGCCATTCACACGATGGCAAGTTCAGGCCCAACGACCGCAACAGGAAGTGTGTCTATAATTCCGTCCGCCGCGCACGCGGCCGCCGCTGAGTGCGAAGCCCCTTCCCCTGAGATAGTCGCGGCACTCGACAAAGTCGAGGGTAGCAAACGAGGTCGCAAGCCTGCAGGCATGACGATCCTGATCGGCTGCTCGCAGCTGAAGGGCGTCGACCGCCCTACTCTCCTCGCTCAGGAGCTGCTCGCGCGCCTCGGTGCGGAGCTCGCTAAAGACATGGGCGCCGCCTCCTACTGGGAACTGGACCCGTTCAAGCGCCGCGATCGGCTCAAGCAGCGTGCGGACGACATCGCTCAGTCCCTCGGCCGTACGGTCCTGCTCGTCGCCGGGGTCCGGGACCCTGACGTGGACTCGCTCGTCAGCTCCCTGGCCTCGAGCCAGTTCACGGAGACAGTCGTGGAGGGTCTGCGATGAGGGTCAACGTCTACGCAGAGGAGATGACCGACCGCGTCGAGATCATCTCGAAGGAGATCGACTGCCACGAATTCACCGCGCTGCGCTTCTATCTTGAGCTGCCGGCGACGGTGGGAGGGCTTCAGCACAAGGGGCCGTTCGTTCACCGGCCTGGAGACGACGACTCCAGCGCCGTCACCTTCTGGGGGAAGCAGGACATGCGTCCCCTTCTCCGCAAGGCGCTCGATCTACTGGATTCCTACTACAATGCTCGTAAGGGAATCCGGTGAGTATCCCGCGAAAGGTGCTGCAGCTCTCCGAGTACTCGCGGCTGATCCGTCGCGGTCCGAGGGACTTCGTGCTGGAGGTAATGCATCACGACCTGCTCGACGCCCCGTCCTGGCGCGCGCTGCACGTCCTTCGAGACGATCGACCGGAGACGCAGTCGCCGATCAGCGAGTTCATGATTCTCAGCATCCTGGAACGGTTCTCTCGTCGGCGCAGGCGTCGCAGGAATAAGTGAGTGACCCCTTCGCCAGGGCGAAGCGAAGAGATACCGCCGACCAGCTCGAGATAGCACGCATCGTTGGTCTTCCCGTGGTCGGCCTGCCGACGCCAGAGGAGGTCGAGGCCGTCTCGCGTGAGGTCGTGCAGGCGGAACACTTCGAGCGCGGCTTCAGGCTGCACCCAGAGCAGGCCGCGGGGCTCCTCGCCTTCGACCTGTACGACGGCCTTCTGGGCCCGATCGGCGTCGGCAGGGGAAAGACGTTCTTGACGATCCTCATCGCGGACCGCGCCTTCCGCCGCGGGGAGTCCCGGCGCTCGTTGCTGGTGGTCCCTCCGTCGATCCTCGGCCAGCTATTCCAGACCAATATTCCGGCCTCGCGGAGGATCTTCGGAGTCAGGGTGCCGTTCGTGGTGCTGGCCGGGAAGAACCGACGAGCGCGCCTGTCGGCCGCGTCGTCCGGCAAGACGGGCTGCTACGTCATGCCGTACTCCTACCTGTCCACGCGCGACGCCGAGGAGGTCCTTGCGGCCCTCGCGCCAGACCTGCTGATCCTGGACGAGGCGCACCGCGTCAAGAACCGCAAGGCCGCGCGGACCGCGCGCCTGATGCGCGCTATAGTCCGCAACTCGCCGAGGCTGGTGGCGCTCTCCGGCACGATCACGTCGAAGTCGATCCACGACTACCACCACCTGGCGAACCACGCCCTGCGGGAGAACTCCCCGCTGCCACACGAGCAGGTCCTGGCCGACGCTTGGGCGGCGCTAGTGGACGCCGGCGCGGGGGAGGACCCAGGCTCGTCGCAGTCCGGCCCGATCGCGCCGCTTCTGGAGTGGGCCGCCGCAGAATTCCCGGAGGAAAAGATTCCGCGCGGCCTGCCGGGGTTCCGCGCCGCGTTCCGTCTGCGACTGAACTCCGCCCCCGGGGTGGTCTCGTCCGGGGATGCCGAGCTCGGCACGAGCCTCCTGGTCCGGAACGTGCCGGTGGAGCGCCCAGAGGACGCCCCAGGCTTCCCCGAGGTCGAGAGGCTCGTCCGGCAGGTCGAGGAGCTCTCGATCAGCCCGAGCGGCGACGAGATCGAGCACGGGATGCACAAGTGGCAACACTTGTACGCGCTCTCGAGCGGCTTCTTCTACCGGCTGAGGTGGCCCGAGGTAGCCGAGCTCGCTGAGCGCCGCAGCCTGACGGAGGACGAGGCCGCGTCGTACCTGGCGCAGGCGCAGGTACACCACGAGGCGCTGCAGGAGTACCATAAGCACATGCGTTTGTGGCTGGAGCGCCGCGGGCGCCCTGGCCTCGACACGCCCTTCCTGGTCGCCTCGGACATGGCTCGCCACGGGTCGGAGAACGTCTCCTACCCGGAGATGTACGCCGCCTGGCGCGCGGCGAAGGACCTCGAGTTCGACGGGATGCCGGAGCGAATGTCGGAGCCAGTCCGGGTCTCTCCATGGAAGGTCGAGCACGTCGCCGCGCTGGCGGCGGCCGAGCGGGCCGAGGCCCTGGCGGACGGGACCAGGCCGGGGGTGCTGGTCTGGTACCACCACGACGAGGTAGGTCGCTGGTTGATGGAGTCCCTGGAGGCGCTCGGCGAGGAGCCCCTCTGGTGCCCCGCGGACGCCACTCGCCCGGGCTCGAGCGCGCGCCTGCTGGACCCAAGGAACGCGAGCCGGATAGTCGTGGTGGCGACCGGCGGCCACTGCGAAGGCAAGAACCTCCAGGGCGAGGGGGACCACGCCGGCTTCGAGCGCCAGGTGATCGCCCAGTTCCCGCGCAAGGCGGACACCCTGGAGCAGATGCTCGGGCGGACGCACCGCTTTGGCCAGTCCGCCGACGAGCTGGTCCCGGTCACGGTGAACACATCCGAGTTCGACCACCAGAACATGAGCGCCTGCCTGATAGACAGCCTCTACATCCACCAATCGACCGGCTCGCGCCAGAAGGCCATCTACGCCTCGTACGACCCGCTGCCGAGGGTCTACCCGCCCGACTTCCTGCGGGAGCGCGGCTTCTCGGACGTGCCTCGGCTCGACTCGGCGGTGCGCGCGGCTCTCGAGGAGAAGTTCGGGCCGCTCTTGCCTCCGCGGTGAGGCGGTGGTACGATCGACGTGCCGCCCGGCAGGAATCGCGACACCGTGCGAGTGATCCGGACAACAGAAGAAGCCGGGCGGCACTTTCTGAAAACCCAGACAAGGAAACGAACGACGATGGGAATTTTCGCAGGTATGCAGGGCGCGACTCGCGGCTTCGCCTCCAACAAGCTGACTGAGGGTGACTACGTCGCCCGGGTCGACAAGTGCGACCTCTTCAAGACCGACATCTCCGGCAACTGCTTCAAGATCACGCTGACGATCCTGGCCGTCTCCGACGGACCCCACAAGGCGGGCGAGGTCGTGACGGTGAACTTCGGGGACAAGCGCATCACCGAGAAGCAATGGCTCGGGAACATCAAGTCTTTCATCGCCGGCGTGATGAACGTAGAGGACTCGAAAGTCGGAGAGGCCGAGACCATGCGGACGCTCGACCCGAGTCAGGATGGGCAGGCCGTGATGAACGGCACCGTGTGCCGCGTGAAGGCGTTCCAGCGCGCGAGCAAGTCGGCGCGGGACAAGAACGGCGAGCCGTTCGACTACAGCGTCTACACCTGGTCGCCGTCGCTGACGGATGAGGAGATTTTGCAGATCATCGGAGAAGAAGGCATCAAGCGCTTTTTCCCTAATGGCCTATAGAGGGATCAAGCGCCCTCTCCTCCAGGTAGTGGCCCCTGCAAAGCCACGGCGGTGTGGAACTCACCGCAAGCCCCGGGGTGGACGTAATGGAAACGTCGCATCCGTACAAGGTGAATAGTCTGGTTCAAATCCTGACCCTCGGGTGCCTTTCAAGCCTTCAATCTCTCCATGGCCGACTACTGCTGCAGAATGCGCCGACACTTCCTGATCGGGATCGTGGGTGCCCGCAATACGGAGCCCGTGCCCGTAGAGGCGGGCGAGTTCATCGAGGACTTCGAGACAAAGCTGCCGAAGATGGTGACGCGCTTCTGTGCATTCTGCGGCGCGCGCATCGCTGGGCAGCCTACTAATACGACCTGGACCCCGTTCCCGCCGGAGGTGACCGAGTGAGGATCATCGCATGGGACAGCGAGACGTACGCTATCTCGCCAGCGGCGATCGCGCCGAGGATCGTCTGCGCCTCGTTCGCCTGGAGGATCGACCGGGGCGATCTCCAGTCGAGCCTGGTCGCGCAGGGCGACCCTCTCCTCGTGCAGCTGCGCAACCTGCTCGAGCAGGCGATCGCGGGCGAGGCCCGACTCGTCACCCACAACGGCGGTTACGACTACGCCTGCGCCTGCTCCACCTGGCCCGAGCTGATCCCGATCGTCTTCGCGGCGCTGCACTCCGGCAACTGCACCGACACCCTCTGGCGCGAGCGGCTGCTGAACCTGTCTCTCACGGGCCGACTCGACAGGGTCGACCTGCCAGACGGCTCCACGATGGAGATCAAGTACGGCCTCGCTGACCTGGAGCGCCAGTACCTGGGCCTCGACCGCTCAGCGGAGAAGGAGGACCAGGAGGACCACTGGCGAGTCCACTACGGGATGCTGGACGGCCTACGGGCAGACGAGTTCCCCCCCGAGGCGGCCGAGTACGCGATGGCCGACGCGCGAGGCACACTGCTGGTGCACGAGGCGCAGGAGGACAGGAAGCGCGAGTTCCCCCACGCCAGCACGAGGACGGAGGAGTTCCAGCTCCTGTCGTCGTTCTGCCTGTACCTGGAGACCTCCTGGGGCATGGCCACCGACCAGGTCGCGGTGGCCGAGATGCGTCGGCAGGTAGACCGCGTGCTGGTCGCGAACCGGGACCTCCTCCTGTCCAGCGGCGCCCTTCGCGGCGGCTCAGGCCCTGAGCCGTACAAGCGCGACCTGGACCGCGCGGCCGAGCTTCTGCGGGATATGGGAGCAGACACGTCTGGATACGACGGGGCTCACGCGGGGGGTTTCGACTGGTCTCCCTACGTCGCGCGACTCCAGGAGCTCGGGATCAAGTTCCGGGCGCCGGTAGAGGAGTCCATATGCGAGGCTGAGCTGCAGAGAGTCGCGGGCGAGGCATACCGTCGCCTGGGGGCCATCCCGACCCTGACCGCCGGTCGCGTTCTCAAGGACGGGACGCGGAAGGAGAACATCCAGCTGGGCGACGAAGAGACAGAGGCCCTAGCGGTCGCCTGCCCGATCATGGCGCAGTACCACGTACGGAAATCGCTGCGCAAGATGGCGACGAACCAGCTGCCGACCCTGGAGGGCAACCCTGTCGTCCACTTCAAGTACGATGCCCTTAAGGAGACCACACGAACGTCCTCCTCGGGCAACCCCAGGGGCAAGCCGGCACTCTACCCGGCTGCCAATGGCCAGAACGTGCCGAAGGCGATCGAGACCCCGAGGAACCAGGACGGGTCGAGGGACGCGTCGATAGACCCTAGGCGCGGCTACCGGCCGCGCGACGGGACGGTCTTCTTCGACGTTGACCTGCACTGCCTCGAGCTAGCCTGCGTCGGCCAGGTCACGCACGACCTGTTCGGGCACTCCGAGCACCTGGCTCGCTACAACGCCGGGTGGGACCTGCATGCGGGCCTGGCGACCGAGATTGCCATCCGCAGCGCGCTCGAGGGCGCCGAGGCGGAGATCCAGCAATCCCTGGCCGGGGAGGCCGAGGAGCGCTACCGGATCTTCCTGCTCTTCAAGAGGTGCGGCGAGCCCGCGCTTGAGAGGGCGTACAAGCACCTACGCGACCTCGCGAAGCCGATCGGCCTCGGGTTCCCTGGCGGCATCGGCCCTGAGAAGATGTGTATCCTGGCGCGAGTGCAGTACGGGGTGACGCTGACGGAACCCAAGGCGCGCGAGCTGCGCGAGGTGTGGCGCGACGTCTACCCGGAGATGCCCCAGTACTTCAAGTGGGTGGAGTCGCAGCGCGACTACCGAAACGACGCCCGGCTGCCAGACGGCCGGTCGATCGAGCTGTACCGCTACGAGACGCCGATGGGCGCGGTGCGCGTCGGGTGTACCTACACCTCGATCGCCAACGGCAAGGCGATGCAGTCTCCCGGGGCGGAGGCCGCCAAGACTGGGAACAACGCCGTGGTCCGCGCCTGCCACGACCCTAGCCGGGGCTCGGTACTCCTCGGCTGTCGGCCGATCGCGTTCGTTCACGACCAGGTCGTCGGCGAGACGACTCGCGATGAGAGCCTCTGGCACGATCAGGCAATGGAGGTGAGCCGCCTGATGATCGACGCCGCGCGCGTCGCCCTACCGAGGGTCCAGATGCGCACGGAGCCGCTGCTCACGCGCGTCTGGTCGAAGTCCGCCGAGCCCGTCCGCGACTCGGCGGGCAGTCTGATCCCGTGGCAACCCGAGGAGAAATAATGTTCACTGATCCTAAGCACGCTGCGCAGCCGGATGATTTCGATCCTCGGGAAGATTGCAATTATATTCCACCTCCGATCCTGGAGAATTCTCCCAACGACCTGGAATATCACCTGAAAGACTCCGGTCGACGCGAGGAGTTCTCTACCGGATCCAAGCGGGATTCCCGCCATGGCAAGGGGCGCTTCGACCTCCTCTTCAGGGGCATGCCCGAGGCGCTTCGCCGCATGGCCGTGCTGCTCGAGCTCGGCGCCGCGAAATACGGCGAGCGCAACTGGGAGAAGGGCCAGCCGATCAGCCGCTACATTGACAGCGCCGTGCGTCACCTGCACCGCGCCGCGCAGGGCCTGACGGACGAGGACCACCTCATACAGGCAGCGTGGAACTGCCTCGCGGCGGTGGAGACCCTGCATCGGGTCTACGCGATGTCCCTGCCGGAGGAGTTAAATGACGTGTACGATCACCCCGACGTGGAGCCGAAGTCGTGACTTCTTTAGCCAGCATCGGCCTGATCTCGGCCGCCTACGCGGGGCTCTACCTTCACCCGTTGCTAGGTGTCCTGATCGCATACGGCGTGGGGTGCGCTTACGGAAGGCGACTTCAGAGGGAGCGGGTCTGATGCTCTGCCTCGGGATTGACCCGGACATGCACGACCTCGCGATCGCCTCGTGGGACGACCTCGGACCCGTGACGGCGCACGTCGTGAGCGTACCCAAGAAGATCACCGGCACCGACGCGTTGCTGTCGATGATGCACGAGCTTTCGAAGCCCTGGCCGATGCTCGGCCGCGTGATGGGCGAGGGCTGCACCCACTACTACCTGGACGAGTTCCCCGACTGGTGCGCCGTCGAGGGTCAGGAGACCCGGCAGGTCCGAGGTAAGTACCACGCGCGCCCTCTAGACCTGATCCATCTCGGAAACGTCGCTGGGATGTGCGTCATGCGAGTGGCTCTCCGGTACCTAAACGGCTGCGGCCTCTACTGGCCGAAGCCCTCTGAGTGGAAGGGCTCGGTCGAGAAGCACGCGATGCAGGCGCGGCTGTACGAGGAGATTGGCTGGGGATACGAGGTGGTGTGGAAGAACCAGAGGGCGCCTATCGGTCGCAGCCGGAAGGGCGAATACGCCGTGCCTCAGAATCCGCCCGCAGAGTTCGATAATATCTCCCTGATGGAATGGAAGCATGTCGGCGATGCGCTCCTGCTCGCGCGATGGTGCTGGGAACAGGCCGCCGGACGGGCTTGGCAGAAGGTAGGATAAGGATATGAAATCCGCCCTAAAGAGGTTCATTAGCACGAAGCCCGTTCGTCCCGGGCAGCGGTGTCGCTGCTGCGCCATGCCGGAGCTTTCCTCGGACCTGCGCGAGTTCCTGCGCTCTCGCGCCGCTGGCGGGACGCGCCAGACTTTGTACGCCTTCCACTCAGAGTACGTCCTTGCAACCTACTCGAACGCCCCGTGCCTGAACTCCCTCAGATACCACGCCAGTCGCTGCCTCGGCGTCGATCCAACGACCGGGAAGCCCATAAAGGTCAAGTCCCGATGAGCAAGAAGAATCCCGCCCTGAAGGAGTTCCTTTCAAGGGACGCCGAGGCCGAGTCCGTAGCGGACCTCCGCTCCCAGGTGCGCGTGCTCGAGCGGAGGCTGCGAAAAACCCAATCGCGGGAGGCGACCATCGTCGAGGCAGTGCAGTCCGCCCTCGCGGCGAGCCCACCCGTCCTGCGCGTCCCGCCGACGCCGCGTCGCGGCCGGGGCCGTTACGACGAGATTGCAATACTGCACCTCTCCGACACCCAGATCGGGAAGATCACTAAGTCCTACGACACGCAAGTCGCGGAGGAGCGAGTGCTTCTAGCCGTGCAGAAGGCCGCATACATCGCCGACCTGCGCCGCAAGATCGCGCGCGTCGACGAGATCCATGTCTACCTCGGAGGCGACATGATCGAGGGGGAGGACATCTTCCCGCATCAGGCGCACGAGATCGACTCTTCCCTCTTCGACCAGGCGTGCGTGAACGCCCCTCGGATCTTCTCGCGGGCGATCCTCACCGCGCTCGAGCACTTCCCGCGGGTGAAGGTCCTCTGCGTGGCCGGCAACCACGGGCGCAACGGGCCAAAGTCCACGCGGGCCAACCCGCTCACGAATTGGGACCGCGTGACCTACCAGGTCCTGCTTGCTACGCTGCTCGGGACCAAGGAGGCCCCAAGGAAGGAACTTCGCTCAAGACTGGAGTTCATCGCTCCCGAGGACTTCTACGTGGTGGATCGCGTGTTCGACTGGGGGAACCTGATGGTGCACGGCCACCAAATCAGCGGCGGCTTCGCAGGCTTCCCTTGGTACGGGGCCGGTAAGAAAGCGTGGGGCTGGATCGACGCAATCGACGAGAAGTGGGACAACCTGCTCTTCGGCCACTTCCACACGCCCGCTATGGCGACCCTCGGGTATCGTAGGTTCTACGCGAACGGCACGACCGAGTCCGACAACGAGTTCGCGAAGGAGCAGCTCGCCGCCGCGGGGGACCCGTGCCAGCGCCTGCTGTTCATGGACGCCAAGCACGGCGTAGTGTCCGACACGCTCCTATATCTGACGAAGAGAAAGCCGAACCTGCGCCGATGACCACGTACTACGGCCTGAATCCCAGTTTCTGCTTCTCCTCCCCGCTGCCGCTGCTCGCCAGCCCGATCGCGCGCGCCCGGAGGTTCGAGATCTTCGACGACGCCGGCAGGCCGATTGGCGAGGCCAGCCTACTTTCTGAAGGGTGGCCCGTCGAGGACGGGCGTCGGCACGGGGTGCGGCTGCTCGAGGGCCTGCCGATCTCCGACGCGGCTCGGGCCTACCGTGACTGGCTGGTCATCCTTGGGCCCTCCGGGGCCGGGTCCCTGAGCTGGACGAGGCGACCTACCTCGGCTGCGCTGCGCATGCTCGACGTGCTCCCGTTTACGCCGCAGGCCCCGCGCCTGCACATCCCGTCTCTCGAAGCCCTCGCCTCGCTCCGACCTCGCGTCTTCCGCACTCTGGACCTCGGCTGGCAGGCCAGACGAGACCGTCGCCCCGACTGGTCAAGAGGTCGCGTTCTCCCCTCTGACCTGATTCAGGGCGAGGAGATGGCCGTGGAGATTCAGGCGAAGATTTCCCGCCTGCTCCACTGCAACCTCTGGTGGAACGCCCCGCCCCGGTTCGAACTTAGCGTCGCGGAATACGAGACTCGCCTCGAGGAGTACCTAGTAGCGATCCGCGACTCCGTCGAGCTGCCGCCGGTCATAGAGTACGTGAACGAGATCTGGAATGCGGGCTTCCCGGTGCATGGCTGGCTGCACGAGCCGGACGGCCACCCTGGGCGCCCGGAGGACGTCGTGGCCTGGTCCTGGCACAGGTTCGCGGCCCGCGAGATCCAGACCCTCAAGCGAGTCGCCGACCGGGTCTTCGGCCAGCCGAGATTCCTGGGAGCGCGGCCGTACTGGCTGTTCGTCGGCGGGCAGCTGACGGTCCCTTCCCACATGGACAGGCTCCTCTCGGAGCTAGCGGGTCTAGGCGTGACGCCCGACTTGGCCGGCCCGGCGCTCTACGTGACGCCCCTCAAGGCCCACAAGGAGGAGTGGGAGGCCACCGGCTCGTGCCCCACGCAGGACGAGCTCCGAGCGAGCTGCCTCGCGCGGCTGGAGGAGATCGCTACCGGGATTAACGACCCCACTCGAGACCCGATGGGCCCCCTGGCCCAGCACGCGGCGATCCTCGCGCGCCACCGCGTCCCCTACTTCGCCTGCTACGAGGCCGGACAGTCCCTGCTCGCGGATGGGCACCCGTGGCGCCGCGCGGCGATCGAGGCGCAGCGGACGGAGTGGATGGGCGAGCTCTACAGGGGTATCCGGCGCGTAGCCGAGGCAGCCGGCGTGGACGTGCTGAACTGGTACTCGGCGTGTACCATCCAGGACCCCCGCGATCCGCGCTTGAACGTTCACGGGCTGCTTGAAGGTGTCGGCGCGCCGCTGCTCTCGAAGGCCCTGGCGGCGAGAGGCGACTGATGTTCGTCTTTGAAACGCTGGTCGTCAGAGTCGAACCGACGCCGTAGCGCGCTCCGGGCCCTCCTCGTCCAGGTTATCCTGCACGAGCTGGTCGACGGCGAGTCCCGCAAAGAAGCCCGCCCGGTCTGCCGCGCCGACGGCGAGCTGGTCGAAGAAGGGGTGTGCTCCTGCAGGCCCGACGGACCGCAGGACGAACATGAACGGGGGTGCCCCCGCCGCGGCCCGGGCCTCGTTCTCGGCGAGGCCGGCGAAGAAAGCCTCTCGCGACAGGCGCCGGACGTCAGCCTGTCGGATCGGGTAGCCGCCCTCCAGGCGGGGGTCGTCGTCGGGGTCCGCGAAGAAGACCAGGAGGCGCCCCGACTCCGCCGAGAAGCCCTCGCGCCCGTCGTGGTAGAACTCCGCCCAGTAGTGAGGGACGAAGATCCGCGCCGTGCCGGACCCGTCGGCCCCGAGTTGGGCCTCGACGATCAGTGTCACCGCCGCTCGCAGCGTGCTCGAGCCGATCAGGGCTCGGGCCCGCTCCAGCTCCTCGGCCCCGTAGAGCCGCAGCATCTCCTCTACCGCGTCGTCGGGGAAGAGCGCCACGTTACTCGATCGGGACCACGTAGCACCATCGGCCCCCGCCACCGCAGATCAGGATGTGCCAGCGCCCGTCAGGATCGCGGGCGAGATCGACGCTGGTGAGACTCATCGGCTCCTCCTCGGGTCTCCACTCCTGCGGTCGTCCGCGCCGCCGAGCAGCCCGTCCGCCGGATTCCGGCCGGAGCCCGCGATCGGCTCCTTCATCCTAGACAGGGCGTCCTGCGCGCCTAGCGTCATGCCGTCCAGAACCGTGCGGAAGCCGTTCCCGACCTCGTGGTAGATGGGCATCTGGGAGTCCGGGTCGACCTGCTTCCCGACGTACTTCGTCCCCAAGAAGTGCGCAGCCGTCAGCGTTCGGGATTGATCGTCCGGATTGTTCAGCGGCACCCCAGAACCCAGGGTGCGGGCCAGAATGGCAGACACGGATCGCTGGATCTGCCCGAGCTTCCGCTTCTGGAACAGCATCAGGGCGTTCGGGCCCTCGTTCGCGGCGCCGATCTTGCCGGGCAGGAGGATGTTCGCGAGCATCGGGGGCACCCCGTGCGCCGTGGCTATCAGCATCGCCATCGTGTCGACCTTCTCCCCGAAGTAGTCTCGCGCGCCCTCCTCGCCCAGCTTGTCGACCTGGACCTTCACGTCCTCCGGGCTGCCGGTCAACCTGACCGCGGCGGTCTTGCGGCTGTTCCCCGGCCCCTGGCTCGCGCGAAAGATCGACTTGATGGCCTCCCAGTCCGGCTCCGAGATGGAGCCCCCGATGAGGGTCAGCAGGAGCTCCGGCACGCCCCGGTTGAAGTGGAAGTCGAACTCGTGGCGAACCATCGCCTGCACGAGCTCGATGAAAGGCGTGGCCGACACCCAGTCAGGGTAGCCCATGTAGGGATCCCGGGGCGTCGGCGTGCGCAGGTGGATCACCTCCGAGTCGACGATCCTGCCGCCGAGCGGCGAGGCGAGCACTCCGTCGCTGCGCCCGATCGAGCCGTTCCGGACCGTGCCTCCGCTCGCCTCGTGGCGGGCCCTCAGGTCCAGCAGGTCACCCCACGCCGCCATCGCCACCGTCTCGCGGGTGGCGATATTGCTGGTCACCTGGTAGTGAACCTGCTCGGAGTCGTTCTGCCTCTCCACGACCACGTTGACCTGCGCTCCGTCGAGGTGGTTGATCGCCAGCACCCTCGCGCGCTCCGGGGTCCACACGACCTCGATGAAGCCCTCGCCCTCCCCCGTCATGTCCTCCCCACTCGAGTCCAGCACGTCCTGCCAGCCGTGGCGGCAGAGTGGATCCAGGGCCTCATAGATCGCCTGGTCGCGATGGCCCATCCCGACGGAGCTCGAGCGCTTCGCGTCCAGGCAGGTCGCGTGCGTCGCGTTCAGGTCGCGCATCCGGCGCGACGCCTCCTTGTGGATCAGGTGCGCCCTCGCGCCGACCTCCGTGCCTACATTCGTGCCGCCCGTCGGCCGGACCGCCTTCAGGAGGTGCAGCAGGGTCCTCTGGTCGGCGCCGTCGAACGGGTCTGGCGGGACCTCCCTCGCGACCACGATGCTATCCCTGGGAACGCCCTCTTCTTCTCGGTCAGTCATTGTTTCCCGGAAAGTTCTTGCCTAGTGGGAAGGATGTTGTAGCATACAGGGCAGGCCCCTTTCCCGGCGACCGTATTCCGGGGATTCCTTTTCGCCCCTGATGCTCTCCCTCGGACAGCGCTGGCAGCGCCTCCTCCCTCTGCGCCTCTCCAAGGCCGGGCGGGTCCGTATCAAGAAGGCGGAGGTCCGGCGCCTGTCGCTCTGCCGCCAGGCGAAGAACGGCCTGTGCACGCTCTACAAGGCAGACGGCACCCTACAGCTCGACGCTCTGGTGAAGGCCGTGGACGAGGGCACCCTGCTAGCCGTCATGTACGCGCCCGAGCGCGAGGACGCGGACCGGCACGTCGCCGACGAGGGCGTCGTTCGACAGATGCTCCATAGCCTCATGCGCAACGGCGCGGAGCTGGACATCGAGCACGACGGGAAGGTCCTCTCCCGCGAGCAGGCGTACGTGGCCGAGGCGTTCACGGTCCAGAAGAGCGATCCCCGCTTCGCGGACTGGCGCAACTACGACGGCACCCCCGCCGGCGACCTGACGGGCGCCGCGGCCGTGCAGATCAACATCGACGATCCCGCCCTGCGCGCCTCCCGCGCTCGGGGCGAGTGGGACGGAGTCAGCCTGTTCGGCGTCGGCGAGGGCGTGCCGGAGCAGGTCATCACCAAGTCATCCTCGCGACCCGAAGACACGATGACCCCCGAACAGCTCAAGCAGCTCATGGACGCCTTCAGCGCCGGTCTCGCCGGCCTCCAGACCGTCCTCGTGAAGTCCGTCACCGAACTGGTGCGACCCGCCCCGGAGAAGGTGGAGACGCCCGAGCCGACGCCCGAGCCGAGGGTCGAGGAGTTCCCGGCGTTCGTTGGCGACCCGCTCGACCTGACCGCGCTGGATACGTACGAGAAGGCCGTGCGGGCCTACGAGTTCCGCAAGGCCGTCGCCGGGGGAAAGATGACCGCCGACGAGATCGCCGAGCGGCGCGCCGCCCTGGCGGTCGCGGCGCCGAGCGACAAGGATGCCGGCATCGAGAAGGGCGACTCGCAGGAGGTGCGCGACCTGAAGCTTCGCCTCTTCAAGGCCCAGCGCAGGTCCAACGCCCCGGCCGCGGGCGGCAGCCCGATCGAGAAGTCTCAGGTCGAGCTGGACATCGCCGAGGGCCTAGAGCTGGCCAAGTCCTTTATTGGCGAGTCGAAGGCCGTCTCCGGCTGGAACGTCCACTAGTACCCGAGCCCCACCCCAGAACGACCCCATGGCAATCATCCCCGAGTCCCTGTTCGGCGCCGCCGTCGATCAGCGCCCGACCCTCCGCGCCTACCCCCGCGAAGACGGCATTATCCGCGGCACCCTCGGCCAGTTCGGCGCCGCCGCGGATCTGGAGCACCTGACGCCCCTCTACTTCAAGGACGCCGACGACGAGTACGAGGTCTGGATCGGACAGTCGAACGAGGTGAACACGATCACCTCGAACGCGACGCCCGGCACCGGCGGCACGTTCACGCTGACCGTGGACGGCCTAACCACGGCCGCCATCGTCTTCGACGCCACTCCCGCGATCGTGCAAGCCGCGCTGGAGGCACTCTCCAACGTCGCTCCCGGCGACGTAGTCGCCAGCGGGGCGGCCGGAGACCTGGGCGACGCCTCCTACGTCCTGACCCTGACCTGGGGCGGCTCCTTCGCCGGCCAGAACGTCGACATCACCGGCGACTTCACGGGCATCACGGGCAACGACCACGTCCTGGCCACGCCCACGCAGGGCGGATCGGACGCCGCCGACGGCTCCGACATCGACGCCTTCCTGTGGTCCCCGGACGCGCCCCATGCGGTCAGCACCGCCGGTCAGCAGATTATCAACGTCTTCCTGCGCGGCGTGATCCACGCGGCCGACGTCCCCGTTCCCTCCGGCGAGTCCCGCGCCGACCTGAACGAGGCACTCCTGAGCTCCTCGCTCCGCGAGAAGGGCATCGACGTCCAGGGCCTCCCGAACTTCCACTAGGCCGACCGCCCCACCCCCATGCCCTCAAGCGCAGACATCCTCTCCCCCGCCTCCCTGACCGCCGCGGTCAACGAGGTCCGGTCCCCCCTCTCGTTCCTCAAGAACCTGCTCTACGGTAGTGAGGAGACTAAGCCGACGGTCGACATCGAGCTCTCCACGATCCGCGACGGCCGCAGCATGGCCCCCTTCGTGAAGCGTGACGGGGCAGCCATCATGGTCGACGGGGACAGCGAGGACTTCCGAATCGTCAAGCCGGCCCACATCCGCATCAAGCGGCCCCTCTCTCCCTCCGACCTGCTCGACAAGCGCCGCGCTGGATTCGGCATCCACGTGGACGCGAGCGACATGAATCGCCAGATGCGGGCATACCTCGCCCGCGAGATGTCCGGCATGCTGCGGAAGGTCGCGAACGCGGAGGAGTGGCTGTCGAGCCAGGCCCTCACGGGCGTCATCTCCTATGTGGCCGAGGACGGAGTCTCCTTCGAGGTCGACTTCGGACGCGACCCCTCCCTGGTGGTCATCCTCGCCGGCGCCGACCTCTGGTCCGCCTCGACCGGGCAGCCGTCCGACGACTTCCTCGTCGCGAGCGAGCTCATCAACGACTTCTCCGAGGGCCGCGCCACGGACGCCATCCTAGGCCGCAACGCCCGCGCGGCGTTCCTGTCGAACGCGAACGTGCGAGCCAAGTTCGAGTACCGCGGCGAGAACGTCCGCCAGGGGCAGGTCGATCTGACGACAGTCAACCGCGACGACGGCGCTCTGTTCCTCGGCATGTACGACCACCAGGTCCGCGTGTGGTCGTACGGCCGCCAGCTCCGCATGCCGAAGACCGTCGCCTTCCCCCAGGGCGAGCTGGTCGACCTCGTCCGCCCTGATTATGCCGAGTTCGTCTGGGCCTCCCCCGAGGCCGAGCGCGTCATGTACTTCGGCGGCATCCGCGACATGAAGGCGATCGGCGCTGGCCGCGTGCTGGAGTCGAAGCGCTTCTCCAAGACGTGGGAGGTGGAGGACCCCTCCGCCATGATGAGCCTGATCGAGTCCAACCCGATCCCGTGCAACCGTCGCCCCGACACGCACGTCTCGATGAAGGTCGTCTAGTCTCCTCGGACCGGAAGCCCGACGGCCGGGGCCTCGACGCAAGCGGGGTCTCGGCCGTCGGCGCAGTGGAGGCTGTCCAATGAATCTAGTCGTCAAGGTCGGAACCGTGAAGCTCCCCGGGAGCGGCCCGCGCCGCGTCCTGGTGCGCCTGGGCCAGCTCGTGCCCGAGGGTGCCCTGCCGCCCGCGGACGTGGAGCGGCTGATCTCCGCGGGCATCCTCGGTCCCGCCGAGGCCCCGCCTCCCCCCGGCGTCGAGCCCCTGCCCGGCCCGGTCGGTCGCTGGCGCCACGACCCCGCCTCCCTGGCCGGCAGAAGCCGCGACGAGCTTCTCGTCATGGCTCTGGATGGTGACCCCGAGATGGACGTCTCCGGGCTCTCCGAGGCCGCCCTGGTGCAGCTCCTGACGGGCGACTACGAGCCCGCGCTGGCGCCGCCCTCGGCTCGGTCCAGGGACCGCAACCGCCTCAGCAAGGGCGCGCTGCGCGCGGCCCGCCGAGGGGCCGCCCGGGTCGCCTCCTCCAAGGACCTCCAGGCGCCCGAGGGCTGATGTCCCTCTTCGCACAGGACGACGCCTGGATCAGGTCCAGGCTGCGCCTCACGAGCGTCCCGGACAGCTCCGAGGACACCCTGGCGATCGTAGACGAGGCCATCTCCTCGGCGAGGCTCTCCTTCTACCGGCGCCTCGGGCGCCCGGCGGTGCAGCGCCTGCTGGACATCGCCGAGGTCGCGTCGCCCGACTCCGACGACGAGGTTCTGCGCTCCCTGGCCAGCCTGACGGAGGTGAAGCTGGTACGAGTGGTCCTCCTGCGGGAGCTGCCGAACGCCTTCATGGACGCCTCCGGAGACCTCAACCGCCGGTGGAACGAGGAGGCTCCGTTCCGCGAGCGCCCGCGCTCCGACCGAGAGCGCGAGATCGCCCGGCTGCTCGAGGAGATAGAGCAGGCCATGCAGGAGCTCGAGCGCGACGGCGACGAGTCCCCCGGCGACACGCGGAGCGTGCTGACCTTCGACGGCACGCCCGAGGATCCCGACAGCATCCCGCTGCCGGGAGACACCCTGATCCCCCGCTTCCGGCGCTCAGTCGCCGAGGACTGATAGCCCCATAGCGAACGCCCTCTACGACACATTCGTCAACAACATCCTGACGCAGGCCGCTACCCAGGTCGACTTCGACCTGCCCGACGACATCCGCGTGATCCTGGTGGATACGGCCGACTACACGGTCAACCTCGCCACGCACGATTTCCTCGATGACGTGCCCGCGGCGGCACGGGTCGCCATCGTCGCCCTGACAGGCGAGTCGGTCACAGGTCGGGTATTCGACGCCTCCGACGCGACCTTCGTCGCCGTCACCGGAGACGTGAGCGAGGCCCTTGTGATTTACAAGCATACCGGCACCGAATCCACCTCGCGCCTGATCGCCTACATCGACACGGCGACGAACCTGCCCGTCACCCCGAACGGAGGCGACATCACCGTCTCCTGGGACAACGGCGCGAACAAGATCTTCCGCTTGTAGGTCTGTACCAGATGCCTCCGAGCATCATCCTCGTCGTGGTGGACGACGTGGGCTGGAGCGATATACAGCTCGCGCAGACGCCTCGCATCGCCGAGATGCGCGCCGCGGGCCTGACGCTGCTCAGCTACCACTCCATGCCGAGCTGCTCCCCGTCGCGGGTGGCCATGCTCACGGGACTCCTGCCCCGTAGGCTGGGGATCGGCGAGGAGGTAGGCTCCGATGTCGTGGGGCTTCCCAGAGACCTGCCGACGCTCCCCCGGCTGCTGAAGGCGCGCGGCTACTCCACGGCCCTGGTAGGCAAGTGGCACCTGGGCGCCGCCGGGATGTCCCCCTCGTTCGACCGCCCAGAGCTGGGCGCGATCCTCGTCGGCGGCTACGACCGCTGGCTCGCCGGCTGCCTCGGAAACCTCGTCTCCGGGAGCAGCTACTCCTCGTGGGACCGGATCGACGACGGCGTCTCGACCCACACCACCCAGTACGCCACCGAGGCGCAGGTGCAGGCGGCCGTCGAGTACGTCGGCTCCGCCCAGGCGCCCTACTTGCTGACAGTCGCGCTCTCGGCCGCGCACGCGCCCTTCCACTCCCCTCCCGCTTCCTGGCGCTACACCGCGCTCGGCCCCCTGCCGACCCAGGAGCAGCGCCGCCTCGCCATGGTCGAGTCGGTGGACGTCGCGCTGGGCGAGATTAGAGCCGCGGCCCCCGGCGCCGTGGTGATCCTCGTGTCCGACAACGGGACCCCCGGGGCCGGCAAGGGCACTACCACTCGCGCCGGCGTGAACGTCCCGGCGGTAGCCGCCGGGCCGGGCGTGCCGGTCGGCACGGAGTCCGCCGACCTGTTCTCCTGCGTCGACGTCTACTCTAACGTCGCCTCCCTCGCAGAGGCCGCGATACCCCCCTCCGGTGCCGGCCTGGACACCGCCCCGATGTTCTCCCGCGCCAGGCTCGCCTGCGAGCGCTACGACACAGGGAGCCCCGGCGCGGCCGGCAGCGACCTGATGGCCCGGGACGCGCGGTGGAAGCTGCGCGTGCTGGACTTCGAGCAGTCTCACCAAGAACTGCTGTACGACCTGCTGGCGGACCCGCTCGAGACGACGCCGGTCTCCCCGCCGTTCCTGCTCCCAGAGCAGCAGGCGGCGTACGCTGACCTGTCGGCGTACCTTGCCGGCCTCCCGCCGAGGGCGTAGGCTCGCGATGGCAGGCGACTTCGGCATCCGCAGCGTGGCGTTCGTCTGCAACACCTCGGGCGCGGCTCAGACGATCTCCCTCACCGGAGGACCCGGCAAGGTCCCCAAGGGAGTGAAGATCATCGTCGCGGGCGCCACGGCGGTCGGGACGATCACGGCCGGCGCCCGGAGGAGCGTGGGAGCCTACGACGGCACGCGTCAGCGCTGCTGCACCTTCGTCGGGGAGAACGGCAACACCGCCGGCACCACCGATACTGGCTACCGAGTCGACACCGCCACCGTCATCAACATGTCTCTCACCACGGGGCAGGCCATCGACGGAGAGGCGGAGGCCACCGCACTGGGAACCGACTCGATTGACCTGAATTGGCTGAACTTTCCGGCCACGGCCCTGCGCGGGATGGCCTACTTCTACTTCGGGGCCGACTGCGACTTCCACGTCGACAGCTACACCCCGTCGGCCACGCAGGATGCAGACTTCCCCACCACCGCACCTGGCTTCCGCGGGGACCTAGCCGAGGTCTATTCCGTCAACCAGACGTTCGTGGCCGACGGCAACGGGAACGAAGGAATGATGTCCGTCGGGTACGCCGGACGCAGCCCCTCCCTCACCCAGGGCTGCGCCTGCATCTGCGCCGAGGACCGTGAATCCCCCAGCTCCGCGGGGGCGATAGTGCGAAACGACGGGATCGCCGCCAGGCTCACGTCCTCGGCCGGCACGGTCACTCTGGGCCCGTGGCTAGAGTTCCGCAGTTTCGACAGCACCGGCTGGACCATCCGCACCAAGAACGCGGCGTCCGCGCTGGAGATCATGGTCATCACTGTCCGCCTGGGCGGGACCGACGTGCACGTACAGGTCGTGGACCTGAACACCGACACGACGGGCGTGAGGACCGTGACGGACCCTCAGTTCCGTCCCCTCGGGTTCGAGATACTCGGCACGACGATCCCGGTGGAGGTCTCGAGCGTCTCCCAGATCGGAGTCGTCCAGAGCGGAAATCAGGGGTCACTCTCGGAGGGCGCGGCGTTCCCCGGCGGGATGAACGGCAGTCTGGTCTCTGTCTTCTTCGAGGATGGGATCTCGGGGGTCAGTACGGTCAAGGCGAACTCGATCATGGCGGGCGACTCCGACGTGGTCATAGCCATGACGACGGCCGGGGCCGCAACCTTCAGCGAGTGGGTGGCGGTAGCGAACAATCCGCCGGACGCCCTCGGCCCGAAGATCCAGATCACCACCGCGTCGCCGGTCGATCGCCTGGCCGTCCTGATGTCCATCAGGGCGCCGACGGTCTTCCCCTCCGGCATCGCCAGCGCCGAGGCGTTCGGGACGCCCTCGATGGTGCAGGCGACGATCCTCAGCCCCTCCGGGATAGCCAGCGCCGAGGCGTTCGGGACGGCTACGCTGAGCGCTACGATCACCTTGAGTCCCTCTGGCATCGCCAGCGCCGAGGCGTTCGGGAACGCGACGATCACCGCCGGCGCCGTAACGCTGGCCCCCTCCGGCATCGCCAGCGCCGAGGCGTTCGGGAACGCGACGATCACCGCCGGCGCCGTGACGCTGTCCCCCTCCGGCATCGCCAGCGCCGAGGCGTTCGGCACGCACGAGGTCCTACAGGGCGTATTCATCTTCCCCTCCGGCATCGCCAGCGCCGAGGCGTTCGGG
>Ga0184627_10000178_pt1 | contig 29793 bp, 25 predicted proteins | sample PLM3_127_b1_FD_133150 | JGI IMG/M metagenome (GOLD analysis project Ga0184627, IMG submission 133150) | Groundwater sediment microbial communities from an aquifer in East River, Colorado, USA - PLM3_127_b1 | ecosystem: Environmental > Terrestrial > Soil > Riparian zone | place: USA: East River... | reverse complement strand
CGATCAGACCGCCATCCGCTTCCTCTGGAGGAGGGGCGGGCGCGGCAGTTCGAGCCGCTCCCGAAGAGGAAAAAATGCCGGTGGCCCCAAAAAAGAAGGCCGCCGAAACCGAGAAGAAGATAACCGTAGCCATCAAAGCCGAAAACGGAACCGACCCGCCCCCTATTGGGATGGCGGTTTCCAATAAAATTAAACTAAAAGGGGTGCCCAGCGAAGGCGGCGGCAGCTACAAGTGGAGCACTGCGAGCAAGCGTATCACCTTGAAAGATACTGCTTCACAAACTGTAACCGTCGAGGCCGGCAAATCCGCAAGCGGCTCACCCGGCGCCGAGTCAATTCAACTCGTATTCACTCCAACCGACAAAAAAGCTCTATCGCCGGTCAAACATGGTTTAAGTGTGGCTACCGTAGTATTTTCCTATGAAGCTTCGCATTCCTGGGGATATGATGCGTATCAAAAAATTGCCTGTCGGGACAAGGATAAAAAGAAAAGCGAGCCCCAGCCCGGCCCGGCCATTGACTTTGTATCCATCAAAAAGGGTCAAGTTGGCAAAGTAAAAGTCAGCTTGGGAGGAGCCAAACCGGCGGATGTTTTCTTTAAGAGCAGCAAGGACGCGGTGTGCATACCCAAAGTTCTGCAACCCACCGCCAATCCCTACGTTCTGGAAATAGAAGCCAAGGCCAAAGACAAAGATTCGGCCGAAATCGAAGCCCGCATCGGCAGCGCCGCCGGGCCCATTGTTGCCAAAGTGGGGGTAGTAGTTTTAAAAGAGGTATTCTATCAAGCCGAGCTTTTCCGGGTAAAAGATCCCAAATCAAAAAAAACGGCCTTGAAAGTTCCGTTCAAAGCCGCCGACCTAGAAAAAAGTTTGAACAATTATTACAAGCAAGGGGTGGCGGTCTGGAGCTTCACCGGCGGGGGAAGCGAAACCGAGGTGGAATACGACTTGGTAAAAAATGGAGCTCTGGATTTGGAACCGGGCATCACCAGCGACGAAGAAAAAAAGATAATTGCCGCTTGTGTATCCGCCAAAACCCGTGTAATATACATCCATGATTTGCGCTGGAGCTATTATCTGGCCGCCGACACAGCCAAAACCGACACCAAAATCAAAATCAAAAATTACGGCACGACCAACCTGGGATACATCGGCAAAGTCAATTACAAAATCGTGGATGCCAAAGGGCGGAAGGTAACCATCAAAGTAAAAAATGTGGACACAGCGACCGGTGAAGTTGAATTGACCAAAGCCATCGGTAAAAAATTCAAAACCGCCGACAAAGCCGCCCTTATCTGGCCGCTTGGGGGACTTGCTGGAAACCCCCTCTGGGTGAAGGATGTGGGCTCTTTATCCGATATTACGAACTTTATCGCTCATGAGCTGGGACACGAGGTGGGTGACCTTCTTGACCTGTGCGAAATAAACAACCTTATGTTCGGAGGCGGGGAAACCGGCAAAAAACTCCGCCACCGCCCCATCCCCAAGTATTACACACCGGCCGAAAACGAGGAACAATGGAAAACAATGAAAGGCCGATAGGAGGATTTTCTTGCTTCCTCGCCGCCTGGCTTTTGTTCTCATCTTTTTAGGAGCCTGCAGCCCTATGGAAAACGCCACGGTCAACAGCACCCCTGTAACCTCCATCCTCGCCCGAATCGAAGCCGGCGAAGGTTTCAGCACCCGGGACGTGCTGGAATTTCAAAGCCAGCCCAATTTGCTCAACGAGTTAATCGATTCACTCCAAACCCGCCCGCCACAAAACAAACTGGCCGCTGTTCGATTGTTGATAGAAATGGGACGACCGGTACTCAAAGCAGAGGGAGAGCTGCCCGACCGACCGGCTCCTTACATAAACGACCCAAAAGCGGTAGCCTACCTGGCCAATTCCTTAAACGACAACGAAAGCGACGTTAGAAATTTGGCAAGTAAGACCCTGGTATGGGAAGTGCCCGAAATTTTGGTTCGCAATCATTCCAAAGAGCTTATTGAAAGCATTCGCCACCGTCCAACCATAGACGAAGCGGCTTTGCTCTTGGGTCTAACCAGCAATGAAACCGCAAGAACTATGATAAACACCAATAAAGAGCTGCACGATGTCGATCCCGAAGCCACCCGGATGGCTTTTGCTCGTCTGGGAGATTGGAAAGCCGAAAATGCGGTAATCGACGCTTACATCCAAGCCAAAGAGCCGCGCGAAAAAGCCGATTATGCCCGCAAACTTGGATACATCGGAACTGTACGTTCCGTTTTAACCTTAGCCCGCGACATTAGAACCCCTGAAACGTATGTATGGAAGATGAACTCCCGCCGCTCTATGCGGCTGCACGTAATTGAGGGGCTCCATCAGGCCTTTTTGAACGAACCGGTTTTTTGGCGCCCCTTTTTCAAACCGGAAAACGATTTGTATTATGAGACGATAGAAAGATGGCTTACCCGTAACCTCGGAGTAACCTCGGACCGGCCCCGCCCCGAGTTCCTTTACGAAGAAGACGCACCTATAATTCCCGGCCAGGGCCATTGAGGGTACAATCCGCGATCGTTTGGAATAGTCTAATCCAATAACTTCGTCTACCAAAAAATAGCCCTTTCTTTAGGTCCATTCTTGCTCTTTTCCATTTGATTTTTCAGCCGCGATAATTAACTTTTAAAAGCAGGCTTCCGATAAGAAAGTTGGGCCTGCAAAACTTTTATGGCAATGATAGAAAACATATTAAAGGCGATTGGCAAGACTCCTTTGGTGCGCCTGAACAAGATGGCGCCGGAAGGGGCAGCGGAGATATGGGCCAAAGTTGAGTTTTTAAACCCCGGCGGCAGCGTCAAGGAGCGAATGGCGCTTTATATCATCGAAAAGGCGGAGCGGGAAGGAGTTTTGAAACCGGGGGGCACGATCGTCGAAAATTCTTCCGGAAACACCGGAGTGGGAATTGCGATGGTGGCGGCGCTAAAGGGATACAAAGTCATAATCACCATCTCCGATAAAATGTCTTCCGAAAAGGTCAACTTGCTCAAGGCCTTCGGAGCCAAAGTGGTCATCTGCCCCGCCAACGTTCCAGCCGACCACCGCGATTCCTATTATGAAAGAGCTAAACAAATCGTGCGCGAAACTCCGGGCGCCTTCTACCTGAACCAATACCATAATCCAACCAATATCGAAGCGCATTACAAATGGACCGGCCCGGAAATTTGGGAAGAGACCGGAGGGAAGTTCGACGCCTTTGTAGCTGGCATCGGCACCGGCGGCACGCTTTCCGGAATTGGAAAATTTATTAAAGAAAAAAATCCAAATATCAAAGTTATTGCTGTTGATCCTATGGGCTCCGTCTTTTACCAGTACTTCAAAACCGGCAAACTTCCCGAACCTCACGCCTACAAAGTGGAAGGAATCGGGGAAGATATGCTGGTTAAAGCGATGGATTTTTCGGTGGTGGATGAGGTAGTGCAGGTGACCGACAAGGATTGTTTTTTGACCGCCCGGCAACTGGCTACCGAAGAAGGACTCTTTGCCGGCGGCTCTTCCGGCGGGGCGGTTTTTGTGGCTTTGAAGGTGGCGGCCGAACTGGGGCCTGGCAAGCGCGTGATAACGCTTTTACCCGATTCCGGCGCCCGCTACCTATCCAAGGTTTTCTCCGACGAATGGATGCGCGACAACGCCTTTTTGGAGGAAGTCCCCAAGATTGGACGGGTCAAGGATATTCTCAATTTACACAAACGCAAAATTATAACCGCCAATGCCAAGGATTTGGTGCATCAGGTTATCGGCAAAATGAAGCGCTACGACATCTCCCAACTGCCGGTGGTGGATAACGGCAATCTTTTGGGAATGATACGGGAAGCCGATTTGCTGAATTATATGGTCACCGGCCGGCATCGGGTTTCCGAGCCGATTGAGGGAATTGTGGAAAAAAATATCCAGACCATAAACCCCGAGGCCTCCATTTCCGCTCTTTCCGAAAAGTTTATCGCCAACCAGGAAACGGCCGTGGTGGTGGTGGACAAGGGGAAAATCGCCGGACTGGTTTCCAAAATCGACCTGATCGACTATCTGGCCAAGAAGTTCAAGGACTGAGCCGCGCGGCATTTTTTCACCCAATTTTTTATCCCCTACTTATTTTATCCTAACTTGCTGAAAGAGAAATAATCTTTATCTTTCCACGGCCGGTGAAGCGGACTCAAAATGCCCACTAAGAAAAACGATAAATCCTTACTCAAAGAAGAGGACTCCGTTTTAATCAAAAAGGCTTTGGCCGGAGACCAGACCTGCTATCAGGCTTTGATGGCCCGCCACAAAACGGCGGTCTTTCATATTGTGTTCAAAATCGCGCGCAACCGCGAAGAGGCCACCGATTTGGTGCAGGAAACTTTTATGAAGGCCTTCGCTTCCCTGGCCAGTTACCGGGAGGATTTCCGCTTCACCACCTGGCTGTACCGGATTGCCGCCAACGCCGCCATCGACTCCTTGCGCAAGCAAAAAATCGACGCCCTTTCTTTGGATGAGCCGATAGAAACCGAGGAAGGGGTGGTGGGGATGGAAATTGCCGATTTGTCTTACAATCCGGAAGAGGATATGGTAAAAAAAGAGAAGGGAGTTTCTATTCTGGACGCCATCGCCTCCCTGCCGCCACGATACCGGGAAGTGATTGAACTGGTGCACATAAAAGAAAAACCGTACGAAGAAATAGCCGCTATTCTAAGGGTGCCGGTGGGCACGGTCAAAGCCCGGATTTTTCGAGCGCGCGAGCTTTTGAAGAAAAAACTCAAGCGGGTTCGGGGATAGGCTTTACCCCTCTGTTTTTCCCCATAAAAGTTGAAACTTATTGACCGCTGGTTACGAATATAGAAGAGAGATGGTTAAACAACCAATTTTAGTGGCTTTTGCTGCCCTTTTTTTGACAGGCGGCTTTGCCTTTGCCCAGAAGACCGGCCGGCCCAGAACCTTTATACCTGAAACCACCGAGGTTGCCGTCGAAAACGAATCGGTCAAGGTGATCGTGGGGGAAAACGAAATAATAGTTCAAACACCCTCGGGAAAAACAAAGGTAATCCCGACGCCGCCGGAAGGATTGGAACAGCTGGCCAGAATAAAAGATCGGGAAGCCAGAAAGAGGGCTGAAAAAAGCGGTTTCGTTCTGGGAGACTCGGTTTTTTTGGAGGAACTGCCGGAGATTGAAAAAAGCTATCGCTCCCGCAACGTGTCCGGCGACCGGGTTGCTTTTGGAAGAACCATTCGGGTGGAGGAGAACGAGGAACTAAGCGGTGACGCGGTGGCCGTTTTCGGCCGGGTTGAAGTGGAGGGAAAAGTAAACGGGGATGTGGTGGCTCCCTTTGGGTCGGTTTACCTGGGCCCCCACTCCGAGGTGGAGGGGGACGTGGTTTCCGGGCATTTGGAAAAAATGGCGGGAGCGGTGGTCCGGGGAAGTCAGGTAACCGTGGGATTTTCCAATCGGGGTGCCCGGGTTATCAAGGGCCACCCGCTTGACCTGTATGAGAAAGGCCCTTTTGCGAACCCGCCGGTTCTGTTCATCGTCTTTTTCTCCATTTTCGGCGTTTTGGCCCTGCTTTCCATTTTGACCTGGGCTTTAGTTCCGCAACGGGTAGAAACGGTCAAAGCGCAGATAACCGAAAGTTTCTTCAAAACCTTTGCCGTCGGTTTTTTGGGAGAAATTTTATTCTGGCCCGCTTTCATTCTTTTGTGCGTAACCATAATCGGCATCCCGGTCGCTCTGGTTATGCTTTTAATTGCCCTCCCCCTTGCAATCCTTTTGGGGTTCACCTCTTTTGACCTGTACTTGGGGGAAAGGCTGAAAAAATCCTTTAATTTTGCCGCACAATCCCCAGCTCTAGTGATTGTGTTAAGCAAGTTAGCGCTTTTTTTACCAATTCTTACCGGCGCTTTTATGATGAGCCTTGACAGCGCTGCCTTCGGTTTTGGTGTGTTTCTTTTCGTAAGCGGACTGGTTGTACTATGGGTGGTTCTCACCGGCGTTTTTGGCGCGGTTATTCGCTCCCGCTACGGCGGGCGGGTGAAAGCCTCACCATTTTTTTCTCCTCCACCGACACCGGGTCCGATTATTACGGTCGAACCCTCCGCTCCACCTGCCGGTGCGTAACGTGAAACGCAATCTTCTGTATGGCACCGTTCTTATAAGCGCTTTGCTGAATATCGCCGCTTCGCCCCGCCGTCTTATTACAAGGGACGAAGTAATCGACCTAAAAAACGAGAAATTTCTGGAAACCAAAATCGACTTCGGAGCCGGAGAATTGAAGCTTTTACCGAACGCCGGTTCGGGAAAACTGTTTGAAGGACGTCTTGCCTACCGGCCCAACCATGGCCAACCTGACTTGCACTACTCCGCCGGCGGCCAAACCGGATACCTGACACTTGAAACTCATTCCCTGAAAAAAATCTTTTCGGACGGCGATCCAAAAAACCAATGGGATATTTCCTTTTCTCCCAAAGTCAGCCATTCCTTCGATATTGACATTGGTGCATGCGAAGCGGAAATGGATTTTACCGGTTTGCCGATTGAAAAACTTAAGCTCGATTTGGGCGCCGGAGAAGGCCGGGTTCGATTTGACCGCCCTAATCCGGTTGTAATGGAGATGCTGGATATAGATGCGGGAGCATCTGAATTGGAAATTAAAGGCCTGGGAAATGCGCGCTTCAAAAAACTCAAGTTTGACGGCGGAATGGGAAGCTTCCGTTTGGATTTTTCGGGACAAACGGCTATGGATGGGCAGGCGGAAATTTCGATAGGAATGGGAGAGGTGGAAATCGTTCTGCCGCGGGAATTAGGCGTTCGCGTTTATAAAGAAGGCGCGCTTTCCTCAATTGATTTCGACGGCGATTTAGAAAAGGTCGGCGACGGAGTTTGGGAAACGGAAAACTATCGTACCGCCAAGCGCCGCCTTATTATTGACCTTTCAGTTGGATTGGGCTCGGCCGAAGTGCGCCGCGCCGAGAGATAAAAACCTTTCAAAACCCTACTTTTTCGGTTTAAAAATATATTGCACGCGGGCCGCGCTGCCGTCCCCCACAAAAACGGTCGTATCAAACCGCAGAGGCCCTTTGCCAAAACCGGGATGGGTAAAGCGGACTTCGTAGGAACCGGCCTCTAAAGTTGTATCCAAAGAAAGGCCGGAACGGCCGGTCGGGCGGCCGTCGATAAAAAAAGTGGCATAGGGGATCGCTTTCAAATTTAATTTCCCCTTGGGCAAAGAATATATCAGGGTGGCGGGCTTGCCCGGCGAAACCTTCACCGTTTGCGTAAACCCGACCCGCTTGGGTGCTTGAATGGTTACGCTATGGGTGCCGGAAACTACTTCCAATTTCTGGCCGGTGTAATCGACCGGGTCATTGTTTAACATAACCCGGGCGTCCGACGGCACGTTTTTCAAGACAATCCACTGCGCCAGCCCGGGCAGGCGCACGGTGCCGAAGTTTTTCTTTTCTTGTGGCGAGATTTCAAATTCAATCGTGGTGTCGCGATACTCCGATGCAGCCAGACGCAAAATATGGCGGCCGGAATCAACCGGAACGTATCCCTCGACTTTAACCGGCTGCCCATCCAAAAAAACTTGCGTGCTGGGCTGATCGGGAATCAAAGTGAAACTGCCCCGGCGGGATTCGGGCGAAGGGGGAGCCACATCTTCGGGGGAATACTCCACTTCCACGCGGCGGTTTTTGCCGGGAGCGACTTCCACCCGCTTTTCCCAAATCGGCCGACCGGCGAATTCGACGGCCAGTTTGTATTCCCCTTCGGGTAGATTGTAACCGTCAGGCGAAAATTCTTTCTTTTCTCCGTTAATTTTCAAAACCCCCCCTTCCGGCAGGTTGTTCAAAATCAGCGTTCCGGGAACGGGAATCGTTTTAAACTTGGGCTCGTTGGCGCCGGAGAAAAACCAAACCCCCAAAACGCCGGCTCCACCCAAAAGCAGAACCGTAACCGCTACGGTTACCAATACTCTTTTCAGACTGAACGCTTTTTTTAGCATTTGCGCTCTGGGCTTTTCTTTTTTGAGCGACATACCCTCAAAGGCCAAAAGCATTTCTTCGGCCGACTGGAACCGTTCTTCCGGTTTTTTCGCCAAAGCCTTTAGAATCAGCCTTTCCAAGCCCGGGGGCACTCCCGGATGCTTGTAGGAGGGAGGCGGGGGCGGCTCTTCAATGTGCGCCTTCATCAGCAAAAAGTGGTTTTCGGTTTCAAACGGAACGTGGCTGGTGGCCATTTCGTACAAGGTTGCGCCCAAGGAGTAAATGTCCGTGCGCGCATCGACCGGCCGGTGCTCAATTTGCTCCGGGGAGATGTACAAATAGCTGCCGACGATTCGGCCGGTGGATACGGTCTGCGCCCCGGAGCCGGAAATTTTGGCGATGCCGAAATCCATTATTTTTACCGTACCTTGCTTGGTAACCATAATGTTGGAAGGCTTGATGTCCCGGTGGGTGATTCCGGCCTTGTGCGCCATCGACAAAGCCGGTAGCACCTGGCGCATAATATCCCGGATTCGTTCCGGCTTCTGCGGCCCTTCGCGGCTTAAAATTGCATCGACCGTTTCCCCTTCGATGAACTCCATCGCCAAAAAGTTATTGACCTCGTCAAACTCGTATAGAATGGCGATATTGGGATGGTTGAAGCGAGCTAAGGCCTTGGCCTCCTGGCGCAACCGGTCGCGCGTTTTCTGGTCTTCGGTGATTTCGGCCAGGAGGATTTTCAAGGCCACCGGACGGTCCAGGGTCAAATCGGTCGCCTTATAGACGGCGCCCATCCCCCCCTCCCCCAGCTTATCCTCGACGCGGTATTTGCCTACGATGTGGCCTACTAAAAGTTCCGTCATATCCGTTCCGGCGACCCCATTATATACATTTCGGCAGAAAATAAATCAATTGAACCTTTCCGGTAGGCAAAAAAAGAGGGAGGAACGCTCCTCCCTCCGCAAACCAAAAAGCCGGCTACTTCTCGGTGGCTTTAGCCTGTCGGGGGTCGTCGGATGGGTTGACGTAGGTAATCCCCCAGGGGCCGATGCCGTGGATTTGGACGGTACCACCATCCTTGGACCAAGCAAAGTGCCGGGTTCCGGTCGCCATCACCATAAAACTTCCGGCCGGCATTTCCTTTAAGGCCTTCTGGTCAAACTTCTCTCCCAGCCCGAAGGAAACAGTGCCGGAAATCACGGTCACATGCTCAAGGGCCGGATGCCAGTGAGAAGCAACTTTGTAACCGGCCGGAACCTTTAGCCGCATGGTAAAGGGTCCTTCTTTGGTCGGATCTCCCTCCAGAACGGCCAGCTTGGCTCCCGCCGGCAAAGAGGGCGGCGCATCGCTCCAGGTTAGCTCTGCATCGGTCAGCCAGACGTGCGTGACCGGAGCGGTAGTTTTGGTTTCTTCCTTTTTCGTTTCTTGGGCAAAAACGAAAAGAAAAGCCAAAAGCGCCAGCCCCGTGGCTAAAACAACAATTCGTTTCATTTGTTACCTCCTTTCTTTCTCGGGCGTAAATATTGTGCGAAAGACAAGCTGAGTCAATACCTAAATGAGCAAACCTTTGTCCCAAGAATCGATGAAGCCGGGATTCGCTATCGGACATTAGGCCAGCCGCACCATTCGACTCCGCTCAGGGTTTTCAGCCCTTCACTCCGTGAAGAGCTTTCAACGGAGAGGGAGGGATTCGAACCCTCGAGGCCCAAAGGACCTAACGGTTTTCGAGACCGCCCCGTTCAACCGCTCCGGCACCTCTCCGGTCAAACCGATATAAAGAAAAGTCAAATGCTGGTATAACCCAACGACTTTTTTACCAGCTCCGGCCGGGGGCGCAAAAACTGATAGCCGAGCAGATTAAAAACCAAAAGCAAAAGTCCTCGCTCAACCTGCCCGCCGAAGAGAAAATACAGAAATCCTAAAATTGCCGAGATTAGACACAATGCATATATAACTATGGCGATGTTAAGCAAAAGAGCCGAAATGTTCACATTCTTTATTTTTGCTTGAGACGCCAGTCGTTCGGGAGAAAGCATAAAAAAACGAAAGACCGACGCCACGCCCAAATCTCCCAGGGAAACAATTAAAAAAACTAAAAAAATCACATTTAAAGTCTGCGATGGGAGGTGCAAAGTAACACCCGCGCTCGTCAGCAAGTAAGCTACTGCCAAAAGGCCCGTCGGAACCCCTAAATTTAAAATCATTCCCCAAAACAGAACTTTTTTAAGCGTTTCTTCAAAAACTTGCCTTGGGGTCTGCGGTACTTCCATTAGTTTTTCTTTTCCGAGACTCTTTCTGTTTCCGTCCGTAAGTCTTTGAAAAATTGCTTTAAAAGCATTTCTGCCTCGGACAACGGGAAATAATCGACTTTTACCTGGTGGTTGAACCGTCCATTACCCAAAATATCCAAGACCGAGCCGCAGGCGCCGGCCTTTGGGTCTTTGGCGGCGTAAACCAGCCGGTCAATGCGTGAAAGAATGGCCGCTCCGGCGCACATCGTGCAGGGCTCCAAAGTGGTGTAAAGCGTCACGCCGCCAAGCCGCCAGGATTCCAGGGTTTGGGATGCCGACGTTAAAGCTAACATTTCAGCATGGGCTGTAGCATCTTTTAACGATTCAACCTGATTGTGACCTCGGCCGACAATGCGATTTTCAAAAACCGCCACGGCTCCCACCGGTACCTCTTTTTTAGCCCCTGCCTGCAAAGCTTCCGCCAGAGCTTTTTGCATCCAGAAGTTATCGTCCGCGACGGTTAACATTGCGCTATTTCGAAACAGGCTTTTCGGCAACAAACTGAATATGCCCGGCAAAACGGAGGGCAAATTTGGCAAAATATCCGTCAATTTTTTTCATCTCGTGCGAGCGTCCCCCGTAACGCAAAAAGATGAAAAGTTTTCCGAAAAACCTTAACAGCGTCATCAGCGGTTTTACCGAGAATTTGGCAAGAGGCGTGGACAACTGGGGCCCGGCCCCATCCACCAGATGGTGGAGCATTATCAAAAAAGCGCTGGCCCCCGCTTCTATCCGTCTGGGGAGCAGCCCCGCCTGACGCAAAAGCTCTTCCACCCCCCAGTGCGTGTAGTTAAAGTATGAATGGTGAAAGGGTTCCAAGCCCGACATACTGCCGCAAAACATCCCGCCCGACTGCAACACGCGGAAAACTTCACCCGCCGCCTTCCAGGGTTGAACCAAATGCTCAAACACCTGGCGGGAATATACTACCGACAGGGCGGAATCCTTAAACGGTAGTCGATGGGCATCCGCCACCACGGTAACGCTTGAGTTTTTTTTAATGTCGAGCCCAATCCAGCGATATCCTTTTGCCTCCAGAACTTTTTTGGTTTCCCCCTGCCCGCAGCCCAAATCCAGAAGCAAGCCTTCCCCCGCGGGCACCAACTCCAGCGGGACGACCCAGTCATTTTTAATCTTCCCGTCGCCGTAAAAAACCCCTTCCGTAAAAAAAGAGGCGTTACTTTCCTCAAACGAACTGGAAGGCTGGTTAAGAACGGGCAAACAGTCGGGCTCCAAGAATCTTGGACATTAAAACCGCGCCCACCAGGAGTCGAACCCGGAACCTCTTGGTCCGTAGCCAAGCGCTCTATCCAATTGAGCTATGGGCGCAGATTTGCTAAAAACCGAAAAACTCCTTCATCTAAACCACTTCTCTTCCAACGCTGCCTTGACACCGAAAGTTTCCAAAAGAGACAACGCTTGGTTAAATTTCGCGAGCAACGGGTCCCCCTTGCGCACGGCAATACCATAGTTCTCGGAAGTCAAAATCGTGTCCAAAAGCCGGGCGGTTTTTTTCAACGCCACAAAGCGTGCCGAAACCGGCCGGTCGTTGACAATGTCATCCAGCTTTCCGTTTTCCAAATCGATAAAGGCAGCTGATATACCGTCAAAGCTGACCACCTCTGCTTTTGGAACAGTTTTGGCCAGCTTTTCACCCGTGGTTCCCAGTTGAACGCCAATTTTCTTACCATTCAAATCAGCGAAAGATTTTATTTTATCCTCATTCAATCGCACGGCTATCGATTGACCGGCATTTAAATAAGGCCGGGTAAAATCAACTTCCCGCTCGCGCTCCGGGGTAATCGTAAAAGAAGAAATAATCGCATCGTATTCGCCGGTTTTCAGTCCGGCAACGATGCCGTCAAATGGCACTTCGATGTACTCGACTTTGTACCCCATTCTACCGGCCAAAGAATCCATCAAATCGATATCAAATCCCACAATCTTGCCGGTTTCCACATCCTTGGATTCCATAGGGGGATAGGTGGTATCGGTGCCGACCCGCAAAACCCGCGAGCCTTTCCCCCCACAGGCCAAAAAACAAAAATAATAAAATCAAGCCGTATTTTTTCACAGCCCGGCAAAGATAATAAAAATCCCGCCGCTTTCAAACGGGTTTGAGATTCCGGCGGGAAAGTGCTAACTACTTCGCTTCCGCAGCCTTAGTGATGTTAAAAACTTTTATGCCGCCTCGTTCAAACCACTTCCCGGTCAAATTTACTTTTTTACCGGCAAACGGTTGCAAAGTCTCGTTGGCGCCGGAATGTCCTTTCACGACCGGATACACCTTATCGGTTTTCTCCTCCAAAATTCCCAAGGGCACTCCCCGCTTGGCACAGGCGGCCGCGCAGGCGGCATGTTCGGGCCCTTTGGATTCGTGGTCCACGTAACAGGAAAGGCAGATTACCTCTCCCGTCAACTTGGTCTCTGGCGCTTTTGCCGCTTCGGTCTTCCCCTGGGGGCTGGAAGCCAAAAGGGTAGCGGCCAAGATTAACCCGGCTGCTAAAGTTAAAACTAAAACTTTCTTCATATCTTCTCCTTTCTCTCTACGGAACATACTCTTTTATGTTGCCGTCCGTTAGTCATTTGTTATACCCAAAAGACGCCTTGCAGATAAAAACTATGCCTTGAAAAGCGAAGGCAAAAAGGCGGCCGTTTGGCTTGGGACTTTTAAACCGGAAGTCTCAAACGGCGCTTCCAAAGACCGGGCATCATATCCTTTCTGCCGCAAAATCTCGGCAAACTCGACAAAACCGTGCAGGGTGTAAACCTTTTCCGGCTTTGATTCCTCCAGATAAGCAATTAACTGCGCAAAATCGGCATGGTCGGAAAGGGGCAAAACCTCGTCAGCTTTGAAGGAATGTTGATTCTTCGAATCCATCCCCCAGCCGGACAAAAAGAAAACTTTTTTTGACGAAATCTGCGAGGCAATCTTAGAGCGCCACAAATACGGCGGCATAATTAAGACTTTCCGTTCGGTCGATTGACCGGACAAAACCTCCAGATTTTTGAAGCCAACCCCGCAGCGCTGGTAAATCCGGCAAATGTCAAAAATCGAGGGGTGAACCAAAATCGTATAGCCTCGTTCTCCCAAAAGCTTAGCCGCCTCTTGCGATTTTCCCAAAGGATAAGCCAAAAGCAAAGGGGTCTTCCCTTCCGCAAAAGTTTCTTCAATCCTGCGGCAGATTAAATCCGCCACCTCTTCCCGGGTGGGGAATTGATAACGCGGCAGTCCGTAGGTTGATTCCATAATGACTATATCCGCTTTGGGTATTTCCGCCGGAGGCGAAGTCCAGCCGGGGCTTAAGGTGAAATCTCCCGTATAGACAATCCGCTTGCCGCGGTGCTCCAAAAGAATCTGCGCCCCGCCCAAAATGTGACCGGAGGGGAATAGTTCAACGCGGATGCCGTCGATGACCTGCTGGCGCCGCAAGGGTAACGCCCGGGCGACCACTTTTTTGTAGCGATGCCGGAAAAACAAAAGCGTTTCCGAGGTGGCTAAAACTTTCCGGTGGGGGGCGGTATGGTCAAAATGGGCATGGGAAACAAACGAAAAATCGACCTTTGTCCGAGCGTCCAGGTAGAACGGGACGCCCTCTATTTTTATCCCTTTTTCAAGGGTAATCATCGTTTGTATCCAATCTTGCGCAAAAAATCCTTGCGCTTGGCCACATCCTCGGTGGTTTCAATTCCTTTCGGCTTGTATCCATCCACCACTCCCAAAACCGCTCTACCCTGCTCGGTTTCGGCCAATATGACTTCCACCGGATTGGCCGTGGCGCAGAAGATACGGCATACCTCCGGACAGTTTTTAATCTGGTTCAAAACATTAATCGGAAACCCGTTTTTAATGAAAATCAGAAACGAATGCCCGGCTGCAATCTTCAAAAGCTCCTGCTCCGTTTTTTTCTTCAAATCCTCGTCGTTTCCTTCCGAGCGGATTAAGCAGGGGCCGGAGGCCTCGGAAAAGGCCAGCCCGAACTTCAAAGCCGTACCCGAAGTGACCAGAATCTCATAAAGATCTTCAACCGTTTTAATAAAATGGCTCTGCCCGAAAATCAAATTGGCATCTGCCGGAGTTTCTATCTTAACCGAAAGAGTATTCACTTTTCTATTTCTATTAAATTTTTCATCTTTTAATTGGTTCCATGCGAATCTCCTTGACCTTCATTTTGTCGCCGATTTGTATATTATCTACCACAAATGCCGATTTACCGTCAATTCTTTCATCTTCAACGTCACCAAAGATGGTATAGCGTCCATCTAAGTGTGGTTGCGATGAATGGGTGATAAAAAACTGGCTGCCGCCCGTGTCTTTACCGGAAAGCGCCATACCGACCATCCCCCGCTCGTAAGTCAAATCGTTGTATTCGCAAGGAATTGTGTATCCCGGCCCTCCCCACCCATCCCCACGAGGACAACCACCTTGTATAACAAAGTTAGGCACTACCCGATGAAAAATTAGGCCGTTGTAATATCCTTTTGCACATAACCGCCAAAAATTGGCGGCAGTGCGGGGGGCTTTATCCCCATAAAGTGAAATAATGATATCTCCCCGGTCGGTGGCAAGCGTGATTTTAACTTTATATTCTTGTAACATTTTAATGTATTCATACAGCGAGTCATTCTTCAAACTTGGATGAAAAACCCCAAGACGGCTTGAATAATCCTTGCCCAAAGCTTTTCCAAGCTCGATAGCTTTTTTGCGAATCAAGCGGTCGGGGTCGTTCAAGCCCCAATACAAGAGCGAATCTACTCTCCAGTCCGCTTTGGAAACAACGCCGGAATCCACCAATGCTTGGGCTGCATCCAACCAGGAAGTTTTGTAATCAATTTCGGTGGCGCCTATGTTTTTCCGGTATGCATCCATAATCGCAGACAGAAAAGAGGAAACCTTCCGTCCGGCAATTATCCCGCAGGCCGTCGCCACCATTGCAAAGTCGGAATCATCTATCCCTCTTTGCAAATAGCCGTTCAGGTTTTGGTCTTTGTACTTTCCCATTGCTTCCAAAGCGTTGTAGCGCACCCGAAAATCAGTATCGCTAAACATCTTGGTCAAAAGTTCAAACGCCTCCGGCCGCTGGAGATTTCCTAATCCTTCCGCCGTTTTAGCCCGCACCCACCAGTCGGCATCTCCAGCGAGTTTATTTAAATCATAAAACGCTAACGAGTCCTTATAGGAAGCCAAGGCAGTGGCTGCAGCGGCCCGCAAAAAGGGCTCCGGACGCTTCGCTAAGGCGCGCAACATTCCCAAACCGGCTGAATCCTTTAGGTTCCCAAGCGCCAGCGCCGATTCGATGATGACGTGATAATTTCCCTCTTTTTTCAACATTTCAGCCGACAGTATTTTTCTTAAAACCGGCGCCTGTTCGACGGCCCCCATCGCCGCCAAAGCCCGGCAGGCATTTACCTGTACTTTCCAATCAAGGTCGCGCTCCGCCAAACGGGCAATAGCCGGCGCGGCCTCCCTAACTTTCAAAGCCCCTAACGGTCGAACAACTTGTGCCCGAACATAAGCGCTCTTGTCATTTACCCGTTTAAGTAAAGCTGGAATGGCGGCCGAATCGGGAAAACGGGCCAAAGACCACGCCGCTCCAAATCGGACTTTGGCATCTCTGTCCGAAAGCAAATTAGCCAACCCGGAGGAAAGCCTTTTGTTCTTAAATTTCCAAGCCGAAACCGCCGTAGCATACCTCACTTCGGAGCTTCTGTTGGCAAAAAGCTTTTCAACTACCGGAACCGAAGCGCTGTCCGCCAGCTTGGCCAAGGCCTCCACCGAACTGGCCGCAAGCCCCGGCGAACCGGATAAAGCCGCTTTCTCTAAGGCGGGACGGGCACTTTTAACTCCCATTTGCCCCAAGGCAAAGGCCGCTTCTTTGGCAATTGGATGTTCAGTTTTTTCCAAAAAAGGCAAAATCAAATCTGCCGCCGTTGAATCGCCGATAATGCCCAGCGTCCGAACAGTTCGAATGGCCAGTTGCGAATCCGGATTTTGCTCTGCCGCTTTCAAAAAGCGAACTGCTTGTTCGCGGTTAATTACCGAGGTATCTTCCATCATTAAAAGCGAATCATATTCGGGTCGCCAAGAGATGGGCATATTTTCTCCCCAGGCGAATGAGATGGCGGGAATGAAAAGCAGGTGCAGGAAAATGACTCTTTTCATCGCTGGGTAAGATACAAGCCCGGCGACTAAGACAAAAGTTTTCTTTTTTCCATAAAAAAATAGCTGGAAAACGACCGCTTGCTGCGTATATTTACTGTGGAGTGGGTAAACTAATGCGGTGGCAAACAGGTACCCTGATAGGGGCAGTAGTCCTTTTTTATTTCCAGCCAGCCAAGGGGGTTTTGCCATCCTATCAGCGCCAAATAACTACCCCGCCGGTTACGGACTCCGCCGGCTCGGTTCCGTATCCCTTTTTGGGCGGAATCGACTCCCCAAAAGATGCCCTTGTGGACGTAGACAATGACGGCGATTTCGACCTGTTTCTACTTCGCCTGGATGGGCAGTTGAACTTCTTTCGCAACACCGGCACCCCCAGCATATTTAATTACATGCTGGAAAAGCAGAATCTTATCGACACTTCGGTCGGAACTTGGTTCCGTTTTGCGGATATCAACGGTGACGGGAAAAAAGACCTATTCTGCGACAATGGTGCCGCCGGAATACGCTATTATCAAAATACCACCGTCAATCTGTCGCAAACACCTACTTTCAGTTTAAATTCCAGCGCATTCCAGGGAATTTTCACCGAGTTTAACAATATTCCTGCTTTTGTTGATATAGATAACGACGCGGATTTGGATTTCTTTTCCGGCCGGCAAGTGGGTTCCTTGAGTTTTTACCGCAACGACGGCACCGTGTTTTCGCCCAACCTTGTGCATATAACCGATACGTACGATAACCTTTCGACTCTTGAGACCGCCCCTCCCTGCACGGCCAATACCGTATCCTTCCCTCCCCCGGAAACTTTTTGGCGCAGCCGGCTGGAATCTCAAACTTCGTCCGCTCTGCAAAAAAACCAAAGCGGCCACGGGGCCAACAACATCGATTTTGCCGACATTGATGCGGATGGAGATTACGATTTTTTCTGGGGAGACATTAACAACATAAATATGTATTACTTCAAAAATGAGGGGAATTCCTCTGCTTCCAATCTGGTAAAAACTTCGAACTGTTATCTCCCCATAGACAACCCCGGTTTTAACACCCCGGCTTTTGGTGACCTGGATGCCGATGGAGACAAAGATATGGTGGTGGGTGCGGCCAACATAGGTATCGTCCGGGACAATCTGATTTATTTGAGAAACGATGGAAACGCTTCGACGGCGAACTTTACCGTGGTGACCAAAAACTTTTTGCGCGATATTGACGTGGGCGGTTTTGCCTATCCCCAGCTGGTGGATATTGACGGCGATTGCGATAAGGATCTGATAACCGGTTCCTCCGTAGGCCGGCTTTTCTTCTTCAAAAACGTCGGCAGCGTTCCGAATCCAGTTTATCAGCTGGTATCCACAAACTTTGGTGGAATCACGCTCGGCGGCCTATCTCCGGTTGCAATCCCAACTTTTGCCGATATTGACGCCGACGGAGATTTTGACCTGTTTTTGGGAAAAGATAACGGCACGGTCTCCTTCTACCGCAATATCGGCACGCCGCAATCGCCGCTGTTCAGCTTAATTACCAACAAATATCTGAACCTGCAATTTGATACGAATCCGATTTTCGCCTTTGCAGACATCGACCGGGATGTGGATTTAGACCTTTTCACCGGCGAATGGAAATTCACCGGCTCGGCCAACGTCCGTTTTTATCGTAACGAAGGAACGCCCCAGTCCGACGCTTTTACTTTCGAAATATCCCAGGTCATTCCTGCAGCCACCCGAATACAAACTATCCCAACCCTGGTGGACTACGACAGCGATAGTGACTTGGACCTGTTTATCGGTAATCACCCGCAGGGGACCATACAACTGTTTCGAAACGATGGAACGCCGGACACCTTCAGTTTTACGCCCGTGGCCGGGGACTATGCGGGAATCGACGTAGGTTCCTGGGCGGCGCCGATATTCCCGGACATCGATGGCGACGGCGATTACGACTTGCTGGTAGGAACGGAAGAAGGCGGCGTCTTTTTCTATCGGAACACGGCGGCCGTTTCACTTTTAAAGGGAGATGTAAATCTGGACGGAATTTTAACTTCCGCGGACGTGGTTGCCCTTCTGAATTCAACCTTTCTGGGGTTCTGTTTCAAGGCTCCTTTTAACGCCGGAGACCTCAATTGCGACGGCATTCTCACCGGCAGTGATGTCGTTAAAATTTTAAACTTGGTTTTTTTGGGAATCCCCGGCGGTTGTTGATAATCAAATGCGCGCAACCAAAATAACCATAATCTTTTGCCTTCCGTTTTTACTTGCGCAAATAGGCTGCAGCGGGGACCCCAAGTTGAAGGTACAGAACACCTACTCCTCAATGGTATTTTATGAAATCACTTTTGCCGGAGAACCATCCGCGTATCTTTCCGGCCAGATGCCTGGAAAGGTTCGGAATACTTTGACTCTGCGCGCCGGCAGAAACCTGCTGCTTTTTGTCAATCCGGACACCTCGGCCGGGGAGCAAAATTTCATCACCCTTGATTCTTTGCAGGCTCAGGAGGGGAAAAGCTATCTGCTGGAGCTGAACCCCCAATACGTTTCCGGTCATGAGCATACAACGCTCCGTCCATCCGTGCCCATTTTCGAGTCAACCCAAAACCCGCTAAGGTAAAATGAAACGCCTTTTTTTTGGGATTAACGTTTTAGTTGGGGTCATATTTCTATACATTATGGTCATCGGACTTTTCAGTTGCAGCAAAAAGTCAACCAAACCTCCAGACCGCAATCCAACCATCAATTTTAATATGGACATTCTCCCTATTTTGCAAGCACGTTGCAACACCTCCGGCTGTCATAGCGGAGCTACTCCTGCCGATTCCGCCGGTGGACTGGTTTTTCCCGACTTTGAATCGATGCGCCAAACCGTCCGCAAAAAAATGGCGGCTGATCCTTCCGAAAAAACCATCATCCCCAGCAATGCCGACAGCAGTCATTTGGTTCAAAACATCCGCCGCCAGCTTCAGCCGTTTATGCCCCCTGACACATTTCCACCTCTGACTCAACTGGAAATCGGCAAAATCGCTGCATGGATAAATCAAGGCGCTAAAGGACCTAATGGTGAACCGTTCTTGGCTTTCGACCAAGGGAAAATCTACGTGGCCAATTCCAGCGATGGAACCGTGGATATAATTGACCCGCTTATCAATTTTAAAGTGGGCTCAATTGGCACGGCTCCGAGCGGAACACCCCCATCGGTGGTTCAAACTCACCATTTGGTGGTTTCTCCGGACAAAAAATTCGTTTATGTGACTAATTCCTGGAGCTTAGGCGACCTGGTGAAAATTGATGCGGTAGGAGATTCTGTGTTAGGCCGAGTGCGGGCCGGTTACCAGCCGGCCGACATCGTCATTTCCCCTGACGGCCAATTTGTCTACACCACCGATTACACCCTGGGACTTTCCGCTTCGACTATTGCCGTGGTTCGCAAGTTCAGAGCCTCGACTATGAGTTTGGTTGACACCTTTCCGGTGGGCAGAGCTCCCCACGGGGTAGCCGTCAGCAAAGATGGGAGCCTGGTTTTGGCGCCCGGGCAGTTATCGGATGATTGTTGGTTTATTTTTCCATCAACCGGTACAATCAATCGGGTTAGGTTATCCGAAAGCGTGACAAATAACCCTTTCAATCCCAGTTACGTTGCCCAATACGAACCATTTGGAGTCATTTTCTCCAAAACCGACAGCCTGGCTTACGTATCTTGCTCGAAAAACAACCAGATTAGAATTATCAATACGAATACTCAATTGGTAGAAGACATAGACTCGATTGTCTTGAGTTCAACTTTGGGTAAAAGTCCTTATATGATGACTCTGAATGCAATGGGTGACACTCTTTATGCCGCCTGTCGCGGCTCCAACACGGTTGCGGTAATTGACTTGACCTCAAAAATCGCCGCCTACATTCCAGTAGGAGAATTTGCACATGCACCAGCTTTGGCAAAAACCAAAAACCGGCTCTATGTTGCCTGCGAAGGAAATCATACTGATCCGTATAAGGTCTATGTTATCGACACGTCCGCAAACATGGTGGTGGACAGCATTGATGTCGGCCGTTATCCTAACGGCATCGCAGTCTTGGAACCTTAATTAGAACCGAACATAAAGGGATGGCTAAAAAATGGGCATAAACTTCGCTGTAACCAATTGATATGAAACGAGTTCTGTTTCTTTTTCTGCTTATAACCCCTTCCCTTGCAACAAGCAAGGGAGTTATCAGTCCTGGGTTGCAAGCGCAACTGGATTCGCTTCCAGCGCAAGGGGTTGTCGAGGCTTTTCTGGTGGTCAAAAACCGGGCACCGATTGGCTTACTAAAGTCTTCATTGAAAAAGGCTTCCCGTCAAGAATTGCATTCGGAAATAGTAAATTCACTTAAAGAAACTGCCCGCCTCCGGCAGGGAGGGCTTTTGGATTTTTTGGAAAAGGAGAAGAAAGCCGGCCGAGTCTTTAACCATAAAAGTTACTGGATTGACAATCTAATTTTAGTGAACACAACCAAAGCGGAACTGTTGCAGTTGGCAGAACAGGCAGACGTCGTTGAGATATATGAAAACCCTCGTTTGAAGCTGGTGGAACCCTTTGATGAGGTTATAGTGCCGGCGTCGACTGCGGTCACGTTAAAAGATACCGGCCGCGCCGAACCCGGCTTGGTTGCCATTGGCTGCCGGCAAATGTGGAAAAAAGGGTTGACCGGGAAAGGGCGGTTAATTGGTTCCTTGGATACCGGCATCGACGGAAACCATCGGGCCTTAAAAAGCCGCTGGCGCGGTCGAAAACCGGGGGTCAAACACCAGGAAGCCTGGTTTGACCCGGTTACCAACCTCTCGGTACCCCACACTTTTTCCAGCAATCTGAATCATGGCACCCATGTTTTGGGAATTGCCTGCGGTTTGGACACCAGCCGAACCATAAACGGAACCGATACCACGCTCTTTATCGACACTTTGGGCGTTGCTCCCGAAGCCGAATGGATTTCCGCCGCCGTAATTGACGTCAACTCGTTTTTTATCCCAACTAATGGGTCACATGTTTTAGACGCTTTGGAGTGGGCCGCCGACCCGGACGGCAACCCCAACACGATAGAGGATGTGCCGGACGCGGTCAACAACTCCTGGGCCTACCCCACCGTAGGGTTCGGAAATAATATGTCCTGCCACCCCTTTTTCTACCAAGCGATTGACAACCTCGAGGCGGCAGGGGTGGTCGTGGTTTTTGCGGCGGGAAACAACGGCCCAGCTTCCCGCACGATTGGCAACCCGGCCGACCGGGGAACATCCCCTTTCTCCAGCTTTTCTGTCGGCAATTTTGATTTGGACAGCGTGCACACCGATCCGGCTGACCCGGATTCCGTAACTGCATTCTTTGGCAAAATATATAGCGGAATCAATGGGTCCAGCCGCGGTCCGACCGAGTGCGGCCCGGACAGCTTAAAGCCGGAAGTGTCCGCTCCGGGAACCGGCATCTATTCTGCTTTTGCTTTTAATCAGTTCGGAATGTTGACCGGCACTTCTATGGCCGCGCCGCACATAGCGGGCGGAGTAGCTTTGCTCCGGCAGTACAACCCGAACGCCAGCGTGGATACAATCAAGTGGGTTCTGGCCAACTCCGCCACCGACATCGGCCCTGCCGGGCCCGACACCATCTCCGGGTATGGGGTAATTAACCTCCCCAAAGCCCTCTCGCTAATGCCGCCTAATCAGGGAATTCACCTGTACGTAAAAAAAGACAAAATCAGCGATTCGCTCGGACAGCCTCCCTACTCCAACGGGAAATTTAACATCTATTTGAATCTCACCAACAATGGAGTGGATGCCGCTTATTCCGTATTCGGCAAATTGAGCGCCACGGATGGCAACGCAACGGTTATTTCGGACTCATCCTCGTTTGGCAACCTGCCTCCCGGTGACACCGCTTCCAATTCCGGGAAAGTGTTCAAAATTCAAACTATGCCCGGTTTAATTACCGGCCAGTTAATTCATTTCAATTTAGCTCTTTTCGGGTCGGGCGGATTTGTTCAAAATTTGAGTTTAAGCTTTACCATCGGCGAAAGATTGGCGAAAACCATCTACCATCATAGAAACGGAAACGTAGAGTTTACAGTCTCGAATTTTGGCGCGTACGGTTTTGAACCGGGCGGATTGGAAGTCCGCTCCCGACCGGGAGCGGACGTGGGGCTGGGTTTCGAAAGAAAGTCGGAGCCGGGGGTCAGCCGGCTTTTTGAAGCTTCTTTCATGGTTGGCGTCAATGATTCAATGGTTTCCAATACCGCCTCCAACGAATTTTGCTGTCTGCCAGCTCCGGATGCCGACTTTGCCGTTCATCCGGGTGGAAACCTCCACGCGTTTGAGCCCGGCTTTTCGGGCGGCAACGAAACCTTTTCCATCTACGATGACCGCCGGGCCAAATACCCGATGGATTTGACCATTTCTCAAAGAAGTTTTTCGTTTGAAACCCCCGGCCAGGACAACTTCGTCCTGCTGGAATTTATATTGAAAAACGACGGCGGCCAAACCTTGTCCAACCTGAACGCCGGGCTTTACCTTGATTTCGATTTTTACTCTTCCCTTGGCGGCTACATTGGCGAGAAGGGTGGTTTCGATCGAAGCTTCGATCTCGGATACCAGTTCAACGAGGTTGCTCCGGCTTATCGCGCAATAGCGTCCGCCGACACCGGCAAGCTTTCCACTTTCAAAGTGGTGCCTATATCCCCGATGGTGATCGACGGCTTCACTTTGGTGGAAAAATGGCAATTTTTGACCAGCGGTTTTACCGACACCGCTATAACAACCGTCGTCAACGCGACAATGCTGGCGGCCAAGGGTCCCTTTACGCTTCAACCTGACGATTCGGTCAAAATCGCCTTCGCTTTGGTGGCGGCCACTACTCTCGATAGCTTAAAAACTTACACCCAGGCGGCCCAAAACCTGTATCAAATAATCACTTCCACCAAAGGAGACTTAAACGGCGACAAAATTTTCACTCCCGCCGACATTGTTTTGCACCTAAACTGCGTCTTTTTATCTCTGGGCAATTGCCCGTTAAATCAGCTGGACATAAATTGCGACGGGATGGCCACAATCGAAGACGTGGTGATTTTATTGAACCGGGTTTTTTTGGGCCTGCTCCCCCCTTGCGCCTAATTCATCTTTTTTGACAACGGGGACAAAAATGGCTGGAGCGCTGGGCCAAGATTATTCTTTTGATTTTCGTTCTGCATACCGGGCAGGGCTTTCCTGCTTTCCGATAAACTTTATGCTCAACCTGAAAATATCCTCTTTGCCCATCCACACCGGAAAAATCCCGGATTGAACTTCCTCCCGCGCGAATGGCTCGTTTCAACACTTTTCTAACTGCCTCAAACAATCCCTCCAACTTCTGTCTCGAAAGTTTTGAACTGATTGCCTTTGGGTTAATTTTTGCTACAAAGAGCGATTCATCCACGTAAATATTTCCCAATCCAGAAATTACCGATTGGTCCATTAATAACGGCTTAAGCATCCGGCTTCGAGTTTTGACTCGAGCAACAAATTCAGCTTTCGAAATTTCCAAGCTATCCGGCCCCAGCTGCGAATATTCCTTTAATTTGGAAAGTTCCCCGTTTTTTAAAAGCTTAACTTTTCCAAATCGCCTCTGGTCATAAAAGACCAGTTTCTTTCCCAGAGGCTCAAGCTCAAAGATGACCCCATCAAATTTGGTCTGTGGCTCATCTAAACTTAAAAGCCACAATTTTCCCGTCATCATCAGATGCACCCACAAAACCCGGTCCTGGGAAAGCTCAATCAAAATCTGTTTTCCTTTGCGCTTAACACCTTCGATGGTTTTCCCAAAGAGAGTTTCGGTAAAATCGTTCGAATTAAGTCGCAATAGTTGCTTGGTCAAAAGCTGGGCCCGAACAATCTGCTGCCCAACAATCAAATTATTGAGCCCGTTGATTATAGTCTCCACCTCGGGCAATTCCGGCATAACGAAAGTATAAAGAAAATCGGCTGAAACCGGCAACTTTGATTTTCGGTTCTATTGTGTTAGATTGTTTTTGTCGATTATAGAGGAGAGGAAATGGAAAAACGCCCGCAAACCCTGAAAGAACTGAAAGACTCCGGCTACAAAGTTTTGCCCGTAAAAGAGGAAATGCGCAAAAATCTGATTTTGAAACTCAAGCGCAAAGAAGAACTTTTCCCCGGTATCATCGGCTATGAAAAAACGGTGATTCCGCAACTGGTAAACGCCCTTCTGGCCAAGCACGATTTCATTTTGCTCGGCTTGCGCGGCCAGGCCAAAACCCGGATTTTGCGCCAGCTGTCAAATTTTTTGGACGAATTCATACCCATCGTAGCCGGTTGTTCTGTCAATGATAGCCCTTATCAACCCTTTTGCGCCCGCTGCCGGCGGCTGGCATCCGAAATAGGCGACAAGTTGCCCATCGCCTGGCTGCCGCAAGAGGCCCGCTTTCAAGAAAAACTGGCCACGCCCGATGTTTCCATCGCCGACTTAATCGGCGATATCGACCCGATCAAAGCCGCCCGCGAAAAGCTCGATTTTTCCAACGAAGAAGTGATTCACTACGGCATCATCCCCCGCACCAACCGGGGAATTTTTGCCATCAACGAATTGCCCGATTTACAACCCCGCATTCAGGTCGGCCTTTTGAATATTCTTGAGGAAAAGGACTTTCAGATTAAGGGCTTTCCGGTTAGAATGCCTTTGGATATCCTGGTTGTCTTTTCTGCCAATCCGGAAGACTATACCAACCGCGGCAATATCATCACTCCGCTCAAAGACCGCATCGATTCTCAAATATTAACCCATTATCCTGCCTCGGTCGAAGAAGCGCTTAAAATCACCGAGCAGGAGGCCTGGCTGGATAGGGGAATCAAAATCGAAATTCCCGAATTTTACAAGCAGATGATTGAGGGGGTCGCCTTTGCCGCCCGCAAAAGCGAATTTGTGGACCAATCCTCCGGCGTTTCCGCCCGGCTCTCCATTTCCGCTTTGGAAAACGTTGTTTCCAACATTGAACACCGCTCATTCAAAACCGGCGAGAAAAAACTGTATCCCCGGGTATGCGACCTGTATGCCGCCCTGCCCTCCGTAACCGGCAAAATCGAACTGGTTTACGAAGGGGAGCAGGAAGGCACCGGCGCCATCGCCGCCAACCTGATTGGCAAAGCGGTAAAAGAGGTTTTTCTTTCTTACTTTCCTCCTCCGCGCAAGCCCAAGCAGGCCGCCGACGAAGAAGATTATACTTACTCCGAAGTGATAAGCTATTTTTCCAACCGTCATCATATCGAAATTTCTGACGACTCCCCGTTCGAAGAATATTCCGCCGCCCTGCACAAGGTCAAGGGGCTGAAAAAGCTCGCAATCGCTCACCGTCCCGCCACCTCGCCGGAAGAAGAGTCCTTGGTAATGGAAATGGTTCTGGAAGGCCTGTATCAGCACAACCTGATAGCCAAAGAAAGCTTCGACAAAACCTGCCGGTATTCGGATGTGTTGGCCACCATGTTAAAAGATGTGGAGGAACGGGACTGACGTGCGCATCCGCTATTCCAAATATGATCCGGAAGCAATAAAAAGGCTCAAAGATTTTGCCGAACTTCTGAAGCTGTTTAACTACCTGGTGCTCGCTTCCTCCGGCGACATAGAAAAAGTTCTGCGCTATATGAAAATGCTTCAAAAACAGGGATATCTGGATAAAGATTTCAATTTAGATGAGTTCGTCAACCAGCTGGGGGAGGAAGGGTTTGTCCAAAAATTCAAAAACCGCCTCTCGCTAACGGCTAAAGGGGAGCGCAAAATCCGCCAGGATTCCTTCGAGGCGATTTTCGCAAATTTAAAACGGGGCGGCTTTGGCAATCATCCGATACCCCACGAGGGGGGTGGAACGCGGGAGCAGCTGCCGGAACTCCGTCCGTATGAATTCGGCGATGAAACTGAAAACATCGACTTTCCCACCTCAATTAAAAACTTGGTCAAACGCTCCGGCTTAAGCGCTGACTTTGCCTTCGAAGAAAAAGACCTTGAAGTCTTCGAAACCGAATCGGTCTCTTCCTGTGCCACCGTTCTGCTGCTGGATATCAGCCACTCGATGATTTTATATGGTGAGGATAGAATCACCCCCGCCAAACAAGTGGCGTTGGCCTTAACTGAACTGGTAATGACTCAATATCCGAAAGACAGCCTGAACGTGGTGCTTTTTGGCGACAACGCCAAGGAAGTGCCGATAAAAGAGCTGGCCTACGCCTCCGTCGGGCCCTTTCACACCAACACCAAAGCCGGCCTGATCTTGGCACGCCAGATTTTGGGCCGCAAAAAACATCCCAACAAGCAGATAATTATGATTACGGACGGCAAGCCTTCGGTAATTATTCGACCTAACGGCACCATCTATCGTAACCCGGTCGGCCTGGACCCGATAATCGTCAATCGCACACTGGACGAAGCGGTCATCTGCCGCAAGCGCCGCATTCCCATCACAACCTTTATGATTGCCTCCGATCCCTATCTGCAAAGTTTCGTGGAGAAGTTGACGGAACTGAACCATGGCCGGGCTTACTTTACTACCCCTGACCGGCTGGGGGAATTCATTCTATGGGACTTTGTAGCCAACCGCCGCAAAAAAATACGATAAGTATCATAATGCTTACCAACAAACTGAACGTGGTTTTGAAAAGCTTCTGTCGCCCATTTTTTATTGATTTGTACCGTTTACGGGCATGGCTGGCACCCGCTGCGCAGCTAATGGAAACCTCTGGCAAGGAGAAAAGGTTGTGGTATAATGGTTAGGATGGGAAACGTAAAAAACAGAGCTTGGTTTTCGACAATTCTTTTGGCTGCCTCATTTAATTTGTTAATAGCCGAGCCTCCATTGAAAAAGATATCCCCGGCCGGAAAAGCGGCCTTGGAAATGATAACCGCCTTGGGAGGGGAAAACTTTTTGAAGCTTTCTTCCTTTCGAATTTCCGGCACCGGTTTTTTGCCCAAACAAACCTGGGTCAAAATCGATTTTGTTCAAAAAGGGGAAAAACTGCGCTCGCAAATTGAGACCCGCTTTTGGGCCTCGACGGAAGGGTTTGATGGAACTTCCGGCTGGCGGCGCTTTGGCCAGGAAAAGCCATTCAAGCTCAGCCAGAGCACGCTGGAGCTTTTTGCCAAAAATGGGGTGGAGAGAATCCGGCATTTGGAAAATGATTCGGTAGTGTTGGGGCCGGATACCCTAATCGACAAACTGGCCTGTCGGTGGCTGAAAGCGTACGCTTCCCTTTCCAGCGAACTTTGGATATTTGTGGAGCAAAAAACCGGCCAACCCAAAGAGCTTTTTTCACCGGTTAATGGAATTTCTGCTCGCTTAAGCGACTATCGCTTAATGGGCGGTATTTGGTTTCCGCATAAAATAGGGGTCCGGAGAGTCGGGCAAAGCTTGCTGGAGTTGAACTTAGATACCGTTTTGGTCAATCCAGCCTTGCCCGATTCTTTGTTTTCACTACCGTCCTATTGAATTTTTCCGGCCTTTTGGAGTTTTTTTCAAAAAACGTCTCTTTATTTTATTAAATTCTTTTTATCTTATATCGTAGAGCGTGAGGTTTGAGAAATTAAATGGTTAAACTGATAACTACCCGGCCCAAGGAGAAAGCGCTTTTGGTCGGAGCTTTCCGAAACGGAGAATCTCCGGGCTCCATAATGGAGTTGGAAGCCTTGGCAATTTCTGCCGGAGCGGTGGTAGTCGGTCAAATTACCCAAAAAAGGTCGGCACCGGACTCCGCTTTTTTTGTGGGCCGCGGCAAAGTGGAAGAAATCAAAGCCCGCTCGGAGGTTGAAGATGTTGATGTCATTATTTTTGATGATGAGCTTTCCGGGGCGCAGGTGGCTAATCTGCAAGAGTTGACCGGTGTGCGCACCATAGACCGCACCAATCTGATTTTAGACATTTTTGCCCAGCGGGCTAAAACCCGAGAGGCGAAAGCGCAAGTGGAGTTGGCGCAACTGGAGTACCTGCTTCCCCGTCTGGCCGGGCGCTGGTCGCATTTGGAACGCCAGGTCGGCGGCATTGGAACCCGGGGTCCCGGCGAAACCCAGCTGGAATCTGACCGGCGGCAGGTAAACAAGAAGATTGAACATCTAAAGAAAGCGTTAAAGGAAATCGACCGCCAGCGGGCCACCCAGCACAAAAAACGGGGCGAAGTATATCGGATAAGCCTGGTCGGTTACACCAACGCCGGCAAGTCCTCTCTTTTTAACCAGCTAACCCGTTCGCAAGCAAAGGTGGAAAACCGCTTATTTTCCACTTTGGATTCCACCACCCGGATTTTGAAGTTTCCTTACTTTCCGAAGGTGATATTGACCGACACGGTCGGTTTTATCCGCAAGCTGCCTCACCATTTGGTAGCCTCCTTCCGTTCCACCCTTTCCGAGGTTTTGGAAGCGGACCTGCTTTTACACGTGGTGGATGCCTCGCGGCCGGACTGCCGCGAACATATCGCCGAAGTTAAGAAGATTCTGGTCTCAATTGACGCCGCACAAATACACGAAATTTTGGTGCCCAATAAAATCGACCAGGTGCAGGGCGGAGCTTTGCCGGAAATGGGTGGCGGCTTTTGGGACATCGTACCGGTTTCGGCCTTAAAAGGAACCGGGGTTTTGGCCCTGACCAACAAAATCGAAGCTTTTCTCAAGTCCATCGCCTTCCAGCAACAAAACGGCTATCGGCTGTCCTCCTAACATTTCAACAGGATTTAACTCCTCTCCATATTAACAAAGCTCGGTGAAATAAAAATCCGTCTTCTCGGCGTTAACTTATTGTCCCGCTTGCCGAAGATAAAAAGAGGGGGAGATGGTACAATGGAGAACCAGGCGAGCCGCATCCTGATAGTGGACGACAATCCGAATATGTCCAATCTGCTTTCGGATATGCTGGAGGTTTTTGAATTCGACTCCGCACGGGCGGCGGACGGCGAAGAGGCCCTTTCACTTTTAAACCAGGAAAACTTTTCCTTAATCATAACCGACTTACGTATGCCCAAAATGGGAGGGCTGGAGCTCTTGCGCTCGGTCAAAGAAAAATTCCCCAATCTGCCCGTGGTAGTTATAAGCGGTTATTCTACCGAATCCACTGAAAAAGAACTGCTTTCTGCCAAAGCCGATAGCTTTTTGAGTAAGCCCTTTCGGATGAACGACATAGAACTGATTTTGAAGAAGTTTTCTTTGATGGTCTAAGACCGCTTTTTCTTACTTTTTCCAAGAAAACACTCCAAAGCAAGCTTTTTTGCAACCTTTTTAGTTGGGTTGCGTAATTAGGTATTGTAAGCAGTTTCCCGCCAACCGGCGGGGGACACAAACCCAAAACAAGGTAACTAACCAATACAGGAGGAATAACTATGTCTCGGAAT
>Ga0184627_10000177_pt1 | contig 29801 bp, 28 predicted proteins | sample PLM3_127_b1_FD_133150 | JGI IMG/M metagenome (GOLD analysis project Ga0184627, IMG submission 133150) | Groundwater sediment microbial communities from an aquifer in East River, Colorado, USA - PLM3_127_b1 | ecosystem: Environmental > Terrestrial > Soil > Riparian zone | place: USA: East River... | reverse complement strand
GACGAGGCGATCGGCATTGCCGCACGGATTCCCATGGCGCGCAAGGGCACGGTCGAGGTCCGACCGGTGATCGATATCCCGGGCCTGCCGGGGTAAAGGATGAAAACGGAAAGCGGAAATATCAAAACGCTAGTTTTAGCTCTCGTCTTTTTCAGATTTCATCTTTCAGTTTTTCTTTTTAGAAAGGAGTAACTTATGAGCGGAGTACGAGTATTGGTTGGCACGCGCAAGGGCGCATTCATCCTGACAGCGGACGGAAAGCGGGAACGGTGGGACGTCAGCAGTCCCCACTTCGCGGGCTGGGAGATGTACCATTTAAAGGGATCTCCCGCCGACCCGAATCGGCTCTATGCGTCGCAGTGCAGCAGCTGGTTCGGGCAGATCATTCAACGCTCGGATGACGGCGGCAAGACATGGCACCAACCCGGAACACCCCCCGGCGAACCAACCACCGCCCCGGACGGCACGCCCAAGGGCGAAAGCAACAAGTTTGTTTACGACACTTCTCCTGAAACCGGCAAACCCCTTACCACGCACCAGTGGTACGACGGCACACCGCACCCTTGGGAGTTCAAGCGCGTCTGGCATCTGGAGCCCTCGCTGACCGATCCGGACACAGTCTACGCCGGGGTTGAAGACGCCGCGTTGTTCCGCTCGACGGACGGCGGGAAAAGTTGGCGTGAGCTTCCAGGGCTGCGCGGCCACGGCTCGGGGTCTTCCTGGGCGCCCGGCGCCGGCGGGATGTGCCTGCACACAATCCTGCTGGATCCGAGCAACCCGAACCGGATCTTCATCGCCATCTCGTCGGCGGGCGCGTTTCGCAGCGACGACGCCGGCAAAACTTGGAAGCCGATCAACCACGGCCTGCATTCGCAATACATCCCCAACCCAACCGCGGAGGTCGGCCACTGCGTCCATCGCATCGCGATGCACCGCTCGCGTCCGGGCGTGCTGTTCATGCAGAAGCACTGGGACGTCATGCGCAGCAACGACGCCGGCGAGTCGTGGCAAGAGGTCAGCGGCAATCTGCCGACCGACTTCGGGTTCGTGATCGACGTACACGCGCACGATCCGGAAACTGTCTACGTCGTGCCGATCAAGAGCGACTCGGAGCATTTTCCGCCCGACGGCAAGCTGCGCGTGTACCGCAGCCGCACCGGCGGCAACGAGTGGGAAGCGCTCACCAAGGGTCTGCCGCAAAGCGACTGCTACGTCAACGTATTGCGCGACGCGATGGCCGTCGACGCGCTCGATAAGTGCGGCGTGTACTTCGGCACCACCGGCGGGCAGGTGTATGCATCGGCCGACGGCGGCGACAGCTGGGCGCCCATCGTCCGGGACCTGCCGCCCGTGCTATCCGTGGAGGTTCAGACGCTGCCATGATCCGAGTCACGCTCCCGGCGCATCTGCGCAAGCTCGCGCGCGTGGACGGCGAGGTGAAGCTCGAAGTCGAGGGCGAGGTCACGCAGCAAGCGGTTCTCGACGCGCTCGAGAACCGTTATCCGATGCTGTGCGGCACGATCCGTGACCAGGTCACACAAAAGCGCCGCGCGTTTGTCCGATTCTTCGCCTGCGGGGAGGATCTATCGCACGAAGCGCCGGACGCGCTGCTGCCCGACGCGGTCGCGCAGGGCGCCGAGCCTTTTATGATCGTCGGGGCCATCGCCGGCGGTTAGCAGGCTGGTGAAAAAAACTCATATGCCGATTGCCCTGAGCATGGTCGAAGGGTTCGCTCGGCCCGCTTCGCGTCAACGTACTAACAGAGTACGCCTCCGCTCGCGGACCTTCGCGCGCCTCGCCTCTGAAATCTTTTCGAGCAGCCTGCAATGAGTTTTTTTCAACAAGCAGCTACGCCGCGGTTAAGAGGTTGCGACATCGCGGTGGGAAATGAACAGCGACAAAATCAGGAGAAGAGCCCATGCTTAAGAAAATCCTCATCGCGCTGGCAGTAATCGTCATCGTGTTTGTCGTCATCGTGGCTTTGCAACCTTCCGAGTTCCGTGTCGCGCGGAGCGCCACGATTGCCGCTCCGGCGGCGGCGGTATTTGCGCAGGTGAACGATTTCCATAACTGGGAAGCATGGTCCCCGTGGGCGAAACTCGACCCGGCGGCCAAGAATTCCTTTGAGGGCCCGTCGGCGGGAACCGGCGCCAGCTTCAGATGGGCAGGCAATAATGAGGTCGGCGAAGGGAGCATGACGATCATCGAGAGCCGTCCGAGCGATCTGATCCGAATCAAACTGGAGTTTTTAAAACCCTTTGAAGGCACCAACACCGCGGAGTTTACCTTCAAGCCCGAGGGCAGCCAAACCGCCGTGACGTGGAGCATGTTTGGCACGAATAATTTTATAGCCAAGGCCTTCTGCCTGTTCATGAGCATGGACAAAATGGTCGGCGGCCAATTCGAAAAGGGGCTGGCGAGCATGAAGTCCATGGTGGAATCGACGCCCAAGCAATAGTTCGGCGACTCTTAATTCAGGAGTCAATCAAAAAAATAGAATCACGGCAAAAAAGTTTATCGCGCCAAGGCGTCAAGAGCGCAAAGAAAAGTGCCTTGTCATTTCGACCCCTTCGGCAGACTCAGGGTAAACTCCGGGAGAAATCCTTGTTTCGAGCAAAGCGAGAAATCTTTCTTAGATCCCTCGCATTCGCTCGGGATGACTGGCCTCGGCCCGTAACCTTGGCATGCTTTGCGTGAGTCATTGCAGGGGGAAATTCATATGACAACGAGTATCCCGCACTATCGCGTAGGAGCGGCGGCGAGTCGCCGCGGAGGAGACTCATCATGAACATAGCATTGTGGATCGTTCAGGGGCTGCTCGCGGCCCTCTTTCTGTTCGCCGGTGGCATGAAGCTGGTCCTGCCGATCGAGGAGATGACGAAGCAGATGCCGATGCCGGGTCTGTTTCTGCGCTTCATCGCCTTGTGCGAGGTGCTCGGCGCCCTCGGCCTGATCCTCCCCGGACTCCTGCGCATTCGACCGGGCCTGACGCCGCTCGCGGCCGCCGGGCTGGTGATCATCATGATCGGTGCGACGGTGCTCACGCTGATGACCGGTGATGTCGCGATGGCGCTGATCCCGCTGGTGGTGGGTTTGCTATCTGCGTTCGTCGCCTATGGCCGGTGGCGCCTGGCGCCTCTGTCGCTACGAAGGCGATGATCGCCTGCGCGCGCCGGCGACTGTCTCCAACGCGCTGCTGAACCGAAAAAAGACTTGCCGGTACATTTTCTCCTTTTTCACTTGGGGTCAAAAATCGCCGTGAGTAATATTGACCACAGTCGAAAATTACCGTAACGTGCGGCGATGTCCATGCAGCCCCGCTACCTCCTCCCGCAGGTTCGCCAGGACCTTAGCCGCAAAATGGCTTTTGTCGTCGGGCCCCGCCAGGTCGGAAAGACGACGCTTGCGCTAAGCCTCCCCGGAGCGTCCGCGGGTTACCTGAGCTGGGACGTGGGTGAGCACCGCGAGCGCATTCTCAAGCGCGAGCTGCCTGATTCCCGCTTATGGGTCTTCGACGAGATTCATAAATACCGCTCGTGGCGCAACTGGCTTAAAGGAATATACGATGGCCGGAGACCGGGCCAGAGAATTTTGGTCACGGGAAGCGCTCGACTGGATTTCTACCGCTTCGGCGGCGACTCCCTTCAGGGGCGGTATCATATGCTGCGGCTCCACCCGTTCTCGGCAAAAGAACTCGCCATTCGTACGCCCGCCGGGTTGGGCGATTTACTCAGGCTGGGAGGTTTTCCCGAACCTTTCCTGAGCGGCTCGGAAGTCGAGGCGCGGCGGTGGTCACGTGAATATCGAAATCGTCTGGTGCGGGAGGAGGTGGCCGGGCTGGAGCGCATCCAAGACCTCGGCAACCTGGAACTTCTGGCCCTCCGCCTGCCCGAACTTGTGGGTTCCCCGCTCTCCATCAACGCCCTGCGTGAAGACCTTCAGATAAGCCACAAGACGGTGGCCGGCTGGCTGCAAGTGCTGGAACGGCTCTACGCGATCTTCCGATTGTCGCCGTTCCGCGCGCCTCGCATTCGCGCGGTCAAAAAGGAGCAAAAGCATTATCATTTTGATTGGTCGCTTGTGCCGTCGGAGCCCGCCCGCTTTGAAAATCTCATCGCCTCGCACCTTCTAAAGTGGGTGCACTTCGAGCAGGATGCGCGGGGGCGTGACCTCGAGCTGCGCTACTTCCGCGACACGGACGGCCGCGAGGTGGACTTCGTCGTGGTCGAGAGGCGACGGCCGCAATTACTTGTTGAATGCAAGTGGGCAGACGCCGATGTGGATCGGGGTCTGCGCTACCTCAAAGCGCGTTTCCCCGAGGCTGAGGCGTGGCAGGTGTCGGCAACCGGCAGCAAGGATTATCTTACTCCCGGGGGGATTCGGGTCAGTCCGGCGCTGGCCTTGCTGGACCGGCTAATCTAATGGATACAGCGCGCCGCGGTCATGCTGTGGGTTACGTGAAAAGACCCCCGACCCTTTAAATTCTCCCGGCGTGGGCGTCCCACGGCGCTAGGGGAACGACTCCTCGGGGGGTCCGAGCGCGTCATCGGTGCCGGTCGCCGGGTCCTTGTGAAGGACCTGCACGGTCGCGCTGAAGCTGGGGTTGGGCCCGGGCGCGGGCGTCGTCCCGATGGGTATGTTGAGGATGATGGCTACCGTGCGGCTGCCGAGGCTGAAGGCAAAGGTCGTGTCCCGGGTCGACACGCGGCCGGAGTCCAGCGTCTCGACGGTGCCCTGTTGCGAGACGTAGGTGACGGTGACCCGGACGCCGAAGTCTGCGTTGCCGTTGCGGGCGGCATTGTCGATCCCCTTCAGGATGGACACGACCACGTCCACGGTCGTGCCGCCGTTGAAGTTCACAGCGATGACATTCGCGTAAAGTGCGGCGGTCGCCACGGCCGGGAAGCTGAGCATGATGACCAGGGCGACGATTGTAGCGGTTGCACGGATCATGAGGCACCTCCTGCGCTGAGAATCGGACGAGAGATATTGACTCATCCTATAGCCAGCTAATTTAAAAGCCTGTTACCCCAGTTTGGGGGCAGACGTCAAGCTCGACTCCGCGGCCGTTTGGTACCCTTGCAGGGTCAGCCTTTCCGTTCTAGACAATCCTACATTGAACTCTTGAACGGTCTTTCGTCAGCGAGCCTGGGTATCGACACACCTTCGCCGCGCCGTGATAATGCCCGCCCTGCATAAAAACCTAATCCTAGCTCGACACGATAACCTAAAAATAGTACAACATAATAACCTAATAATAGGACAGCGCGAAAACCTAACAAACGCGCAGCGCCAAAACCTAATGATAGGACACGCCCATGGCAACGCCGCAGGAGAAACTGGCCGAATGCCTTGAAGCCCTGAGGGCGCTTCAGGATAGGGGTGTCGTCGCCATCCGGGCCGCCGACCTCAAACGGGTGCACCGGGAGCGCCTGCTCCAGAACGGCTTTCTGCAAGAGGTCATGAAGGGCTGGTATATAGCCGCGCGCCCGGACGAGGCCGCCGATGAGAGCACAGCCTGGTATGCCTCCTTCTGGGCCTTCTGCGCCGCCTATCTGCGCGAGCGCTTTGGCAGCGACTGGTGCCTGTCACCGGAGCACTCCCTGTCCCTGCACGCCGGCAACCGGGCCGTGCCGCCGCAGCTTGCGGTGCGCTCTCCCAGGGGCGGCAACAAGGCCACGGCGCTGCCCTACGGCACTTCACTGTTCGACGTTCGCGCCGCTCTACCCGACGAAAAGGATATCAAAGAGAGAGAGGGGCTGCGGCTGTTCTCGCTGCCCGCGGCCCTGATAGCCAGTTCGCCCGGATTCTTCGAGAACAATCCCACTGACGCGCGCGCGGCCCTTGCGACCATCCGCGATGCTTCGGAAGTGCTGGACCGCCTTCTGGAGGGCGGGCGCAGCAAGATCGCCGGACGGCTTGCGGGAGGGTTCCGCAACATCGGACGCGACCGGATCGCCGATGAGATCCTGAAGACCATGCGCGCTGCTGGTTATACCGTGCGCGAACAGGACCCGTTCAAAAGCAGGATTGATCTTGTGCTGCCGAGGCGCGAGGCGTCCCCCTACGCGGGCCGCATACGCCTCATGTGGCAGCAAATGCGCGGAGCAGTGATCGACAGTTTTCCCGTGTCGCCCGGACGACCGAAGAATATCGACCCCTATCTCAAGCACGTGGAGGAGGTCTATGTCACCGACGCCTATCACTCGCTGTCCATCGAAGGCTATCGCGTCAGCCCGGCGCTGATCGATCGCGTCCGCCGCGGCAACTGGAACCCTGACGCAAATGAGCAGGACCGCGAGCATCGCAATGCGCTTGCCGCGCGCGGCTACTGGCTCGCCTATCAGGCCGTGCAGAAGAGCCTGCGGAGGGTGCTGCGCGGCAAGAATCCAGGAGCCGTTGCTGATGAGGATCACCGCGCCTGGTACCGTGAGATGTTCGCGCCGAGCGTGAGCGCGGGATTGCTGCGGGTGGCCGACCTTGCCGGTTACCGCAATGGGCCTGTTTTCATCCGGCGCTCAATGCATGTTCCGCCTAACCGCGAGGCCGTGCACGATGCCATGCCGGTGTTTTTTGAGATGCTGACGCGCGAAACCGAGCCGTCGGTGCGGGTCGTGCTCGGCCACTTCATCTTCGTCTACATTCACCCCTATATGGACGGCAATGGGCGTATCGGCAGGTTCCTAATGAACGTGATGCTGGCGGCGGGCGGATACCCCTGGACAGTGGTGCCGCTGGAACGGCGGGACGCCTACATGGCCGCTCTCGAAGAGGCAAGCGCGCGGCAGAATATCGTACCATTGGCCGATTTCCTTGCGCAGCTTGTCAATGCGGGACTTCGCGGTAAGACAGTAGCCAAGCTGCCGGCAACGGGTGATCGGAATTTAAGAATCTCGGATGATCGGAATCGGGGACGGGGTTAAAAGCCGCCGGTGGTGGGGCTCCTCGCCGCGTTCGTCGCCTACGGCCGCTGGCGGCTCGCGCCGCTCTCGGCCAAATCTTGACCCGCCTGTTTCGCAGTGCCCGGCAATGTGTTGGACTCAACCAACGAGCCGCACGCAAATTGCGACTCATCGGATTATGCGGTCGGGACGAGTGATCGAAAGATTGTTTAAATATCCAGGCACGATCCCGAATCCCGCACCACGGTTGACACACCCCGGCGTGGTGGTACGATGCGGCACCGTGAAATCAAGCGAGCGCCGCTTGAAGGAGGTTGATCATGGTTGACTGGCCGCCTGTCATAGACGCCGATGGACATGTCTTGGAACGCCAAAGCGACATCCGCAAGTATCTTGCGCCGCCGTGGAACCGCCGCGAGACAAGCCTGTGGCCGTCGGATCAACCCTTCGATACGGAGCTGTTCGAGACCCTCGGCTATCGCGGCTACGCGCGCGGCATGAGTCCGGCCCAGCAGGTCGAGACCTGGCTCAAGATCATGGACGAATATAACATCGAGGAGGCGGTGCTCTTCCCCACCGGCTCCGGCAACATCGCCAAGCTGCGCGAGCCCGAGTTTTGCGTCGCCGCTTGCCGCGCCGCCAACGATCACTTCGCCAAGGAGTACAACGCCCTGTCCGACCGCATCCACTGCGTCGGCGTGCTGCCGCTGAAGCAGCCGCAGGAGGCGGCCAAGGAACTGCGGCGGGCGGTCACCGAGCTCGGCCTGGTGAGCTTCGAGCTGCTTTCGATGGGTTTGCCGACGGCGCTCGGCGATCCGATGTACGACCCGCTCTATGAAGAGGCCCAGCGGCTCGACGTGCCGCTCTCCGTCCACGGCAACCGCAGCTCTTCGCACGAGGTAGGCGCGGGCGCGCTCAGAACCTTCGCCGAGGTGCACACCTACACCTTCCCGGTCGGCATCTTCCTGCACTTCACCAGCGTCATCTTCCAGGGAGTGCCCGTGCGCTTCCCCAAACTGCGCCTCGCATTTCTCGAGGTCGGCGCCACCTGGCTGCCGTACTGGCTCGACCGCATGGACGAGCACTGGGAATTGCGCGGCGAGTTCGAGGCGCCTCATCTAAAGAAGAAGCCCAGCGAGGTGGTGCGCGAGTCCGGCGTCTACTTCAGCCTCGAGGCCGAGGAGCGACTCCTGCCACAGACCATCGACTATCTCGGCGACGACCACTTCCTCTACGCTTCCGACATCCCCCACTGGGACGGCGAGTTCCCCAAGAACCTCGAATACCTGTGGAAGCATCCGGACCTTTCGCGGGAGACCAAGGAGAAAATCGCCTACCACAACGGCAAGGAGTTTTTTCAGCTGAAGCGTCCGGCCTCAGCGCAGGCTGTCCGGAAAGCGAAGTGAGACAACGCGTCCGAGGACTAGGGTCGGGGCGATTGATCGGCAAATTGTTCAGATATCGGGGCGCGACACCGAATGCGGAGATATCGCGTTCAGAAAGATCAATAAGGTTTGCCTGACCCTTATTCTTATTTCTTATTTTTAATCATGAAGTAGTATCCCCGGCAGCGCATCTCGCTCTAGCCTACGTTTTGCGCCTTGATGACGTACTTTCACCAAAACAGCCGATGGGTTAAAATTTGTCCGTAGTAGAATGGGTGCCGACGTCAACACAAACCCGTTTGGTCGCTGCAGCAATTGCGGTGTTACTCTATCTCCAGGGACAGCGCAATGCCCTAGTTGTGGCGCCTCGGTTGCCGAGCCGAAAGCAAGGCGTTCTGTTCTTGAGCGAGCGGTATCTTGGCGTCACTTTCGACATCTCTTGATTGCCCTGATCCTTCTTCTCCTTCCCCATATGCCCTACGCTCGGAGAATTCTTCCTTACAGATTGCTGCTACCGACATCTTCTCTGGTTTGGGAAGCGGTAACACGTGCGAACCAACATCCCGAAACCGAGGCTCTGCTCGGCCGGCCTGTCAGCGCTGGCTGGCTGTCGCGCGGGTACGTCAGGAGCGATGAGACCGGCTGGAGCGAAGGGAAAATGTGGATTCCCGTATCCGGCGTGAAAGCTGCCGGCATGTTGTACGCGCGCGGCGGCCAAGCCGATAGTCCGTGGGTGTTCTCCGAACTTCGGCTTAGCCGTGACGACGGCCGCGTCCTCGATTTGCTTGCGCCGATCGCCCAGCCGTCGCTCCTACCCTTACCCAAGCAGGTGCGGGTTTACATCGTTCCGATCGGCGAAGTACAGGGCCTGGGACTAGACGAATTACCAGAGTTTTACCGAAAACAGTATGACCTCTCCGTCGAAGTGCTAGAGCGAGTGGTGCTGGAGCCGAAGGCCCGCAATACCGCGCGAGGGCAACTGATCTTTGAGGAACTGATCGATCTGCTGCACCGCCGCCTGCCGAATCTTGCCAAGGATAAATCAACCTTTTTAATCGGCGTCACCGAGGAGGACATGTATATTCGTGGGAATAATTGGCGGTTTGCCTACACAGCCTATGACCCACCGCAGCGAGTCGGGGTGGTTTCTAGCCATCGCTTTGTGCCTTATCCGCTCACGGGGAAAGAGAACTTACTGCGGTCCCGCATCCGCAAAATGGTCAGCCGTACCATCGGCTTCGTGGTCTTCAATCTGCCGCGCAGCAACGATCCTTCAAGCGTGATGTACAAAGATCTTTACGGTGGTGCCAGCGCGGATATCATGTCCGATCGCTTCGAGGGCTTGGGAGCGCGTGCCGTTGTCGACGAGTTTAAGTCCGCCCACGGCATGCAGCCGCAACCCGCAGAACTGCTTCCCCAAGTGGCCAACTTCGACAATGCGAAGGTCGACGGCAGCTATCCGTGCCTTCGCGTCAGCAAACCGAAAAACGCGGCGGTCGACGCAATGGAGGTCGCTCTCACAAAGTGTGTGCAAGGAGTGTATTTAGATAAAGAGCTGGACGAGATTGAAGTCGATTTACGCGGCGACTTGATCACGAGAAGGACAGACTTGTTTCTTCCAGGCCCCGTCGCTCTATCGGCCACACGCTGTTATAGATACTGGGACAACTTCAGCAGGACCTTCGGTCAGAACACAGCACTCTCCTGGGATCTCTTTCCCGTCGGCAGCAGGCAACCCTACACTTACATAGATATCATTCCGTGCGACGGGAATCGGTTGCGGTTCGAGCGAATTTCCAAAGGCACGGGGTACGCCGACGCGGTTTACGAACACCGGAAAACGAACACCGCTTTTCTTGGATCGCGCATCCGCTGGAACGGCAATGGCTGGGATCTCAAGCTCCGAGACGGATCTCTCTTTCTCTTTCCCGAATCTTATTATGCCAAGAGATCTATCGACGGGGCTCTCATTGAATTCCGCGACGCAAAGGGTTTACCCGTAAAAATCTATCGGCAGGAGCGTAGGAATCTTAAGAAAATCTCCACATCAGATGGACGATCGATCACCTTCGAGCACGATACCGCCGACCGAATCATCACGGCGGAAGATCACCAAAGGCGCAAAGTAACTTATCTTTACGATCATGGCGGCCGGCTGGTGGAGGTCCAAGGGCTAAAGTCGACGTCCCGTTATGTCTACGGGGATACCGATCTTCTCGCTGTCGAAGAAAACGGCCTTCGTATAGCAGAATTCGACTATGACCGCGGAAGAGTTAGTCGCGTCACATTGCCGGGCCGGGGGACGTACCGCTTCCGCTATGAATATGAACCCGCCGAAAAGGACCGCGTCATACGATCCGTCGTCACCGCGCCCAACGGGTCGGTCAATAAGTTCGAGATCCTGACTAACTGACGGGATAAGGGAGCAGGCTACATTATCGTCTCACATCATCTCCTCATCTTATTTACCACCGATCGACCCATATACGGTTTTGCGGGGGCTTACTAAAGTTTACCGTGGATAGGAGAACTCTTTACCGTCTAAACCCCACCACAAGATGGGCGCGATGGGACTCGGGGAACGGTTCTCCTTCGCACCTGAGCGTTACGATGTACGTGCCCGCCGTTGGAATCGCCTCGGGTGGAATGATCGCCTTGAGCTCGTCTTTTGAGACGAAGCTCGTCGGTAGCGGCGCGCCGTTCAGCATGACTTGATGGAACGGCCACATCCCTCCCTCCCCTTGTACCTTCAATGTCGTGGGACCGGATCCCTCGATGAGAAAGAGTGGCGAAATTTCCAGGTCCAGCGGCAAGCTCTGGTAGGAATAGAATGACGGAATCGGATTCTTGTATTTGTGGAATCCGATATCGATGACCTTCCCGTCCATGACGACCATCTTGACGTTTTGCGTCATCCAGATGTCTTGCAGCGGGTCGCCCTCGACAATGGACAGGTCCGCGACCTTGCCGGCCTCGACGCTGCCATAGTCTTTGTCTTTCTTGAAAGTCCTGGCGACGTTGAGCGTGGCGGCCTGGATCGCGGTCATCGACGGCACGCCCGCCTCGACGTCCATCGCCAGCGCCTGATGCATCAGCAACGCCGCCATGCCGCGGGGCGGGTCCGAGCCTTCTTTCAGAATGCCGCCGGCCTGGACGAAGCGCCGGATGAATTCTTTCGCTTTTTCATAACCGACTTTGGCTTGCTCGAGCTGCGCGGGCGTGTAGCGCTTGAGCAACTTGTCATAGGAGTTGTCGGTCACCGTGCGGACCGCGGGCGGGAGATCGGCATTGGGATCGTTCAAGATTTGGTTTTCTCGCTCTCTGAACCGGTTGGCGCTCGACGAGAGGGGCCGTAGCCATTTGGCGATGGTCGGGGTCCAGGCGACGCGGCGCTCCACCATCGCGCCGATCACCGCGTCGTAATTCTCGGTTTGGTAATAAGCGCCGGCGAGCTCCTGATCGATCACGCCGCCGAGCCGATCCTCGGCGAGCTTGCGCCTGGCGGGGGCATAGGGGATGGAGCTATAGCCGACCGACCAGATATGCTCGATGGCGTCAACTCCGGCGTTGACGGAGCCGACAACGTCCCAACTGTGGGCGGCCACCGGCATGTCCAGCCGATGGGCTTCGTCGGCGGCGACTTTCAGCAGGTCCGAAGAAAGAAACTCGTTGACTTTTAGGATGTCGCAGCCTAGTTCCTTTTTGCGCTGCACCGCTCTGCGCACCTCATCCGGCGTTGTGACGATGATGTTGTCGCGGGCTGTGCGCGAGCCGAAGGCATCGTGCCCGGTGCCGACGGCGCCGATCGCCCGCCCCGACATCCAAATCCGCGGCCCGCGAATTTTCCCCAGAGCGGTGCCCTGTTTTTGCGCCAGGGTCCACGGACCGTCCTGATAAAGTTCTATGGAAGCGCAGGTGGTAATTCCCAGATGGAGATAAAGCTCGCCGTGGAAATCCTCCAGGTGGCCGTGACCGTCGATGAAGCCCGGCAGAACGGTCTTGCCCTTGACGTCAATCACCTCAGCGCCGGCGGGAATAGAGACTTCGCCGCTCTTGCCGACCGCTTGGAACTTGCCTGCCTGGATAACGATGACGGAATTCTCGATCGGCGGCCGCCCGGTGCCATCGATCAGTCTTCCACCCTGCACCACGAGCGTTCTCTCTGCCATGTTTGCTTTTCCTCCCCTGGTCTGCGTCGCCGGCGATCGTTGAATACCATCGACTACTTCGGCGCTTCGTGTGCCAGCCGTTTATACATGCTCATGATCTCAGGCCGCCAATCCGTATAGACTTTCACGTCCTCGAGGACTTCTTTGCCGGTAAACATCTGCTCGAAAGCGTTTCCTTCCAGAACCACGTCTTCCCAATCTTTTCGGAACGCCGGGTCCTTGCCGACCTTGAGCAGCGCCTCTTCCATGACCTTGCGAATCGGTTCTGGAGTTCCCGGCGGGAAAGCCATGGCGCCGCCCAGCCGATCGGTGGAGTTGATCTTCTGGATGATATTTTTTTGCACGTCGGTCTTGGCGAATTGCATGATCGAAGGAACCCCTTCGAAAATCGGATGCTTGATCGGCGGCAATTCCTCCGGCAGGGTCATGGCCAACAGCGCAACGATCTCGCGCTTGGTAAACCATTCGGGCTTGTCGGTCATCATAGAAGCGGCATCGTTCACCCGTCCCTGCACCTCGCCCTGCTCGATGGCGACGTAGAGCTGCTGGGTGTCATAACCGAGGACCCAACGAACCTTGAGCCCTAAAATTTCGGCGATGAGCCGCGCATAGAGATAACTTCGATTACCGACCCCTTGGGACCCGAGCGTCACTTCCCGACTTTTTAAATCGTTCAGGGTTTTGATTCCCGCTCGTTGATGGAAGACGAGAACGTTTCGCTGTTTGCCGGTGCTTGGCGCGCCTACGTAAACGAAGGTCCGCGGTTCGTAAGTGGCTCCCGGCGCGCCGAAGTAAGGAGCTTCCAAAAACGAGGAGATGACCATCGACATGAAGCTGCCGTCGGTGGGCCCCTTGCTGAGAGCCAACATCGCCGGTATGCCTTGTCCGCCGGGCTTATTTTGGATCAAGAACGCCGGACTGCCGGGTGTGTATTTCGTCAGATACTTGGCCAAGGTGCGTGCAATACGATCTTGCCTTCCGCCTGCGCCTGCGCCGACCTGCAGCGTGATGGTCTTCCCCTGAAAGTGCGGTTGTTGCGCGGTGTCTACCTTAGGCGGCGTAGTCAGTAAGGCGATAAAGAACACAATAAACATACTCGTTTTCTGCATCCTTCGTGCTCTTTACGGTGCTGTCTCGTTAAAGCAGCGAGGTCCCCGGATCTCTTACGATGTGGGGTCAGACAGTTGGATAGTAGATCACCGTTCAAATAGTTCAAGCCGTTCAAAGCCGTCACTACGCTCAATGCTTCAAGATCTCAATCGATCTTGATTCCCGAATCCTTCCGACAAGCGCCTCACCGCGCTGTGCTCGACGGACCCTCCGGCTCGATACCCCCTGCACACGTTCAACGGAGGGTGACTTGCCTGAGCCACAGCTGCGCCAATATTTGCTCCGGTTCTTCTTTCCGTGATTTCCAGGAGCATCCCGCGCCGACGTACATCCGGTTTCATGGAAAATCCCAAGAGCCAAGCAGCGACGGACGGCTCGTTCAACGCCCGCATGGTTGAAAAAAAGGTGAAAAAAAGTGTGTCACCCATTAGCAAAAAAGGTATCAAATCTGCTGTTGGCTTTTTAAAGGAAGTCTTTCCACCTCGCGTACCCGACGCGCCAGCTTCTTCTCTCTCTACTCTCCCCTTCACGGCCAAACCGGCTTAAGGTGCCAGGCATTCTTATGGACTTATCGCTGGGCCGAGCCAAACTCGGGCCAAATAGGGCCAGACCCTTCTTTTTGTCATTCATAGTCGAGCGGAATTATCGCCGGTAGACTGAATCCACCTAAGGAGAAAAAGAGGCTAAGTCCAATTTTATCGGGACATTGTCCCGCTGCCGCAGGATGACGGAAGAAACCGGTGCGGGGTTTTCACTTTACAGCGCGATCGTTTCGATCCGCTGGATTTCTTCGCTGGAGAGCGCGAGCTGTTCGGCCTGGAGGTCTTCTTTCATATGTTGTTGGCTCGTGGTTCCGGTCAATGGGAGCATGCCGATTTGCATGGCAAAGCGAAAGATGATTTGAGCGGCACCCGTCTCCAATCGTTTGGCGATCGCTTGAATTTCTCGATCGGCAAGGACTTCTCTATTGGCGGTTAACAGCGAAAAGCCTTGATAGACGATGCCATTCGCGTGGCAAATCTCCCTGACCTCTTGGTCCCATCCGAGCGCGGCAAAACAACGGTTCTGCACCACCATGGGTTTATGATTTGCCTGTTCACATAGCTGCGTGAGTTGTCCGGCCGCGACGTTGCTGATGCCGATCAGTTTGGTTTTCCCTGATCGATAGAGTTCTTCCATGGCTGTCCAAACTTCCCAATCGGCTTCGCCCAAGCCGCGCCGTGAAATGGGCGCGTGTAAGACATAGGAGTCGACATACTCGGTGCCTAGATGGGCCAACGAGCTATCAAAGGACTGTCTTACTTGGGTGGCGAGATCGGCCGAGGCATCGTACGGGGTTTGGCCGCCTTGGCCATCGACCGAAGTAAATTTAGTTTGGAGAAACAGGGTGTCTCGCTTGATGCCTTTCTTTGCGAGTGCCTGTAAGGCTTCACCCACAAAGGCTTCCTGGTAATGGATCAGTTGATTGGCCGTGTCGATGGCCGTGAAGCCCGACGCCACGGCTAACTGTACCAGTTGGGTCGTGGCTTCTTTTTTCCAAGCTGTGCCGTACATAAAAGAAGGAAGACGAACGTGGTTATAGGCGGTCAAGCTCATGTTGTTTCCTCCAACGCGAATCTTGCGCCGCCGCCACGCAACAGGCCGCGCCCGATCAGCGTTCGCTCAACCTTGGCATCATAGAGCTTCATCAACTGCTCTTTCACGAGATCGCCTTCAATCACGCCAAGACCATGCGCTATGGCTTGCAACGTGGCCATCCCTTCGGGTCGATGTTGGGCGCGCAGCTGAAACTTCGAACTGTCCGGAGTGCTGATCTTCACCCTCGGTACATCCTTCAATTCATGGTGCCGTAAATGAACTTTCCTCGCCTGCCGCCAGGTCCCGTCGGGAACGATAAGTTGAATCGGCGTCCGAGTTTGCGCGACGAGCTCGTTATTCAATTCCACGGCATCGACCGTGGGGTAGAACAAAAAGGTCCGATACCGAGGGGTCAACAGATCTTTCAGATCGAGAGCTTCTTTAGTATCACCCCGCACTCGCATCTCGCTATTGACGAGCGCTCTGAGCGCGAGCCGGCCTGTGTTGCTGCTTCGCTTCAGCTCGTTCACGTGAACGATGAGACAAACCCTGGTGTTTAAGTCGAGCCTCGGTATCGAGTCGCAGATACAGAGCGGCCGAGTCAAATAGCAAATCGGACAGGGGTCCTTGGTTTTCTTCCTAGTCAGTTTAAGTTTCTTTCTCGATAACCCGACACGAATGCCGGTCACCGCTTCGCTGGGCAAATCACTGCCGTTGCGGTCGGGCTAGAAGGGGTGAAAGACGCACCGATGCTCCAGCATGAACCGGCGCGGCACAGGTCCGATAAGCAACTCTTACCTGTATCCGGCTGCGGCATGGGCCGTCTCGACTTGCAGACTAATCTTAGGACCGCGTGGACGCGATGTTGGACCTATCCGCCGCAACCGGATTTTTCTCGATGGGATGCGGGATAACCGACGTTATCCCGCACTTCTCGCCCGGGGACCGGATCATTTAACAGTAAGCGAAAAACCTTTGGCCTCTTTTTTGGCCCGCTTGGCGGCTCTCTTTTCCATAAAAGTCTTCATGGGTTTTTTCTTGTCCTGTTTCTTACTGTCCTTGCCTTTGCTCATGGTAGTCACTCCTTATGATCGTGTTTGATAGGTCGCGCGGAACTCCGCCCGCTCGCCTATCGATTATTGCCGCCCCAACTCCTCACGCCACTGCATTACTCACCACAGCAGATTTTGTATTTTTTGCCGCTTCCACATGAGCAGGGCTCATTGCGTCCAAGTTTCTTTGCGACTAACTTTGGCTTTGGTGGATTCAATAGACGTTCGAGGGCGGTGATATCCTCCGGCTTGTCTGGTTCCAGTGCAATCTTGTATGTCCAACCCTTGTCATTAAACAGGCGGCTGACCTCTTTGAGTCTCGCTTCTGTTCGTACATGGACAACCGCCGGATTTTTCTCAGTACCTAGTTTCGCCGTCTTTTTAAAGCCGCCGACTCTTAGCCGATTCTCAACATCGATAATGCTTTTCATCCTGCCAATATCGGCGATTTTGTTTCCCATAGCTTCACTATTTCAAATATTGTGGAACTTAGCTACCCCGATGCGGTCAGAAGCCGTTCGAGTCGGTCCCTCCTCATTATGGGCGGGTCTACGCAAAACGAGAGTGCCGTTCTGGTCGCGCGAATTATTCTTATTCTCTGTCTTCCTCGTTCCGGGAGTCGTGCTATGCTAAATCTTAGGATATTCAGGCTTCGGTGTGGCTACCCTGGCCGACGATATCTCAGTGCAAGGACTCGGAAATTGCACCGCGGAGGCGCTGAGGTCGCGTCCTTCGACTAAGCTCAGGATGCGCGGCTATGAAGAATTCCGCCCATGGTGAGCCCGTCGAACCATGTGAACTCTGCGTCTCTGTGGTGAGTAGTCTTTCACAGTAATCCCGGAAGACCCAAATCTTAAACCATGGCTCTAAACATAGTTTCACCCGGCAAAGAAAAATCCCTGCTGGAGCGCATGCAAGCTTTGGGTGTGCGGGAGCAGGACATCGAAGAACAATTCGTTCGCTCGTCCGGCGCCGGCGGGCAGAAGGTCAACAAGACTTCCAGCTGCGTGGTGCTGCACCATCGGCCCACGGGTATCCGGGTGAAATGCCAACAAGAGCGCTCCCAGGCGCTCAATCGTTTTTTGGCGCGCCGAATCCTGCTCGACAAGATCGAAACGAAGTTAAGAGGCGCCGAATCCGCCGAGCAGCAGGAGATTGCCAAAATTCGCCGGCAGAAAAGAAGGCGCTCGCGGCGCGCGAAGCAAAAGCTCCTCTCGGACAAGCGCCACCAGGCGGAGAAGAAATCTTCACGCGCCGCGGTGCGCCCTGACCACTACGACGATTGAGTCTAAGAAGGCAAGAGGCTTGAGGCGGTAAGCGTGAGGCAGAGAAGATTCGTTCGGTTACTCCGGCAATTTCGGCGGACTCGATATTTCCGGGGCAACTTGACCCGTAAGCGATTCCATGAACGCGACTAAATCTTTTTGCTCCGCGGCGCTAAGATTGAGCGAGCGTATTTCTTTGGAAAGCCACTGATTCGGCGTGCCGCCCTTGTTGTAAAACGCGATCACTTCTTCCAACGTTTTGAAGCTACCGTCGTGCATATAGGGTGGCCGTTTGGCGACATCGCGCAGCGTCGGGGTCTTGAAAGCTCCTTTATGCTCGTCGTTTTTGCTCACGACAAATCTTCCGAGATCCGGGTTCGCCTTATCCATTCCGACACCCAGGTTGTGATAGTTTTCATCGGTGAAATTAAAACTCGCATGGCAGGTCACGCAACGCGCTTTTCCTTCGAATAATGCCAGACCTCGCTGCGCGGATGCCGATAGGGCTTTCCGATCGCCCGCCTTGAAACGATCGTAGGGCGAGTTGCCGGACAGAATCATCCGCTCATAGGCCGCGATGGCTTTCGCCACTCCCTCGGGGTTGAGATCGGTGCCAAACACCTTGCGGTGCTGCTCTTGGTAGTACGGGATAGCGCCCAGGTTTTTGACCAGCAACTCCGGCGATTGATCCGACGCTTTGATCGCTTGATCTTCCAGCGACGTACGCTGGCCGGTCCACTGTTGCGCGTTGCTAAACAAGCGATTGACCAGCGTCGGCGAGTGCCGCGGTGTGGGCTTGCCGTCGAATCTTGCGGAAAACTGGCGCGGATCGCCCCACCCGAGAGTTGGCTCATGGCAGGTAACACAGGCTACGGTGCCGTTTCGCGACCACCGTTTGTCCCAAAAAAACTGCTTGCCGAGCGCGATCTTCTCCGGCGTCAGCGGATTGTCCTCAGGAATATATGCGGCGCTTTCCTGAAGACCCAGGGGAAGTTTGAGCTTGAACTCGGCGCTCTGAGCTCCGGTGGCGAAAATGCCGAGCGCGAGCACGAATATCGCGGATCACAAATGCATACGAAGCCTCCCTACCGATGCTCCCATCCATGACTCTACCCAATCTGCCGGAGCGAGCGCGACGGAGCACGGGCTCGGTAGCCTGGCTTAGGTGCCGCGGCCCCATAGACCGCAATAGCGCCGCAGCACGAACTGCAGGTTGTTTTGGTAACCGGGCCAATTTTCGTATTTCGGCAGCTTCATTTCTTTCTCCACCGCGTCCCAGCACTTCCCTTCGCGCGCCGCAACCTTTACCGCGTCGGAGGCGTCCTGAAGGAAAGTCAGCTGGTCCTGCGCGTCCTGCTTGGTACCCAGCCGACCGCCTGGCCCGGGATGGCCGGGGATGAGGCGCTCCCAATCCATCGCCAGCACCTGCTTGATTGAGTTCTCCGCTTCGAGCGGATAGAAGTCGATCATGCCGCGTCCCGGCACTGAGCCCACCGGGAGGAAGTCGACTGCGAAGATGATCTTCTCCTTCGGCAGCCGCATGACGATGGAGCTGTCGGAGTGGTTGAGTCCGAGGTAGATCAGATCGAGGGCCGTGCCGCCGAGGTTGAGAGTTCTCTTCTTGTCCATCGTTTCATCGGGCAACGGCGTCGCCGGATCCTTGAGGACGGCGAGCCGTTCCTTCGCCCTCTTGTGGGCGATGATCTTGGCGCCAGCATCCTTGAACGGCTTGCCCCCAGCGATGTGGTCGTAGTGGTGGTGGCTGTAGATCAGGTACTTGATCGGCTTGTCGGTGACCTTTTTGATCTCGTCAATGTAGGTGGGCACAGTTTGCGGCTGCCCGTAGCCGATCGGATCGGTGGCGATCACGCCGTCCCTGGTGACGACGAACATCGCCTGGCGGCTTCCATAGCGGAAGACGTAGACGTTGTCGGTACCCTCGACCTTGGTGGTCGCGAACGGCGGCGGTTTTTGCTCCTGGGCCAATGTTGTCGACGCCAGCAGCACGCCTAACGCAATTGCGTACAGAATTCTTGACATAATCGCCTCCTTGAATTTGATCGCTCCTGATCGTTACTGTGGGCGGAGCCTATCCAAAAACCCGATCTCCTGTCAACGGGGGGCGGGTAGGCTCGTTCAAGTTGACGTCATACGGTGTAATCGCATACTCTCTGCGCAACTAAGCTCCGTGTTCATGATCGTGGCTCGTGCTCGGACCGAAAACACAAAGCACGGATACGGCGTCTATAGTTCCAAGGCAAATTCCTATGACCGATCAATGGGAGGATATGATGAAAAATTTGCGAACCCCGTTACGCTGCCTGGCTGCCGCCGGAATGCTGGCCGTTTTCTTGCTCGGGACGACCCCGGCGGGCGCCGCCGACATCATCGCCGAATGGGCGACGGTGAAGGCTCCGCCGGTCCCTGAGCTCAAGCCGGTGACGCTCGACGGCAAGACGACGGCGCTGTTGATCCTCGATATGATGAAGACCAACTTCCCAAGACGCCCGCGCTGCTCCGCCACGGTGCCCAACGTCAAGAAGCTCCATGACGCGGCCCGCGCCGCCGGCGCGATGGTGTTCTATAGCCTGGTCGGCGGGGACAATCCTACTCCGGCCGATATCGTCGACCCGGCGATCGCGCCGCGCGACGGCGAGTGGGCCTTTCAACGCGGGCCGGACAAGTTCCTCGGTTCCGGCCTCGAAGAGCGGCTGAAGCAGAGGGGCATTAAGACGGTCATCGTGTGCGGCACCTCGGCGCAAGGCGCGGTCGTCGGCACCGGCAGCGGCTCGGCGCAGCGTGGCTATAAGGTCATTGTGCCGGTCGACTGCATGTCCTCCGACGAACCCTACCTGGAGCAATATGCGGCCTGGCATATGTTCAAGGGCGGGCCGACCATCGTCACCGGCCAGACGACGCTCACGCGCACCGACATGATCAGGTTTTGAGCGCTTTTGGCGTGATCGCGGAGTTCAACAGTTCACAGGTTTAATGCTCAGGTTCTTCCGGCTTCACTGTGAAGGAGTATTCACCACAGAGACGTGGTTCGAGAACCTCACCACCCTGACCCATTCGACATTGCTCAGGGTCATCCTGAAGGAGATCGAAGGATGAGGGAAATCGAAGGGCAGAGTTCGCATGGTTCGACAGGCTCACCATGAGCGGAGGAAAGCCGCTCACTCCGAGTGTGTCGAAGGGCTCCGCGTACTCAGCGCCTCAGCCTTGAAAATTGTGGCTGATCAGCCTCAGGCTGATCCGCGGTGAGCCACACGGAGGCCTGAAGTAACATTATTGGGTCTGCCCCCCGGCCCATATCGGTCTTCTCACTGTTTCGATTGGACTTGCGTCGAAGCGGAGGGACCGTGACCGACCACCTGGATGATGACTTCCCCGTCTTTGGCCCAGACAAAATGCGGTTGCTTCGCAGGCTCGGTAAAGATGCTGCCGGCGGGAAGCGCCTTCATTTTGCTGTCATCCATTTGCTCGCCGTAGCCCACGTACAAGGTGCCTGAGATAATCGTAACGATCCGCTCATCGGGGTGAAAATGCGGCTTGTTTCTAAAATTTGCCGGGAACCTCGTGCGATATGCGTACATCCCAGCCTTCTGCGGGTCACCTGCAATCTTGGCTTGCTGGTTCCCCGTCGAGGTGGGAGCCCACTTTAGTTCGTCGGGAGTCAACCGCGCAGCCTGCAGCGGCTCACTTTGCGCGAACGCGGTGGTTACAAACAGAACGAAAGCAGCCGTGGATGCAACTCGAAAAATAAGGGTCTTCATAATCTCCTCCTTTAAAAAGATCATTGAGTGCGAGCACAGATGTGACGGGATCGAAGGACTCAGCCGAAGTTAATGGAGTGTAAAATAGGGCGAATTAGTTATTGGGGTCAAGCTAAAAAAAGGCCTCTTACTGTTGCCTAATGCCTTTTTCGATTCGTCGCCGCTTGCGGTTCAGACGAGATTGTCAAGATTGTGGGGTCTGAGCCCCGTAGCGCCCTGAGCTTGTCTAAGAAACTCCTCAGTGGCGTCGAGAACATCTCTTGAATCCCCAACCCAGGCTATATGGCTCGAACCCTGAAGAGAACTGAAAGTCGCATGTGGAATAAGTTTCCTCAATTGCGCCGCCATCCTGTATGGAATTGCTTTGTCGTCGATCCGATGCAAAATTAACGTAGGACACTTCACTTTGGCGGCGTCCTGGCTGACATCAATCTCGTATACCTGTGATAGAAATAACGCGGCATGCTCGTCCGAAGCCGACTTAACCTGATAATTGGTTAACCATTCTTGCGTGCTTCCAGGACCATCAGGTACAAATTTCTTACTAAAGAATGCAGCGGCTTCACCCCGTCCCCAATAGTTTCGGACAAGATCGATCTCAATTTTCTTAGCGTTTTCGTCCTCGAGGATCTCTCTTCCATCAGCATAAGTTCCATAGAGTATTAGTTGGGAAACCTTCTCAGGATACCTGGCGGCAAAGGAGATAGCGACTGGACCCCCAGCTGACATCGCAAAGATTCCGAAACGATGTATTCCTAGTCGCTCAATGAGAAGCTCTAGATCGCTGACCTGAGCCTCGAATGAGTAATTTGTGACCAGTCGACGAGATCTAGATCTCCCGCATCCCCGCTTATCATAGATTATTACGGTAAAATCACGTGCCAACTCCTCACAGAAATTCCGGAACCCAGAATGAACCCATAGGAAAGCCTGGTTGCTTACCCAGGGGGGCAAAAAAACGAGATGTCCTCGTGATTCTTGATCCGGTTTGAGAATTGTATAAGCTATGGTTGCACCGTCGGCTGCTGTGAGATCTAAGATAGGCGGTAGCTTCGGCCCCCTGGGGATTTCACTAACTCGCCGCTTCATCCTATCAGGAACACACTCCATCAAAGCTTCAAACATCAGTTCAACGCTCTGAAATCTGTCTCCCGGTTTCTTCGCGAGCACTTTTTCAAAAAACCGGTCCAGAGTGGGAGGAAGAGTTGATTTAATCTTGCTTGGTGGCTGAGGCTTGTCTTCCATGATTTTTCTGAAAAAACCGGTCGGATCAGGTGGATCTTCGGCTCGATCTGGATCATAATCGTAGGGAAACTGAAACCGGCCAGTTACCATGTGATAGAGAAGGGCACCAAAGTTATAGATATCTGTCACCTTTGTGAGACGTTTTGATTCGGCTTGTTCAGGTGCCCAGTAGTGGAGAGTCCCAGAACCTGGATCGCGACCCGGTCCCCAGCGTCCAAAGCCAAAATCAATCAGCCATACTCTATCATCATCAAGGTGTTTAGAGGTACGCCCTATCATGACGTTCTGTGGTTTCAGATCCAAGTAGAGCATTCCCCTGCCGTGAATTTGAGCTAGAGCACCAGTTAATGGCAATACGATATCTATTATTTGTTCAAATGTGAGGCCGTCCTTATGTTCTCTTAGGATTTTGGCCAGCGACATCCCATCTACGAGCTCCGTAGCAATGTAAAACGCTTGATTTTCTTCATCATCTTTATAACTCTTGATAGGTACAATGTGGTCGTGCTCCAAGCTGGCATGTATCTATGCCTCTTGTTTGAAGCGCCGTATATTTTTTTTAGTCGGATTACGCAAGAGCTTGACAGCAACCGACTCATTCGTGAAAACATCTTTTGCCTTCCAGACCATTCCCTGAACACTCTTGTCACCGATGCGACCTTCCAGTCGATAACCTCCTACTATGGAACCAGTAGTAAGATCTGCTGCCATGATCAGCCGATTCCGAACCTATTACGCTTCATAAATAAAATGCACGGCTGGGGAGAGAACCCAGTCCGGGCGATGGTGTGCGAGCAAAGATGTGACAGGATCGAAAGAACCCAGGCGAAGTTAGTGGAGCGTATATAGGATAAGTCTGTGAGGGCTGTCAAGCTTCTTTTGTTCTTTACTATTGCCTGTTGCCTTATGCCTATCGCCTTTTCAGCATCGTCGTCGCTTGCGGTTCAGGAAAGGTTGTCAAGATTGGCGGGCTGCGCTTATGCGTGATGCCGTGTGCCGGCTAGAAGGCTGGTGCCTCGATCATACGCGCGATTGCAGTTCATCCAATGGCACTTCGGACATTGGCACGAGCTTGTAGCGACGCATTTCGATGATTTTGATCTCATCGGGATGTGATCCAGAGGTGAATTCGATTAGTATCAAAGATTCGTCCTTTAACTCCTGAATTCCAACCGGCCTAAGAATGAGTTTGGGGTATCGTTCGTGCGCGAAATCGATAGCCTGCTGGATTTGAGTTTTCGAGAGATGGTCCTTCGCGCTCTTGGCTTCAATCGGCACGACGAACTGTTTACCACCTGAATTCAAGCCGACGTATAAATCGTCAATCTCCACTTGCCCTTTGTTCTTGATCGACGTGCGCAGGTGGTTCTGCAGGTGGTAACAAGTAATCCCCAAAAAGATGTCGAGCATCCGGTTGTATCGGATTTTGGCAAGGATTCCTTGTTCATCACTGCCCGCGTACTCCAAAACTATTTCAGGGGTGGCGTCAGGTAGGCACACACAATATAGGTCGGTTTGAATCTTAACGATAGGCGACTCGGCAAGCTTGGCGAAAGCGTATTTGCCCTTGCCTTTGCCTACGATCATCCAAGGTCCAAGCTTATCGACCGAATCGGGCAGGGAGCTGCGGCCTGAAGTGTACTGATACCGGACGTCGGCAACGTTATTCTCCTTATAGCCAGCTCGTTTCCTAGCGACTTGCGCAATCGCTTTGCGAACGTCGTCCATTGTGAATGGGACTTCGCGTGCAGCCTGCTGGTAGTTCTTTCGAAACACGATTTCGATTACTTCATCACGATTGCGGGCGAGTTCCTCGCGTGTGGGGCTCATCTCTATGCTTTCTGCAACATTAAGATTTCTTCACGGACTCTTACGGTTCTCTGGTTAGTTTCCGAGTGTCTGACTTTTGTTCCCACGCGCTCTCGCCAAAGTTCGCGCCCCACAACCTTGAACCCCTCCGCCTCTGCCACTTGGCCAAGCAACTCGGCGGTGGCGATCGGCACCATGAGGAAGGACAATTGATCGCCGAGCACATACGCCAGAGGAGACTTCGGCTTCAGCTTTGGGCGAAGCGCTCGAAGATGGCGACGCATCCCTCCGAAATAATGTGCGACGACTTTGTGGTAAAGCTTCTCAAAACCACTCGTCTTTCCTAACTCGACTCGTTTCCGTTCGATCTTCTGGCAAACAGCTTGGATCGCCTTAAATTCCACAACCTCGTCGCTGTCGTTGTCCATGACGAATACGTTGCGAGTGTTGGAGCGTAGCAGCGACTCTTTAACAAACCGCAGTTGCTGCCGATTCTTGAGAAGACCGAGCAAAAGTGATTCGACACGAGTGGTGCGAGTGTAGTCTTTTTCGTTTGGATACGGTGGAGAGGTGATGACGCCGGCGAGGCCTGAGGGGATGTGATCCAAGCGGCGCGCATCGTCTAAAAACACTTGTGCCGTCACCTTGTCGTTTCTCCCAATCTTGGCGCGCTCCATTTCCAAAATCATCAGCCCGACATGCTGTGCGAAGTGTTGAAGAACATCGTAATCGGGCTTGGGCTTCGTGCGATAAATTTCCGGTCCGAAAGCAAAATTTCCTGCGCCGTTGGCGATTACATTAGCTATCGCGAGGAGGAAAAAGTCGCGAATCTCCTGCGGATGGTGCTTCGTCAGTTCTTCGATCTGACCGCGCAGAATCAGCAGCCGTTGCATCGGTCGCTCGCTTAGAAACCCGGTCGGCAGCAGTTTTTCTTCGTCGTCGCTCAGTCGGTAGCCGTTCTTTTGTCCCGGCTCCGTTTCCCTCACCATCATTGTGTAAAACGATAGTGGAGGCAACCCGTGCCGAATCATTCGCTCTTCGGCTCCGGCTAGAATCCGCCGCAACAGGGACGACAGAAGATCAACGTCCAATGACCAGTTTGTTTTCACACGGGACACCAAAACGGCGAAAGGGTGCGCATCGCACCCCACGCTGCGAACGCCGCACTTCTTCGCCTCCACCAAGGTTGTGCCGGTTCCGCAAAATGGGTCACAGAGCAAATCCCGTCTGCCAATTCCGAACCGTTCAATGTACTGGCGCACTAAGTGAGGTGGATAAGACTGGACGAAACGATACCAATCGTGAATTGGCATGTCGGTCTTCCGAATGACGTTGATACCTGTCTGATATTCCACAACCGACTTCTAGCACAAACACTGTCCCAATGTTAACCTTTTCGGAAAGCTGATTGCGCTGGGAGTGACGTGAGCGGCGGAGATTTGGGGCCTGAGTAATTGACGTCTTCTTCCCGCCGATTCGATTCCGCTTGCAGTTGGGGTCCAAAACCGATTGCCAAACGTTTTGAATAGTTCAAGCCGTTCAAAGCGTTCAAGCGGTTCAAGTTGGTCCCTGCCGCTAACTCAAGAAATAAGTCAGGCTGACGGTGGTGGTAGACGCCAACGCTGCCCTCCTGTCCCCTTCTCCCTCCACCCATCTAATTAACCGGCAAGACTCGCTTGTAACGCCGACTGCTGCAGCGAGATTTCGGGGCCAATACGGCAACTCTCAGGGAACAGGAGCGCTCCGTATCACAGGGATTTACAAGAAGAGCGTTTTTGAGTTATCTTCCTCCGGCTACGCGAAGGCAGTAGAATAGTGTTCACTTCGTCACGCCTTTATGGGAGTGGAATGCGTTTAACGAGAGAAACATACGAGGGCTATGTGATCCAGGTAGTGTCCTTTGATGGAGCGCTTCGTCATCCTACGCGGAACAAAAAGTGGGGAGAATGGTATCCCGCCTACCGGATCTACAGAGAAGGGAGTCCCGGTAAGTTAGTTCATCAAGAAACGCTGGACCATCCTTATCCGAGTCAAGATGAAGCAAATAGAAGCGCGTTCACATCCGCCAAATCGTGGATCAATAACCGAAACAAAGGAGCGTAATCGGTAGCGCGCCGGCTGTGTATCACGTTTCCGGAATTCCGGAAACGTGGAAATGTCGGCCGTTATTCAGAGAACACCGTGCCGATTCCGTATTCCGAAGAAACCGGGGTGCAATGAACTCTTCGGCGCTTGGCCATACCTTTGAATTTCTTTCCCGCCCTACGTGCCGCCATGCCAGTGTGCGGGCCGCGTCAAGCCACAGTCCATTTCCGCCAGAGGCGGATCAGCCTCTTCAGGAACAGATAGAGCCCCGGATTAGGCGCGAACCGGGATAGCCCCGAGCATGGGCCGGCTATGGCAGCCCTCGTTTCCGCTTGCTTCTCCCCGTAGTTCGGACTTACGATACGCTCCATCATCTGAGAGAGTGAGCCTGGAGGACGCTGCGATGGAGCCAATCCCGCCCGCGGTGCTTGGCGCGGCCAATGAAAAGAGCCGCAAACTGAGAGAACTCGTGCGCGCGCCGGAGATTCTCGTCATGCCCGGCGCCTATGACGTGCTCAGCGCGCTGTTGTTCCAGCAGCTCGGCTTCGAAGCGATTCAAGGCACCAGCGGCGGTATTGTCGCAGCACTAGGCTATCCCGACGGCGAGGTGGTGAGCCGCGAGCTGTTTCTCGAAGTCACGGGAAATGTCGCCGCGGCGGTTTCGGTTCCGGTGAACGCCGACGGCGAGCGCGGCTACGGCGATGAGGAAGGCGTAAAGGAAACCGTGCGGGAGCTCGTGCTACGCGGCGTCGCCGGCATGAATCTCGAAGATGGCGCCGGCGGCAAGCCCGGCGCGCGCGGGTTGGTGCCGCTCGCCGATCAATTACGCAAAATAGCCTCGGTCATGGAAACCAAGCGAGAACTCGGCAGTGAGTTCTTTCTCAATGCTAGAGTCGATGCCTTTCATGTCATGACCGGCGACCCGAAGAAAATTCTCGAGGAAGCGATCCGCCGCGGCAACGCCTATGCGGAAGCCAGCGGCGACTGCATTTTTTACTTAAATCTCCACTCGGCGGAAACCATCGGTGTCGTGGTTAAGGAAGTCAAAGCGCCGGTCAGCATTCTCGCCGGACCGCAGTCGCCGAGCGTTAGCGAGTTGCAGGATTTGGGCGTGGCGCGGGTGAGCTACGGTTCGGGCTTTTTAAAAGCGGCGATCGGGGCAACCAAGCGGCTGGCCCAAGAAATCTTGGAGAAGGGGACGGTTGCGGCGATGAAAGAGGGAATGCAGACGCCGGAGATAAACGCGCTGGTGGCAAACAAGAAAGCGGTTTAATTGGATGACTCGTCAACCGACAGTACTGTCGATTCATATCGCGCCCGCCGCCGCCGCCGTGATGACGTCCATTAAGGAAGTACGGGCCGTGGTAGGAAAGGGACTTGAAGGCGACCGCTATGCAAACAAGCAGGGAACTTACTCGAAGGACCCTGGCTCTGGCCGCGACGTGACGCTGATCGAAGTGGAAGCGATCGCGGCGTTGAAGCGCGATTACCACGTCGAGCTGGACGCGGGTGAGTCGCGGCGCAATATCGTCACGCAAGGGATTTCTCTGAATCATCTCGTCGGCAAAGAATTTCGCGTCGGCGAGGTCGTGCTGCGCGGCACGCGGCTGTGCGAGCCCTGTGCGCACATGGAGAAACTGACCGCCAAGGGCGCACTGCGCGGCTTGATCCACCGCGGCGGTCTGCGCGCGGAGATTGTTACGGGCGGGACGATCCGGGTGGGGGATATAATTGACTCAAAATAATTGCACCTTTATGGAATCTAAGAGATCGAGCACGCGAACTGTATACAACCTGCAAATTCGAATTCCGAATTTCGAAACAATTTCAAAATGTCCAAATCGGAAAATTCGAAACGAGCCCGTTTCGGATTCGGTCAGTTGAGGCTTAATTTTTTGTTTCGGTCCGCGGGGCCTCTTTCGATATTCGAATTTTGCATTTAGCCTCTATAATCCCGTGACCGCCTGGGCCCTCACGCTCATCCTCGCCGCCGCGTTTATCCACGCGACCTGGAATCTGCTCAACAAAAAGGCCAGCGGCCACGCGACCTTCACCTGGCTGGTCGCCGTCCTGTCGGCGGTTTTTTATTCGCCGGTCGCGGCGGCATTGATTGTCTTCTGGCAGACGCCGATCGATCTTGGCGCGCTCGGCTTGATGGCCGGGAGCGCGGTGCTGCACACCGCTTACTTCGTTCTCTTGAACGAAGGCTACCGCGCCGGCGATCTTTCGCTGGTTTATCCGCTGGCGCGCGGCACCGGGCCGTTGCTTTCGAGCGTGGCGGCGATTCTATTTCTCGGCGAGCGGCCGTCGGCCCTGGCGCTTTCCGGCGGTCTGCTGGTCGTGCTCGGCGTTGTCGTCTTGACGGCGAGTCCCCAGAGCTTGCGCGTTGCCGGCGCGCGCAAGGCGGTGGTTTACGCCTTGGTGACCGGAACTTTCATCGCCGCGTACACATTATGGGACAAGCAGGCCGTGAGTCGGTTTGCCGTGGCGCCGATTCTGCTGGATTGGGGCCAGAACTTGGGACGATCGCTATTGCTCACTCCCTTCGCCCTGCGTCACTGGCAGAGCGCACTCAACGAGTGGCGCACGCACCGCTTCGAGGCCATCGGCGTCGCTTTGCTCGTGCCGCTTTCTTACATCCTCGTGCTGACCGCGATGCAGTTTACGCCGGTGAGTTACGTCGCGCCGGCGCGGGAGATCAGCATTCTGATCGGCACGGTGATGGGCACTCACTTTCTTTCGGAGGGAGACGTTCGGCGCCGTTTGATCGCCGCCGGCGCGATGGTCTTGGGCGTGGTCGGGCTGGCGGTCGGCTGAAACGAGAAGAGTTCAAATCGTTCAAGTCCTTCGATACGGCCCCTCGGGCCTACTCAGGACCAACGGAATTTTTCCGGTCCGTTCCAATCGTTTCGGAGAGGGAAAGTAAATGGCTTTCAAAGACGAATCGTTTAAGGATTTTGTTCTCGATCAACTCCAAGATTTGGATGACGTCGAAGCGCGGCGGATGTTCGGTGGTTATGGGCTTTATCAAGACGAAACTTTCTTCGGCATCATTCACAAAGGCCGCCTTTACTTTAAAATAGACGAGAGCACGGTTGGCGAGTATCGCAAGCGCAAGATGAAACCGTTCCGGCCCAACGCGAAGCAGACGTTGAAAAGCTACTATGAAGTCCCAGTGGACATCATCGACGATAGAGATCAACTTGCTGAATGGGCTGGGTCGGCTATTCGCTGCCAGAAGATGAGAGGTCGGTAGGCTCTTGCGACGGCACGGTGTAGAGGTTTTTCGCCGGGTTGAACAAATGGTCGAGCGCCAGCCAGAGACTCCGCGAGTGGTGAAAGAAGAGCAGCGGAAAAATGATTGCGAAGGGAACCCAGAGAGCGAGTTGCTGGTTGATCGTCATGCCGGTGAAAGCGTCGAGGAG
>Ga0184627_10000176_pt1 | contig 30108 bp, 28 predicted proteins | sample PLM3_127_b1_FD_133150 | JGI IMG/M metagenome (GOLD analysis project Ga0184627, IMG submission 133150) | Groundwater sediment microbial communities from an aquifer in East River, Colorado, USA - PLM3_127_b1 | ecosystem: Environmental > Terrestrial > Soil > Riparian zone | place: USA: East River... | reverse complement strand
GCCGTTTCGTGAGGATGCTCCCAGTGATCGACCGCTCTCCCCCTATACCGCGTCCAAGAAGGCGGCGGAGACTCTCTGCTACACGTATCACCATCTCTACGGGCTTGACGTGACGATCTTCCGGTATTTCACCGTCTACGGCCCCGCGGGTCGGCCCGACATGAGCATCTTTCGGTTCATCAAGTGGATCGCCGAGGGGGAACCGGTGATCCTCTACGGCGATGGGCTGCAGGAGCGGGACTTTACCTATGTGGACGATATTGCGCGGGGAACGCTCCTGGGGCTTCAGCCGGTCGGCTTTGAGATCGTCAACCTGGGGAGCGACCGTCCCGTCAAGCTGCGGCAGATCATCAAGACCATCGAGCGCCTGCTGGGGCGCGAGGCGGTGATCGAGTCTCGCCCCGGTCATCCGGCGGACGTTCCCGCCACCTGGGCCGATCTCTCCAAGGCTCGGCGGCTTTTGGGATGGTCTCCGCAGACGACCTGGGAGGAGGGGCTTGAGCAGACCGTCAAGTGGTACCTCGAAAACCGCTCATGGGCCAAGACCATCCAGGTCGCACGCGAAGAAGGATAGGGTACCTAACATAGTCAGCGAGCGTGTGTCTTTACTGAAAAGATACTTATGTTGGCCGTGTGTGACGTCGGAGCCAAGAGGACGTCATGGTTCAATGTGCTGTGTGATTTTCACCCAGCTGGATTGATATTCATCCAGAAGATTTGCGATGCGGCATGTAGAAGTAGAGTCGCGTAGGATCGGCCCCGGCTATCCTTGCTTCATCATTGCCGAGGCTGGGGTTAACCACAACGGGTCTATAGAGCTGGCGACGCGATTAGTGGATGCTGCAGTTGAGGCCGGTGCCGATGCGGTGAAGTTTCAAACGTTCAAGGCCGAACGACTTGTGACACCAGATGCCCCTAAGGCCGACTACCAGGTGCAGGCGACGGATATTAGCGAGTCGCAGTTGGAGATGCTTCGCCGTCTTGAGCTTTCACGAGAAGACCACCTTGAGTTGTTCAGTTACTGCCGCCGGAAGGGCATCCTTTTCATGTCGACACCTTTCGATGAAGAAAGTGCGGACCTCCTCGAAGAACTCGGCGTGCCGGTCTTCAAGATCCCATCTGGGGAGCTGACCAACTTGCCTTTTCTGACCCACGTGGCACGTAAGGGAAGGGCAATGATCGTTTCAACTGGTATGTCCTACTTGGACGAAGTGAAGGACGCCGTGCAGGCGGTTGCTGAAACAGGCAATATGAACTTGGCTCTTCTCCATTGTGTGAGTACTTATCCCGCGAATCCAGCTGATGTGAATCTCCGAGCGATGCACACCATGGCAGCAGCTTTTAACGTGCCTGTGGGGTACTCAGATCACACGTTGGGGATCGAAGTAGCACTGGCAGCAGTTGCTCTGGGGGCATGTGTGGTCGAAAAACACTTTACGCTCGACCGTACCCTGCCGGGTCCTGACCACCGAGCCTCCTTGGAGCCTGATGAATTGGCAGCGCTCGTGCGGGGGAGTAGGGTCGTGGAGAAGGCCTTGGGCCACGCACGAAAGGAACCTTCTGCGAGCGAGACGAACACAGCTGCGGTGGCGCGCAAGAGTCTCGTGGCTAAATGGGACATTCGGACTGGAAGTATGCTGACGGAGGAAATGATCACTCTCAAGCGACCAGGCACGGGTCTACCCGCCGCAATGCGTTCGAAGATCGTAGGCAGGAAGGCCAAACAGGACATCCCGGCTGGGACGTTTCTGACGTTGGAGATGATGACGTGAGAACGATTGGGGTGGCAACGGTGAGCCGCTCCGATTACGGGATCTATCTGCCGATTCTGCGAAAGATCCAAGCAGATCCAGAACTGAGGCTTCGCCTGATCGTTGCGGGGACGCACCTGTCTCCTGAATTTGGGCTCACGGTCAAGGCCATCGAAGCGGACGGATTTGAGATTGCGGAGCGCGTGGAAATGTTACTTTCCTCGGACACGCCTGAAGGCGTTGTCAAGTCCATGGGGTTGGGCGTGATTGGCTTTGCTCAGAGTTACGCCCGCTTGTGCCCTGATATTCTTTTGGTCTTGGGTGATCGATTCGAAATGCATGCGGCAGCGCTAGCGGCCCTCCCCTTCACAATTCCAGTCGCACACATTCACGGAGGCGAGATAACTCAGGGAGCTATAGACGATGCCTTGCGCCATTCAATGACCAAGTTGAGCCACCTGCATTTCGTTGCGACCGAAGAGTACGCCAATCGAGTCATGCAGATGGGCGAAGAGCCCTGGCGCGTCGTTCTCACGGGAGCCCCTAGCCTAGACAACCTGAATAATATGAAGCTTCTATCGCGCCAGGAGCTGGAAACCCTTTTGGGTTTTCGCCTCGATAAGGATCCTCTGCTGGTGACCTACCATCCGGTGACCCTGGAGTACGAGCGAACCGAGTGGCAAGCAGGGGAGTTACTCAAGGCTCTCGAGGTATTTGATTTACCCATGATCTTCACCTTTCCCAACGCCGACGTGAGTGGCCGGGTCATCCTTAATATGATCAAGTCGTTCGTCAAGAAATACGCCACGGCCCACCTGGTTGAAAACTTAGGGACGCAAGGGTATTTCAGCACGATGGCGTTTGCGGCGGCCATGGTCGGTAATTCGTCCAGCGGTATTGTTGAGGCCCCGTCCTTCAAACTCCCGGTTGTGAACATCGGTACTCGCCAACAGGGGCGGATTCGTGGAGAGAATGTTCTTGACGTCGGCTATTCCCACGCAGAGATCCGTGCAGCCATCGCTAAAGCCGTTTCACCCGAGTTTCGTGCTGGCCTGGATGATCTTGTAAATCCATATGGCGATGGCCGTGCCGCCGAAAAGATCGTGAGAAAGCTGAAGGAAACAAAACTTGGCGCCGAGCTTCTTGTGAAGCGTTTTTGTGACTGGCGCTGGCATGCGTGATTTTACTGGTATGCGCAGATTGGCTCTATCGGGATGTCCGAACGTGTGAGACATGACTGAGCTCGTAAAAGTTGTTGGTGTGGGGGCCGGCGGGCACGCAAAGATTCTGGTAGAGCTCCTCGAACAAACCAGAATTTACGAGTTGGTGGGATTCACGGATGTGGACCGAACTCGTTGGGGCGCAAAGCTCATGGGCTATCCCGTCTTAGGCGGCGATGAGGTCCTTGCAGAGCTCTATGCGAAGGGAGTTCGAGCCGCGCTCATTGGCGTCGGCGCTGTCTCCAGTGGGGGGACCAAACTTCGGGCAAAACTGTTTCGTCAGCTAGCGGAGATCGGCTTCGAGATGCCTACCTTGATCCACTCTAAGGCGGCGGTGTCACCCAGCGCAAGTATTGGCGTTGGGTCTGTTGTGATGGCGGGAGCTGTCATGAGTTCCGACGTGCGAGTCGGTGACAATGTCGTGGTTTACTCGGGGACAGTCATCGAGCACGATTCTGTGATTGAGAGCCATGTCCTTTTATCGCCGGGTGTGAAGATTGCCGGAGGGGTCAAGATCCAGGAGGGGGCCTTTGTTGGTATCGGAGCGTCAATCATCCAGGGAGTGTCTGTTGGCAGGTGGACAACAATTGGAGCGGGCGCAGTGGTTCTAAAACACCTAAACGACAATGTTGTCGCCGTCGGCGTACCAGCCCGCCCGGTTCGCGAGGCGTGATATACCTGCGGAATATCGGTCGCAAAAGGTGGACAATTGAACGTTCGAATCATTCCGTGGCTGGACATTAAGGGGCCCAATCTGGTAAAGGGCATTCATCTGGAAGGATTTCGTGTTCTGGGTAAGCCAGAGCGTTTTGCCAAGCATTACTACGAACATGGTGTATGGAACCAGATCATTTCCTCGGCCTATGCGATACGTTCAGGTCACCCCACCTTTGGAGGCAAGAAGAAGGAGGGTGGAAGTTGAGACACCAGGTTGTTTAACTCCGCTCATTCGTTGGGTAACCTGATAAGATGATTCCACGAGGCAAACAGGGGGAAAGGGATGAGCTCTGATATTTCTGCTATGTGTTTAACACTGAGTGATCCTATCCGCCAAGCCATTGTTCGTATTGACCGAACGAGGTGGAAGATTGCATTGGTGGTGGACAATGAACGTCATTTGCTCGGCACCATAACTGACGGCGATGTTCGGCGGGCTATCCTAGCTGGCATGGACCTGGATTCGCCGGTCAAGACATTACTGGACCGTCGGGCGCCCGCAGCTCATCCCACCCCGCTTACGGCTCGTGTAGGCACTTCTCGTGTCGACCTCTTGTCAATCATGAATAAATATATTCTGCGTCATATTCCGCTGGTTGACGACGCGGGCCGTGTGGTGGATGTAGCCTTGTTGAATGATTTAGTCAAGGAAGAAGAGCTGCCGTTGAGGGCCGTAGTAATGGCTGGCGGCTACGGAACCCGGCTACGCCCAATTACGGAAGAACTACCGAAGCCTATGCTACCTATTGGCGACCGGCCGCTTCTGGAGTTAACCCTTCAGCGGTTACGTGATGCGGGCATCAAGCGCGTGAATCTGGCAACGCACTACAAGCGAGATATCATTGCTAATCACTTTGGTGACGGACATAGCTTTGGTGTGAAAATTCGCTATGTTGAGGAAGATCAGCCCCTGGGTACGGCTGGTGCCCTTGGCCTGATTGAAACGTCCGAAGATCCGTTGCTCGTCATAAACGGTGATGTCGTGACGCGTGTCGATTTCCACGCGATGTTGGATTTCCACCGTCATCACAGAGCAGACATGACGGTGGCTGTACGCCAGCATGAGGTACAGTTACCACATGGCGTGGTCGAGACAGACGGATTGGCAATAACCGGAATCTCGGAGAAGCCCATCCTTCGGCATTTCATGAATGCCGGAATTTATCTTCTCAATCCTGAGATGTGCCGATTTGTTCCCAGTGGACGACGATATGATATGACCGACTTGATTAGTCGGTTGATTGCCGAAGGTTGTCGAGTCGTCAGTTTTCCCATCCGTGAGTATTGGTTAGATATTGGCCAGGTGGAAGACTACCAAAAGGCCCTGCGCGATTTTGAGAGCAAAACGCCTTAGCGAGAAGCGAGAAAGCCTTGAATGATATTGCCCCAATGACTCTGCGATCTGGCCCCGATGCCGGCCTGCCTGAGGAGATTATCCCACTCTGCGAACCCGAGATTCGAGGCAACGAATGGAAGTACATCAAAGAGTGCCTGGATACGAAGTGGGTCTCATCAGCGGGTCCGGCCGTGGAGCGCTTCGAGACAGCGGTGGTCAAATATGTTGGGGCAAAATACGGTGTGGCAACGGCCAACGGCACAACCGCACTCCACATTGCGCTTCTCGTTTCTGGGATTCGGCCTGAAGAAGAGGTCTTGGTGTCCACCCTCACCTTCATCGCTCCGGCTAATGCCATTCGCTACGTTGGCGCGTGGCCTATTTTCATGGATGCTGATCCTCTCTATTGGCAGATGGACCCAGAAAAGGTCGCAGACTTTCTGAAGAAGGAGTGTTTGTGGCAAAGAAATGCGCTTTACAACAAGACTACCGGTCGGCGGATAAGGGCTATCCTCACAGTACACATCCTCGGCCATCCCTGCGACATGGATCCTATTGTGGAGATTGCTCGCAAGTACAACCTGTTAGTAATTGAGGATGCTTCGGAAAGCCTCGGGGCAAAATATAAGGGGCGAATGGTCGGGCAATTGGCCGACATCGCTTGTTTCAGTTTCAATGGAAACAAGATTATCACCACAGGCGGGGGTGGCATGATCTTGACCGATAATGAGGGATGGGCCACGCGAGCGAGATACCTGACAACGCAAGCGAAGGACAATCCTGTGGAGTCCGTCCACAACGAGATTGGATATAACTACCGGCTGACCAACATCCAGGCGGCCCTTGGTTGCGCCCAAATGGAAAAGCTGGACGAATATGTGGATATCAAACGCGGCATAGCCCGTGCATACACCCAAGGATTTTCCTCCGTGCCCGGCATTACTTGTATGCAGGAGGCATCCTGGGCCAGCAGCATCTTTTGGATCTATACGATGCTCGTGGACGAGACAAACTACGGGATGGCGAGCCGAGCCCTGCTTGGTCACTTGAAGGGAGCTCGTGTTGAGACCCGACCCCTCTGGCAACCTCTTCACAGGAGCCCTGCCCATAAAGGGGCGCAAGCATACCACTGCGAGTTTGCGGAGGCTCTCTTCAACAAGGCGCTGCGGCTTCCTTCTTCCGTCGGCCTGAAACATCCAGAGCAACAGAAGGTCATTGAATTCATCCGTCGTTTTTGTAAGGGAAATCGATAGCTGGACGATGAGGTTACAGAGAACCCAAGCCGATCTATTTCGAAGAGCAACTATGGGTGACACATCGAGTGATCACACCGTCTATATCGTACACTGTACGGATGCTGAAGGTCCTTTGCATGAGAGTCTTGAGGCGACCTTCGAGCGCCTGCACGAGATCTTCGATCTTGAGATTTCTCCTTCGCAGGAGACATTAAGAAAACTCCAACGTTGTGAGATAGATCTTGGAGGATTAGAGAAGGACGTCGCCCGCGTAGTTCATCCCGATCTCATAGATTATAACAACACGTGGGATAAGATCGATGCGATGCTTGAGCGAATAATGTCCAAGAGATTCCGGGAGGCAATGCCGGACAGTGAGGGTGGAGGATGGGTTTACAACTGGTTTTGCGTCGACCATGTCGGATATACGATTAACCCCAGGAGAAAAGACTGCGGATACCACAACATATTTGATCATTACCGCAGAGTTGTTGAGAAAGCGGACGCCCCGGATGGCGTTCATTTTCACTTTCATCCTTCACATCCCATGAGAGCTTCCCATCGGTCGGCAACTTTTTATTTTCACGATCTGAAGTTGTTTCAGATTCTGGCACGCCGCATCATTGACAGGGGCTGGTTCCCTTCTGTTCATCGAGCAGGGTTTCAAGCGGAGCGGCCCGATAGCCACTGGTTGCTGGAGCAATGGATACCCTTTGACATCTCAAACATGTCTTCAGAAGACATTCCGCTTTCGCAACTCGACTTCGGTGGAGGCGTATCAGGGGACTGGCGTCGGGCACCAAACGATTGGGTAGTCTACCGTCCTCACCATGACGATTATCAGGTGCCCGGAGATTGTCGGCGATATATCGCGAGGTGTTTAAATCTCGGGACCCGGCTTGGCCTGCTAAACGAGGCCGAGGTTCGTAGGGCATTTGACAGAGCGCGCAGAGAAGGCGCCACGCTTCTTTCGTTCGCTGATCACGATTTTCGAGATGTAGGCAAAAACGTCCTCGAGTTCCAAAGAATGCTTGCAAGCGTGGCGACCGATTATCCTGACGTGGGTTTCCGGTATTGCGAGGCGAGGGAGGCATTCAACAAAGTAATCTTCGGCGACTACAAACCCCCAGAGAGAAACATCTTGAATGCCAGAGTGGACTCTGACGCGCGTTCTACCCGGAAACGGCTCATTATAGAGTGCAGCGAATCAAGCTTTGGACCCCAGCCTTTTCTGGCCATCCGGACCCGTTCCGGGGCATACCATCACGATAATCTGGACTTCCAAGAGTCCTTCCGCTCCTGGACTTATCTATTCCATGCAGACACTTTTGACTGGGATGATGTTGACCACATAGGCATAGCCACAAATGACCGTCGCGGCTTTCCTCACGTGGTCTGTCTAAGTCGCAGTGAGGCTGAAGAGTCAACGATGCGATGATTTAAGAACGTCTTCTGAAATCATCTGTTTTCGGGGTTTTTCCACAGAACATATTAGCCACGAAACTAGGATAGAGCCTTCTCGGGAGGGGATTTAGGATATGGTCATTTGGATTTGCGGTCCTTCTGGGGCGGGCAAGACCACGATTGGCCAAGCTCTCTATAAGTATCTAAAGCCTGGAATGCCTAATCTCTTTCTTTTGGATGGAGATGACTTTCGCGGAGCTATGGGCAATGACTTAGGATTTGCTCCGGAAGATAGGCGCAAGAATGGCCACCGCATCGCACGCCTCTGTCAACTTCTTGAGTCGCAAGGCATTAGTGTCATTTGCTGTGGCGCGACTATCCACCATGAGGTTCAGGAGCTTAATCGTACTGTATTTGATGAATACTTGGAAGTCTTCGTTAAGGTGTCTTTTGAAACCCTCCTTAGGAGGGACACCAAGCAAATATACAAGAAGGCCCTGGAAGGGAGATTGTCCAACGTGGTAGGACTCGACATAAAGTTTATACCACCGACGAAGCCACACCTTGTGCTTAACAACGATGAAGATCGTACGTCTTTTGATCCCTTCGTCGAAGCAATCGTGGCGCATATTAGTAACACCACAAAGAAACTTACGTTCACCCGGTAGCAGGGTGTAACCCATTTGCGCTCTTGTTGTCGGTCGTTACATCTAATCATGCAAGCAGCTCATAGAAATGTGGCAGCCTCAGGAGGTGGGATGTTGCATAATAAAGCAGATGCATTGGTAGACAGGTGTATATTTGTCACTTGCCCGATGCGCTCAGGCTCTACTCTCCTATCAAGAATGTTAAACGCACATCCAGCTGTGGCGATCAGCTATGACTCGGTGAATTTCTTCCGATTCTGCTACCACCGATATGACCCAATTTCCGATGTCGAGAACGCCCAACGACTAGTCAAAGACATGGCACATCGGCTCTATAACAGATTCGAAATTAAGCTTGATGAACATCAATGCCTTGCACTTCTGGAAGAAGACAGGTTGAGCTATGGACAGGCGTTCGTGAGTATTTTAAGGACTATTTTTTCACATACGAAAAAGCCGATCTTAGGAGACAAGGAAGCACTTGCGTGGACAAGAATTCCAGACTTTCTGCGCATGTGTCCCAACGGTAAAGTGATCGTCATTGTTAGGGATCCGAGGGACGTTGTGACGTCCTTCAAGTACTCAACCATCGCTCCCGGGAATGACTATCTAATTGCCCTGTTTAACGTCGTTGATGCCGTGAATCACGGATTTCGGTACCGATCTGAGTACCCTGATCGGGTTTATGTAATGAGATTCGAGCGTTTGAAAACGAATACGGAGGATGAGCTACAAGGGCTATGCAAGTTCCTTGAAGTCGACTTTGTGTCGGAAATGTTGGATAGGGATCGGTATACGGATCATATGGGTAACACATGGGATGCGGGAGAGTCGCTGACCTTCAAGGAGGAGACTGACTGGTTGGCTCCTGTTGGGAGGTGGAGAAGGAAAATAGAGCGGGAAGATTTGTATCTTTGTGAATGGATTGCTGGGAAACAGATCGCACAGCTTGGTTTGGGACTTGATGGGCGGGTGCACAGTCAGGAGGTGTTCGATAACGCAATCAAGAGAATAACCAGCAGCGAGTTACTGAGGAACGCATTTAAGCGGTGGTGCGATGTCGGAGAGGGAATGGAAAGATTTCCTCTAGATCCATTGGACCCGGCCAACTGGGATCCGGGATGGGTCAGGCACCCTGAAGCGTTCTCTAAGGAGGCTAATCCGTCGGGAGGTAATTGAAAGGAAGGGACGATCGGTTTAATGCGTAAAGCAAGTGGGCTGCCTACAGCCTGTGGTTGCGCGAGACGTTTTGATAGGCTTTACCAGAGGAGATTTTAGCGAATGAGCGATATTGAAAAAGTAAGGGAGCATTGGGCTAAGCGCGCAGGTAGTTTTGAGAAGCTTGAGTGGGCTTCAAGGTACGACTATCTTCAATCGGTAGTTCAAGCGGGAGACCTCCAGCCAACCGATGTAGTCCTCGATGGGGGCACAGGGACGGGCTTGGTTGCAAACGCTGTGGCTCCATACGTAGCGAAGGTTATCGGGATAGACATATCGCCTGAAATGATGGATGGGCTGAAAACAACTCGGAGACAGAACTGTACGTTCGAGATCGAAGACATCTGTGCCATGAGGTTTCCTGCGGACTACTTTTCCAAGGTGTTTGCGCGAATGGTCTTTCACGAGCTTATCGACGGCGTAGACAAGGCGGCCCGGGAATGCTACCGAGTCTTGAAGCCGGGAGGGGAATTCGTCTTATCTGAAGGGGTTCCACCATCGAAGGCTACTGGAGATTGGTATACTGAGATGTTCCGCCTCAAGGAGGAAAGACTGACGTTCTTTCCCGAAACCCTCGAGGACCTGCTTTCTCGAGCCGGTTTCTTAAATATCCGGACAAGAAGTCATATTTCAGTGCAGGTCAGTATTAGGAACTGGCTGGAAAACAGCGGCTTGCCGCCTTCCCGCCAGCAAAAAATTATGCAGATGCACTTGGATATGCCATCCGTAGTCCGGGAAGCATACCGAGCGACGTTCACCGATGATGGAGACGTACTCGTAGATATGAAGTTCGCGATTGTTGTCGGAACCAAAGGATAGAACAAAGCAGCAGGTCATGAGGCATCCCTCATTGGAATGGGAGACGGTGCGGGTAGTCAGTAATCATTCGAAGCCCCCTCCTGTTTTCTTGGCAGATATGCGGACGGAAGAGGGGGAAACGCTTCGCACGCAGGCTGAGAGGCTCGCCAGTAAGGCCGCTGTAGAGTTGGGAGAGCGAATATCTCTTCTCCCTCAGTATGAAGCGCTTCGTGCGGTTTTGCTGTCCGAACGAGTAGACCTCTATTTTGAGAAGAGGATAAATGCTGAAGTATACCCTGCTTTACGTGCGCTGTGCGTGCTGGAATGGTGTATTCGCAATGGGCGGACTCCAGAGAAGCTTGAAGTGGTCTGGCATGACCACCACAACCTAGGTCCAGCTTTACAAGGGGTGTGGCCGAGCAAGGAGGTTCGTCTCGTACTCGGGGCCCCACGGACATTGTTGACCAAGGCTCGATCATGGGCTAGAGGCGTGCGGGATAGCCTGTACCAATTGGTGGAAGGAGTGAATGGGCGAGTTCGGGACGGTGCTTCGTACCCCGTCCAAAGTCTGGATGATCCTACCATTGCCGTTCATTATGTCGAAGGAATCGATCTTTCGCGCCGTTCAGATATCTTTTGGTACCCGGAAAGCCGAATAGATCCCCACCGTATTTTGGTGTATTTCGACAGGCTTTCTCCGGTGAATGGGAGATTTCGAAAAGACCTCATTGGGCAGATTGAAAGCATGGGCTTAAGGCGGGTCTCTCTCGGAAGGGCGTCTTTAAGCCTGGGTGGTAAACCAGTCTGTGATGCTCATGAAGAACGTCAATCTCAACTGAAACAGTGGAGACAAGCCCTTAACGGCACTGAATCGGTCACTCCTACACAGCGCTGGCTTAGCGACGTAGCAACGACCCTCTTGGTCGAGGTGGGATATTGGTATTCAGTACACAAGGCCCTAAACATCAAGATTCATCTGGAAATGGATGAGGGCGGCCTCGTTCCCGTCGCGCAGGCCGTTGCCCTTGATATGGTAGGTGGGATTCACATCGGATGGCAAAGGAGCGATTCATGGGGTTGGGGGTTTCTCGGCCATCATCCGGATCATGTGTACTTCGCGTGGAACGGCCGAGGTGTCGCTCATGCTCGGGAGAACAGGAATCGGATTGATTCGATCATCATATGCGGTTTTCCCTACGATAGCGCATGGAGATTTAACCCTGCTCGCCAAGACGTGAGGGAACATCTAGCTGCAAAGGGTGTATCTTTTGTTGTTGCCCTATTTGACAATGGCTTCTGGTGGGGTGGGACGTTTTCACGGGCTATGATCGGTACCTTCTATAGGGTGTTCCTTGAGTGGGTGCTTGAGGACCCAGAGATTGGTGTTGTTAACAAGTCAAAGAAGCCGACTATCCTTGAGCAATTACCGGAGCTCCGTAACCTCATTAAGAAGGCGGAGACGACTGGCCGATGGGTGAATCTCACCAACGTCTTCGGTCGTTCACCGTCGGATGCGTCTCGCGTAGCGGACATCAGTGTAGGCGTCGGTATCTCATCTGCTGTAACTGAAGCGGTGGCAGCTGGAGGACGCGGAATTCACCTGGATCTCACACGTGACGGGTCTTTTCCATTCTATGAGTGGGGTTACGAAGAGGTGGTATTTGATGATGTGGAACGCATGATGGCTACCCTTCGCCGGTATAAGTCTAATCAGGCTAGTGAACCGGGACTGGGTGATTTTTCGCACAAGATGGATCAGATCGACCCCTTTCATGATGGTCAAGCCGGAGAAAGGGTGGGCACATACCTGCGATGGTTGCTTGAGGCGTTCGACAGAGGATACGGACGCGATGCGGCGATTCGAGAAGCTAACGCGAGGTACGCGGAAAAGTGGGGCGTAGACAAAGTTCTGGATTTCAGTGCAGGGGCGACCAAGCAATAGTTCCTGTGGGGGACGGCGCGGTAGCGATACTAACCTGTACCGGAGATAACCCGAATGAATGCTTGGGGGATTTTCCGGCAGCGGGTATAGATTCGTAGAGTTTTAGGAAGGAGCTAGGCCATGGCGGAGGTGCTGCGAGGGAACTTTACACCGCGGAGACGAGTCGTGGTGGAGGAAGGCAAAGAAGATTTGACCAGCCAGTTCGAACGCGAGGCGTTGAAGCGGCTCGGTGGCAGTATTGCCTTCGTTGCGAAGAAGAAATTCCTCTACGGCGTGAGTACTAATGAGAAGAGGGATGAGGACCGTGGCGGCTCCAAAGATGGATCCTGAAGCGAACATACAGGCGGTGACTGCCCAAACGTCTGGTATCCTGGGACGGCAGATCGCGGCAAGATTGGACCGGATCACCCTGGAGAAGGTTGCCGAGATGGGCTTTGCGAATGCCCGGGAGAACGCGCCCCTCATCGCGGAAGGGAAGAGCATTGTGGCGTTGCAGGACGCGCCGATTGCGGAGAGCCGTGACGCCCTTGTGATCGCCGCTGGGCCTTCCGTGCACCGACACGATTTCGTCAAACTCATAAAGGAATCGGGGTTCAACGGTGCGATTCTGGCCACCGATTCGGCGATGTCTTTGTGTCTTCGCAACGGGATCGTGCCCCATCTCGTGGTTACGCTAGATCCACATGCTGAACGTATCGTGCGCTGGTTCGGGGACGCTGGTCTCAATGAAGGCGCGCTTGCTCGGGACGACTACTTTGCCCGTCAGGATATGGATCCGAAGTTCGGCGAAGACCAGTTGCGCCTCAACCGAGAACTGATGTATTTGGTTAACGAGAATGGCCCACGGATACGTATTGCGGTAGCATCAAGCGCGTCGAAAGCCGTCGTGCAGCGCATTGTTGAGTCGGGCATGGATGCGTACTGGTGGAATCCGATGTACGACGATTACGACATCGAGGAAAGCCTAACTCGCAAGATTCACACCCTCAATGGTCTACCATGCGTTAACGCCGGAGGCAACGTCGGCTCAGCCTGTTGGGTATTTGCGCATGCAGTCCTGGGGATGAAGCGTGTTGGTCTTGTCGGAATGGACTTCGGCTATTATTCAGATACTCCTTATATCAGGACTCAGTATTACAAGGAGATCGTTGCTCTCGTTGGTCCTGATCGACTGGATGAGGTGTTCGTTCGCATTCTAAATCCCCACGTAGGGCTAGAGTTCTACACAGACCCTGCGTACTTGTGGTACCGAGACGCATTCTTGGAGATGGCCCAGCGAGTCACCTGCGAGACGTATAATTGCACAGGCGGCGGCGTCCTTTTTGGGCCGGGAGTCCACTGGATGGCGTTGCCTGAATTCCTTTCGATGTGCAGAGTGTGGCCTGCGCATACTACGGAGGCTGGTGATGGCCAAGATTCTATTTATTAACCCGGTGATTCGAGAGAAGGATGTCCCTCGCCACGTACCGTACGGCATGGGAGTGCTGGCATCGCTGGCCATGAATGCAGGACACCTCGTGCAGGTCTACGACGCGAATGCCTGGCGCCTGGGAGATGACGTGCTGCGCCAAGCCATAGAGGCTGATGACTGGGACGTGATCGCGGCAGGCGGTATTACCACGACGTATGGCCATGTAAAGAACCTCTGCACACTTAGCAAGGAGTACGCGCCAAATGCGCTCCTCGTCGTCGGTGGTGGCCTAGTGACCTCAATGCCCCGTGACATTATGCGGCTCCTACCCCAAATTGACATTGGCGTCGTGGGAGAGGCGTTCGTTACCTTTAACGAGATTCTCGCCCAGGTGGATGCCCGACGCGTCGAGCCAGAGAAAATTCCGGGTGTTATATACCGTACCCAGGACGGCCGCCTCGAGATGACTGAGGAGCGCAAGCTTTCGGTAGACCTGGATACGCTTCCGTATCCCGCCTACGACCTGTTTCCGCTGGAGGAAGTTTACTTTCCGAATAGCCAAGCCCTTTATTCCGAAGAGGGGATGATGGCTCGCCGCAGGCTTGACATCAACGCGTCGTATGGCTGTTCGCTGGTTTGTAAGTTCTGCTTTCACTTGGGCATCAGCGGTGACATGAAGTATATCAAGAACGAGCAGGGCGAAAGGGATGTGATCTTCGATACCCCCGGCTCGTTTACGAGGAACATTCGCTACCACAGCCCTCGTTACATCGTGAACATGGTCAAGTATTTGAGGCAACGCTATGGGATTGATTTCGTGGGGTTCCTGGACGAAAACCTCATGACGATGGATCAGTATTCACGACGGACGTGGATGAAGGGAATTTGTGAACTGTGGATTGCCGAGGGACTGCAGCCCCGTTGCGTGCGCGACGGGGTAGAGCATGATGAAGCATGTGGAGGTATCCACTGGGGTGGCACCAGTCATGCGACCCTCTGCACGCGTGAGGTCCTTTCGTTGATGCGTAAGGCAGGGTGCTCGCATCTTGTCTATGGATACGAATCGTTCTCCCCACAGATTATGAAACGTCTGGGAAAGGGGGCAACCCCGGAAACGAACATCCGTTCATTCTTCTGGACCATGGAGGCAGACATCCGCCCGATTCCGAATCAGATCATCGGCTTCCCGAGTGAGGATTTCGACTCCCTTCGGGACAACATGACAGCATGGGAGAAACTCGGGATCGTGGTCAAACCGTTCTTTGCAACCCCGTATCCGGGATCCCTCTGGTACCATGTTTACAAAGACCGGGCTCTAGAGCAGTATGATGGCGACCTCGAGAAGTTTCTCCTCGACCTTGGCGACGCGACGGACGTAACCGCAGTGATCTCAGAGGTCTTTGACGCTGTGGAGCTTTACGGCCTACGTGAACTAATGATGAGGTTCGACTACAAGCGCATCGCCGAGTACGAGCAGGAGTGGAAGGAGCGGAATCCCAACGCTGATGCAATCAAGAGAGCGGACCAGACAGAATTGCGTCGCCGGGTAACCACACCGTAGGTACGTATACACGGATCCTCGCAGGGGATGGTTTGAAGGCAAGATGGTCTTGGGAGTGATTACAGCGAGGGGTGGGTCAAAAGGTTTGCCTGGAAAGAACCTCCGACTACTTGGTGGTTTGCCGCTCATCGCCCATACAATACGCGCTGCGCGGGAAAGTCGTCTTCTTGGTGAATTGTTGGTTTCAACGGACGATCCAAAGATTGCCGAAGTTGCGCGGGGAGCAGGTGCCAAGGTTCCGTTTCTTCGTCCGCCCGACCTGGCAAGCGACGAGGCCTCAGTGTGGCTGGCAGTTCGTCACGCAGTAGAATACTGGGAGCGGATCGAGTCTCACCCGATTAGTGCTGTAGGACTGTTACAGCCCACTTCGCCACTCCGGACAGGAAGCGACATCGACGCGTGTATCCTCCGTTTCAGGGAGCTTGACGCGGACATGTGTGCCACGGCCGTGGTGTCACACGACAGCCCGTACTTCAACATGGTGGAAATAGTTCCGGGGTCTGCCCCTTTTGTTCGCCCATGCTCGGCACTGATGCGCAACAGCTTCCGACGGCAAGACTCACCTCAGGTGTATGCCTTGAATGGGGCGGTTTACATTGTTCGACGCTCGATACTTGACACCTTTGATAATCAGTTTCAAGTCGGCCGCTTCGCAATTGTCGAGATGCCACGTAGCCGAAGTGTGGACATCGACAGCCAGGAGGACTTTGAGTTGGCTGAGTGGCTGCTTGCCAATGCTGGCGCGAAATCCCAAGAATTGAAGGCCTAAGAAGTTCAGGTATATGCGACATCAGGTGTTGTTGTATTTCTTAAGGCCGTATAAATACCTGTACGGCGGAATTCTGATTGTGATGCTTTGTGCGTCTGTCGTAGAGAGTTTAAGCCTAGCCGCTTTTTTCCCCGTATTCTCATCTATTCTGGGCCAGTCGGCGCAGGAGGCGGGTGGAATCCTTCGATTTATTACGGAGGCTGTTCAGCTCTTTCCAGTTTCGGATCCGATCGTTGCAGCGTGCGCATTCCTAGTCGGGTTGTATGGACTAAAAGCGGCTGTTACAACGCTCCGAGAAGGCCTGATTGCACGCGCGAGTGGGAGGGTTCTCTACGATGTCAAAAACCGGATGATGGAGAGGTATGCCGATGCCCGTTACGAATTCTTCCTCAAAAGCAAGCAGGGCAATTTGATCTACAATAGTCTGACCGCTCCTCACAAAGTGGCCCTGCTGCTGCTGCGCGTTCCTCAGATGGGTGCTGAACTTCTCAAGATTCTAGCGATTATCTTCGTTCTTTTCTTCGTATCTCCACTTGTGACGTTTGCCTTGGCAATTCTTGTAATCGCCTACTATCTTGTCATTCATCGGCTTTCGGCACGCGTGTCATACCACCTGGGGAAGGGCCGGGCGAATGCGAGCGCGGCCCAGACCGTAATCACAAACGAGTTCCTAAACGGGATTCGCCACATTGGCACGTATCGGACTGCAAAGTACTGGCTCGAGCGGTTTCGGACGGAGAACGATATATTTAGCCGACTGTACGCAAAGGATATGATCTGGCTTGCCGTGCCGAAGAGCCTTATGGAATTCAGCGCAGTGGCCCTCCTGCTCGGCCTGCTTTTGGCTTTGCGTCTTATGAGTCCGCAGGGTTTTGGCACGGCATTGCCGAAGGTCGGGGTCTTTGCTATGGCTCTGGTTCAGCTTCTCCCTGCTGTCACCAATTTAGGCCGGATGCGGATGGAATTGCTGGGGGCGGTCCCCGAGGCAGAGTCAGTATATCACGAGCTTACTGGGCCAATGCCCAGGCGCAGGGATGGGACGAAGGTCCTGCGATCGTTCGAAATGGCTATCGTCTTTGAAAATGTCTCCTTCGGTTATGAGGAGCGGGAAATTCTCTTCGAAGGATTGAATCTCGTGATCGAAAAAGGCAGGGTTACGGCGATCGTGGGTCCATCCGGCGTTGGAAAAACTACGCTGATAAATCTGATTCTCGGCCTTTATGAGCCTAGCGCTGGTCGGATCTTGATAGACGGGGTTCCGCTGCAAGAGGTAAAGCTAGAGAGCTGGCTGGACAAAATCGGGTTCGTCAGCCAAGACCCCTTTATTTACCACGCCACGGTTGCGGACAACATTATTTTTGGGAGAAACGGCCATTCAATGCATCGGGTCGTCGAGGCGGCAAAGATTGCGAACGCACATGGTTTTATTTCAGAACTTCCGGAGGGTTACGAGACTGTAGTCGGGGAAAGGGGGATGAAACTGTCCGGGGGCCAACAGCAGCGGGTTGCCATCGCGCGCGCGTTACTGGATGACCCAGAAATATTGATCCTGGATGAAGCTACGAGTTCGCTCGATTCAATCTCGGAAAAACTTGTCCAGGAAGCGATCGAAAATGCGTCAAGGGATCGGACGGTGCTCATCATTGCGCATCGCCTATCCACGGTGCGATATGCTGACAAAATCATAGTTCTGGACGCGGGCCGTGTCGTGGAAGAAGGAAGTCACCAAGAGCTGATAGGACGCCAAGGGCACTATGCTCGCCTTGTCACTTCGTTTAAGGACTCATAGATGTCCGAGCAAAAACTCAGGGAAGCCTGGCAACAACTGGACCATGCCGATCTGTTTGACGCAAGGGCGCACTATAGCTTGCCGAGGCTCAGGTGTGTCTACGAGAACTTTAACGAATTCCGTCTTTTTGTAGGGCACAAGGGCGAGATCCGCGGCCGTGACTTTGTCGAGATCGGCTGCGCCACGGGCGAGCTGTATCGCTACTTGCGGCGCTATCATTCAGAGTTTACGTATCGCGGCTTTGACATATCCCAACCGGCTATCGAGCGGGCGCGCAGGAAATATGCGGACGGCTGTTTTGAATTATGCAAACCAGACCTATCGGACGTCATCGCCGCCAATGTTCGTCCGGCGGTGGTCTGGGCGCGGGACGTCGTGCATCATCAGCCCGATCCATTCGAGTATCTTGCCTGCCTATTGTCGATCTCGAATGAAGTCACCATTCTCAGGATTCGGACACGCGACAAGGGCCCTACGGTGCTTGACCCGGAACAGTCGTGTCAGTGGCATTACAATCACTGGGTTCCCTATATAGTTTTGAACCTAAACGAGACGCTCGATGCAGTGTGCAAGGCGATTCCGGTCGGGAAGCTTCTTGTCGTGAAACGGTACGTGCAACTGGGAGGATGGCACAATCGCTACCTTCCAAAGGAATGTTACTACCCCGATACGGGGACGGCCGAGAGCGCACTGTACGTCGCACGGTCAGAAGACGCGGATAGTCGCCCGGAAATAGTCGTTTCAAGTCGCGATGATTCAAACTATGCGCCCTCCCTTATTCTTCGCGGCCTTGACTATGTCCGTCAAAAGCTTTTGTCGGTATAGGCCGAGGATGACGCCACACACACGGTGATGGACAGATTGAGTTCGACCCAGGAACTGCCCAATCTGACATTGATCCGAGATCTGTATGAGTTGTACTACATGAAAGAAAGCCCAGTGGATGGACAGGTTTCTTCCCATTGGAAGGAATACAACCAGAAACTTAAGTTTAGAGTAGACAAGACAGGCCTACCGGTCGAGGTAGCAGGCTACGGATTCCTCGCGTCCCTGTTCAAGGAAAGATTCCCCAATTCAAGTATTGTTCTGGTTGATCTCGGAAAGATCTTGGTATTCCAGGCCTACTACTGTCAGAAGGCTCACCCCCAAAACGTCCACGAGTCGGTTTTCAGTGGCGGCGAGATCGATTTATCCAAGTGTGATTTTGTGTACTGTCCCGCAGAATTCCTAAGCAAAGCTTCTCCGCTCACTTATGATGTTGCGGTCAACATCGCGTCTATGCAGGAAATGACGACATCCTCTCTTGTGGGTTATTTCCAGTTCTTACGGCGGCAGATGGAAGCGGACGGTTTGTTGTACTGTTGCAACCGGGAACGGAAGGTGCTGGTAGGGGGAGAGGTCCTGGAGTTCAAGCATTATCCTTGGCATCCTAAGGATGTACATTTGGTGGATGAAACGTGCCCCTGGCATAAATATTACCTCTCGTTCATCACTACCGCCAATGGCCCAAGGGTGTTCGGGGCGCGTATTCCGTTCGTGAACGACTTCGATGGGCCAACGCGGCATCGGCTGACGCGGCTGAGTCGGGGGCATTAATGTCACTCTGCCGAGCCGCTGGGTGTGCCCAGGAGGAATATGGTCGACTATTTGACTGAACTTTTTGGGCTCCAGGGTAAAGTGGCTGCGCTGACTGGCGCTGGGGGATATCTGGTTAGCGAGATGGCGGCCGCGGTGGCAAAAGCCGGCGTGAAAGTCGCGCTGCTGGACATTGATCTGGCAGGTGCCGAAAAGGTAGCCGCGAAGATTACAGCGGAGGGCGGCGAGGCGATAGCCATCAAGGTGGACGTGACCGTGAAGGCGGACTTTGAACGCGCCCTGAACGAGATCCTGACGCGATACGGGGATGTGGACATTCTGGTCAATGGGGCAGGGGTCAACGCGCCGACGCCCTTTCTGGAGATCACGCTTGAAGAGTGGAACCGCATCCTGGGAGTGCAAGTGACCGGCACGATGCTCGGCTGTCAGGTGTTTGGTGTATATATGGTCCGGCAGAAGAAGGGCAGTATTGTGAACATCTCATCGGCCTCGGCAGGGCCGCCACTCTCAAAGGCATTCGCCTATTCGGTGGCAAAGGCCGGTGTCATGAACCTGACGCAAAACCTGGCGCGCGAGTGGGCACCCGAGGGGGTTCGAGTCAACGCGTTGCGACCCGGTTTCTTCCCTACAGAATGGAGCAAGAAGAACTTCCTCACCCCAGATCGGGTCCGGGCGATCCTCGGCCACACGCCGATGAACCGATTCGGGGAACCGCGTGAGCTCGTAGGCGCAGTCCTCTGGCTGTGTTCTGAGGCCGCGAGCTTTGTCACGGGTGCCGAGATCACGGTAGATGGCGGTTTTTCGACCATGACGATATGAGTGCCTTCCTTCGAAGTGGAAACTCACGATGAGCGGAGAGCGGACCGTGATTGTTACAGGAGGAACGAAAGGGATCGGTGCCGCGATCGTAAAGGCTTTCCACGAGAGCGGAGCGCATGTGGTGATCGGAGCCCGGAGCGACAATGGCCTAGCGAAGGAACTGGGGGACCGTGCGCAGTTTCAGGCTATGGACGTCTGCAGGCCCTCCGAGCATAGGAAAATCGTCCAGGCGGCCCTCGATTGGACTGGCAGACTAGACGTGTTTATCAACAGCGCCGGTGTGTCTGTCTGGCGGCCGCTGGCAGAGGTCGACGAAGAATTTTGGCATCAGGTGATAAACACGAATCTCAAGGGGACGTTCTTTGGGTGCCAGGCAGCCGCAACATCCCTCAAGCGGGGAGGTTGTATCATCAACGTGTCGAGCGTGGCGGGCAAGCGCGGCAGCACGAATAACGCAGTCTATTGTGCATCCAAGTTTGGTGTGAACGGAATCACCCAGGCGCTCGCGAAAGAACTGGGCCCTCGAGGAATTCGTGTGAATGCTGTCTGCCCCGTGTACGTGCGAACACCGGGGCTGCTCGGTGCATTAGCCGACAAGGATGCGCCACCCTCTGGCAAGGACGTTGAAGCGTATCTGGCCGACTTCACCCGGTCCAATTCGGCGCTTGGCACTCTCCCTACCTCCGATGAGGTGGCCCGGGTATGCCTGTTCCTCGCCTCTCCTGAGGCTTCGGCTGTCACCGGACAGTGCATTAACGTCGACTGCGGCGTCTTGCCACAGTAAAGCGACTGAAGGGGTGAAGAAGAGAATCATTGCGATCGTCCCTGCCCGTCTGGAGTCCTCACGGTTTCCGAACAAGCCACTGGCTCCGATTCTCAAACTGCCCATGGTGGAACATGTTCGCCGCCGCGCTCTCTTATGCGATGCGGTGGATGAGGTCTATGTGGCCACCTGCGACGAGCCCATCAGGGATGTTGTCCAACAGGCCGGTGGAAAGGTCGTCATGACTGCCCACACCCATGAACGTTGCACCGAGCGTGTCGAAGAGGCTATGCACTCTCTGGTGGCGGACGTGGTAGCGATTGTCCAGGGGGATGAACCGCTTCTCTTTCCCCAGGCGGTTGCGCAAGTCGTGGGGCCGTTTTTCAAGGACGATGCGCTTCTGTGTACCAATCTCGTTTCGCCCATGGAAAGTGCGGAGGATTTTTATAACCCCGACATCGTGAAGGCTGCGACGGATCAGAACGGTTTCATCATGTTCTTTTCGCGGGCGCCGATCCCATATTTTCGCCACCACATGCCGTGCCCCATTTATCGACAAACGGGCATCTGGGGGTTCAGGGCGGATTTTTTGAGGCAGTACTCCGCTCTCCCCAGGTCTCCATTCGAGCAAGCGGAATCGATCGACATGCTCCGACTCATGGAACACGGATACAGGATCCTTGCCGTTCCGACAAGCTACGCAACGATTGGCGTCGATCGCGTCGAGGACATCGCCGTGGTTGAGCATATATTGCGGACGGACGGTATTCAGAGGGATTTGTACGAACGGATTATTCAAGGAAACCCATGAAGACTGTCATTATTGGGTACGGATACATGGGCCAAATCCGCAAGCAGGTGGTGGACACCATGCCGGAACTGAAACTTTGCGGGATTTGCGACCCCTTCTTGGGGCCGGGGTTGATCCCGGTTGATTGCGCGCACTACCAAGATTATCGTGAGGCCATTGATGATGTCCGTCCCGACGTCGTTTTTGTGTGCACCCCTAATCGGTATACGCCGGACATTTGCATCTATGCCCTTGAGCAGGGCTGCCATGTCTTCTGCGAGAAACCGCCCGGTCGGAATCTCAACGATATTCAACGCATCATCGAGGTCGAGGGGAAATACCCCCACTTGAAACTGATGTTCGGGTTCAACCACAGGCACCACCCAGCCATCGTCGAGGCAAAATCGTTTGTGGACGCGGGGCGTCTGGGCCGGATCCTTTGGACGCGGGGCGTGTATGGGAAATCTGGCGGGAGGGATCGGGAGTTCGAGGGGTCGTGGCGGAATGATCCGGACATCTCGGGTGGCGGCATTCTGCTGGATCAGGGCATCCATATGCTTGATCTGTTTCGGTTCTTTTGTGGGGAGTTCCATGAGGTGTATGGATTTCTCTCTACGGCCTACTGGAACGTCTCCGTTGAAGACAACGCATTTGTCCTGCTCCGTAACGAACAAGGCCAGGTGGCCCAATTTCACTCATCGGCCACACTGTGGAAGCACACCTTCCGTCTTGAGATAGGGCTTGAAAGGGGATACTTGATCGTCGAGGGACTGCTCTCGAAGACCGGGAGTTACGGACGCGAGAAACTGATTATTGGACGGAAGCCGGGGGATGACGAACATGCGGCTCTGGGGAACCCCAGGGAAGAGATCGTGTATTTTGACACAGACGTGTCATGGGACCTTCAGGCACGGGAACTGGTGAATTGCATCACGCATAATCTGCCCGTCACGGACAGCTCGTCGCTGGACGCATTGCGGGTCATGGAGATGGTTGACGCCGTCTATCGCCAGGCGAAGGTCAGATCTGCGGCGGCATCGGTGCCTGGTGGGGAGAGAAGGTTGCCATGAAAACGGTGGTGATTGACCGAGACCTGTTGGAGCTTGAGATCAAGCCATACGCCAGGCTGGAGGAGTACCGCCGATTGACGGAGGAGGACGTGAGGGAGCGGCTCCTTACCGCAGGCGAATTGAAGCCATGTCCCTGTCCCGGATGTCGATCGAGCGCGAGTCGAATGGTCTTCGAGAAATCGGGCATGTGCTACCGTGAATGTGATGACTGCAGGAGTGTATACGTGTCACCCCGGCCGCCAGAAGAGGCATTGGTCGATTTCTATCGGAACTCCAGATCGGCATGCTTCTGGCGCGAGCAGATCCTCCCCGAAACAGAGGAGACGCGTCGGGAGAAGGTGTTCCGGCCACGGGCCCAGTGGCTGCTTAACGTGCTTGATCGGTATCGCCCCGAGGCTCGCCTGGGGATCGTCGTCGGGTATCACAACGATTTGCTGGTTGAGGAGCTCACCCGCCAGGAGAGCCATCTATTCCACACGATCGTCACGAATGCCATCGCGGACATCGAATTTCGAGGCAGCAAGCGTCCTAATGTCACGATCCGCCCTACGCCAGTCAGTGCGCTATCCTCCCTCGGCCCGGCCGATATCTTTCTCGCGTTCGACATCCTGGATCGGTGCGCGGACGTGGAAGCTCTCCTCAGTGCGGCGCGGGCGACCTTGGCTCCGGGCGGGTTGCTGCTGGCCAGTACGATTTCGATTAGCGGGTTCGATCTTCAGGTGTTGTGGGATCGGTCGGAGAGCATCTACCCCCCCGAGCGGCTGAATCTCCTCTCGACAGAGGGCCTTATCGCGCTATTCGAGCGGCAGGGTTTTGAGACGCTGGAGTTCAGCACGCCAGGGGTGTTCGACGTCGAGGCTGTGCAGCGCGCGATCGATAAGGAGCCCGAGGCGCCGTGGCCACGATTCATCCGTTATGTGGTGAAAGAGCGCGATCAAGATGCGATAAACGGTTTGCAGGAGTATCTCCAGAAATACCGATTGAGTTCATTCGTGCGGATGGTGCTGCGAAAACCGCGATAGAACTTCCAAAAGGCGACGGACGTGTTGGCGGCCAAGATCAAGCAGACCTTTAGGGACGGCAAAGTCAGCATCGGTTCGTGGATGTCGATGGGACATGTCTCCATTGCGGAAATCCTGGCCTCGGCAGGCTATGATTGGGTGGTAATTGAGACCGAACACACCGCGATTGATGTGTCAGAGGTGCTCCGGCTGATTATGGCCATCGAAGGGCGCGGGGCCATCCCGCTCGTCCGTTTGGCGTGGAATGACCCGATCCAAGCGAAGGCGGTGATGGATTCAGGCGCGGCGGGCGTCCTGGTGCCTATGGTGAATAGTAGGGCCGATGCCGAACGGGCGGTGCAGAGCATCAAGTATCCACCAATGGGATTCCGGGGGGTGGGGCTTGCGCGGGCGCAGGGGTATGGAGTCAGTTTCGATGAGTACGTTCGGGCGGCAAATGATCATAGCTTACTCATCGTGCAAATCGAACATATCGACGGCGTGCAGAACATCGACGATATCCTTTGCGTGCCCGGCATCGATGGGACGTTCATCGGGCCATATGATCTCTCGCTATCAATGGGATTAGCCGGCCAGTTGCACCACCCGGATGTCGAGGCAGCGAAGCAGCGTGTGTTGGAAGCAGTAAAGGCACACGGGCTTGTCGCAGGGATTCACCTGGTGCATCCCGATACCGCCGTCGACGACCTGAAGCAGTGTCTCGCCCTGGGCTACCAATTTATCGCGCTGGGCACCGACATCCTCTTTCTGGGTGATTCGTGTCGAGCGGTTCACGCCGCTGCGATGCGGCTTCTCGAAAGAAAACAGTAAGGAAATCGCGATCCAGGCCATTGTTGTTGCGATGCTGACGGCTCGTGGATGAGCGTGTGGACATCCTGGTAACGCTGTCAACCTTCGGAGCGAATTCACACGAGCCGCTTCGGTTGTTGCAGGAGAGCGGGTTCACATTTCGAACGAATCCGTATGGGCGGCGGCTTGAGCCACACGAGGTGGTCGAACTGGGCCGCAGTTGCCGAGGCGTAGTGGCGGGCGTGGAGCAATACTCGGCCCAGACGCTATCGCAATTGCCAAACCTGTGCTGCATCAGTCGAGCAGGTGTGGGGATTGACAGCATCGATGTGGCCGAGGCTTCCCGGCGGGGAATTGCTGTACTGACCACCCCGGATGAACCGACCATTGCGGTGGCCGAGTTGACGCTAACGATGATGCTAGCCCTCTTACGCCAATTGCCGAAGGTCGATTCGCTGATGCACAGGCGCAAATGGGAGCGAGTAACGGGGCACCTGCTTGCGGGCAAGACGGTTGGCATCATCGGTCTGGGTCGGATTGGCCGACGGGTGGCCGAGCTGGTCCAAGCATTTGGCGCGATCGTCATCGGCGTCGACCCTTATCCTGACAGGGATTGGGCGGGTGTGCGCAGGATTGACTTGGTCGACCTACCGACGTTACTCGCCCATGCCGACATCGTTTCAATCCACGCATCAGTGTCGAATGAATTCCCGCTTCGCTTCGGAGCGGCAGAGTTTGGTCGGTTGAAAAGAGGCGCCTGGCTGATCAACATGGCACGCGCTGATTTCGTGGATGATAGGGCTTTACAGGAAGTCGTCGAATCAGGCCGGCTGAGTGGTGTGGCGCTTGACGTCTTTGCCGAGGAACCGTACGGTGGACCCTTGTGTGACAGCGATCGCGTAATCCTCTCGCCTCATCAGGCTACGTTGACGGTCGAGACGAGGGTGGCGATGGAAGTCCGGGCGGTCACAAATTTGCTGGACCATTTGCGAACTGTCCAGGCATCCTCACCAGCGGGCAAGCTATGACTGAAGAGCAATACTATCGGATAGCCAGAGCATGCGATAGCCTGCTGAGGCATCCGGATGCAACGCTAGGGTGGGTGGCAATTCCTTGGCTCCATCTCCTGAATGAACATCCGGTTTATCTCTCCAAATATGCGGGTCTCGACGGAGCACTAACCCCGCAAGGTTGGTTCACCGGCGCTCGATGTGTAGTGGGCCGTGCCGTCAGTCGGGGGTATACGTCGGCTTACCGGGCGGGTTGGCTGGTCAAGAACCTCAGCCGCGCCGTACGTGAGAGCACCGAGCAGAAAAACAAGCTCAACGAAACAGGAAATACGTCTGGAGCTGGGTCCGGCATTCGGACAGCAGATGTAGTGATTGTGTCTCACCTTGTCAACGTTGATCATCTCGACCAAGCGGACGACTTCTATTTTGGAGGCCTGCAAAGACTGCTTGCCGATCGTGGAGTGACATCGCATCTGTTGCTGCGGAATCAAACTCACCGGAGAACGTCCGAACTCGTCGAGCAGGCGAGGCGAGACGGACCCTGCGCGCGGGACATTTTGTCGGATGTAGCAACGGTCCGAGAAGAACTGAGCTTTCTCAAGCGATGTGTGATCACCCGACGGCAGTTACACCAGATAGCGCTGGGAGCTTCATCGTCGTTGGGACGGCAGGTCGCAAGGCGGGCAGGCGACACAGCTGTGTCGGGTGAGGTGCTGGCGAATCTCAGGCTGTACAGTCAGATCAAAGAGATATGCCGGCGTCTCCGGCCATCGACCGTTATTACCTTGTACGAGGGTCATGCGTGGGAACGGTGCGTTTTCCACGCGGCACGCACTGCAGGTGGGCCCATCCTCTGTGTTGGGTATCAGCATACGATTCTTCGGGCGCATTCCCATGCGGTAAAGCGCTCGCTTGGGCACGGGGGTCTTTACGATCCGGATGTCATATTGACACTAGGTGAGGTAACGCGGAACATCCTTCAGGCGAGCGGAGATCTTCGAAACGTGCGCATTGTTACATTCGGTACACATCGGCGCGAGGAAGGTCATGCACCGCGTCGAGAACCCAATCGCACGTCTGTCTTTCTCGTGCTTCCGGAGGGCATCGAATCAGAATGCATCTACCTTTTCAGGTACGCACTGGAATGCGCACGATGCTTACCGCATGCCCGCTTCATCCTTCGCACCCATCCCGTTTTGCCGTTCGAGAAGCTCGGATCAAAACTGAAGGAGTTTCAGTCCGTTCCTGGAAACATTGAAATCAGTCGAGGCACGCCGATCGAGGAGGATTTCGAGCGCGCTGGCTATATGCTGTACCGAGGATCATCTACTGCCATTTACGGCATACTCGCGGGCCTGAAACCATTTTATGTCGTTCGGCCCGATGAGATGAGTATCGATCCACTTGGAGGACTCGCGCATTGGCGGGAACATGTAGTGTCAGTTGATGATTTGATGGAGCGATTTGCGGCGCACCAAGAAGCGGATGGGGAGCAAGACGTCCAAGACTGGAAAAAGGCATGCGACTTCTGTAATAAGTACACTCAGCCAATCACCCCGGCTGGGATTGACACGCTTGTCGCTCTTCCAAAGGCGTCCCCTCCTGCCATGATGAGAGGATGAGGGACCGATGACCTCCTTTTCGGCCACATATCTCTCCGAAGCTTGCGCAATCATCAAAAGGCTTGACCCGGCTGCAATCGAGAGGGTGGTCGAAATACTTCTCGAGGTTCGAAGCCGTGGGTCGAGAGTCTTCGTTTTGGGTGTCGGGGGCGGGGCGGGACACGCTTCTCACGCCGTAGGAGACTTGCGGAAGATCGCGGGAATAGAGGCGTACGCACCTACGGATAACGTAACCGAGCTCACGGCCCGGGTGAATGATGAGGGATGGGAGACGACATACGCGGCGTGGCTGGCGGGAAGCCGGTTGCGCGCCGGGGATCTTGTTTTTGTGATGTCGGTCGGCGGTGGAGACTTGAAGAGGAATATCAGTCCAAACCTCGTTCGCGCGTTAGAGTATGCCAAAAACGTTGGGGCTCGAATCATTGGTGTCGTAGGCCGTGACGGGGGGTACACCGCACAGGTAGCTGATGCGTGCGTGGTTGTGCCGACTGTAAATGCGGAGAGGGTAACGGCACACACGGAGTCAATTCAGGCCATGATCTGGCATCTTCTGATCTCCCACCCAAGGCTGCAGGGGGTTCCTATGAAATGGGAATCTGTTCAGTAATCGTGAGAAGGGGGTAGGATTGCCATGCCGATCTTTCTAGACTCGACAAATTTGAATGAGATCGAAAAATATCATCGCATGGGGATCATTCGCGGGATCACGACCAATCCGACCATTATGCTGAAAGAAGGCGTCACTGGGGGTATGTCAGGCATTGAGTCGCGGGCAAAGGCCATTGCGCGGCTCATCGCCCCGCTCCCACTATCGGTTGAGGTGATCACGAACGATCCGTACAAGATCGTGGATCAGGCCAAGACCTTTTCGGGGTGGGCCGACAATATCAACGTTAAGGTGACCATTCACGGCCCACAAGGCGAACTGGAGAACCTGGAAGTCATCCACAAACTGGAAACCATCCACGACATCCGCGTGAACGTTACGGCGATGATGAGTGCCCAGCAGTGCTTTCTAGCCGCCCTGGCCGGCGCGACATACGTCTCCATCTTCGGGGGGCGAGTGAACAACATGGGTTACAACGTGTGCGGCGAGATCATCAAACTGCGAAAGGTGCTCGATCGCTTCGGGCTCAAGGCTCAGATCATCGTGGGGTCCACTCGCGAAGTACTCAACGTCATTGAATGGTTAGAGGCAGGAGCACACATCGTGACCGTCATTCCGGAACTCTTGAAGGGGATGCTAGTGCATCCGTATTCAAAGGAAACTGTACAGATGTTCCTCCGAGACGGCGCCACGGTAGAGGAACTGCTGGAGTCCTCAGGGCCGGACAAGCCATGAGGCTTTTCATCAGTGGTATCAGCGGTTTGTTAGGGCTGAATCTCGCTCTGCAGGCCCGAGACCGCTTCCAGATCAGCGGTTGCTACCACGCGCATCAGGTGATCCTAGAGGGCGTTCAGAGCTTAAAGCTGGACCTTACCTCGCTCAGCAGTCTGGAGCACGCCCTGCTCAGGGTCGGGCCAGACGTTGTGATTCACACAGCCGGGCTGACGAATGTCGAGGAATGTGAGGCCAATCCACAGCTGGCGTATCGGTTGAATGTAGAGGTGACACGTAACGTTGCGAAGGTCACGAACGCCCTGGGGGCGAAGCTGGTGCACATCTCATCGGATCACATGTTTGATGGCAAGGCCTCCTGGAAGAGAGAGGCGGATGTACCTGCTCCCCTGAATACGTACGGGAGAACGAAGTGGGAAGCAGAAGCGGTGGTGCTGGAGGAGTGCCGGAACGCACTGATCATTCGCACCAACTTCTTCGGATGGGGGACACCCGTGCGGGCGTCCTTCAGCGACTGGATTCTCCGGGCCCTGGCGCGCGAAGACGACCTCACAATGTTCTCTGACGTGTATTTTACACCCATTCTCATTAACGATCTGGTCGATGTACTGGCCGAGTTGATTGCACGTGGGGCGGAGGGGACGTTCCATGTCGCAGGGGGTGAGCGCCTGACAAAGCATGCTTTCGCCCTGCGACTGGCACAAGTGTTCAATTATCCGACCCACACGATTCGCGCTATAAGCGTGGAGAATTTTCCTTTCCGGGCGAAGAGGCCAAAGGATATGTCGTTGAGTAGTAAGAAGGCGGCGCAGCTCCTGGGAAGTCCTTTGCCTGGGGTTAAAGAGGGCCTCTATCGATTGAAAGAGTTAGAGACACAGGGCCATCGCGCTGCCCTAGAAAGGGCTATTATGAAGGAAGCATCCCCTCAGACACGGGCATCGCGTGGTAGGCAATGGTAGCATGTCGGGCTTTAGCAACAGGATAGCGTTAGTCGTTCCGACGAAGGATCGTCCTGGTGACTTGCGGCGGATGCTCAATAGCGTTGAAGCGCAGTCAGTTCATCCCGAACAGATCATTATCGTCGATGGAAGCGAGGCCCCAATAAAGAACGTACTCAAAGAACTGCCAGATCTCAACATCAAATATGTTCGTGTGTACCCACCATCGTTGTCAAAGCAACGAAATGCGGGCATGGCAGCGGTTGATCCAAGTGTGACATTGGCCGGTTATCTCGATGACGATCTGGTACTTGAACCTGGGGCCCTCGAAGCGATGTTGCGTTTCTGGGAGAACGCTCCTGAGGACATCGGGGGAGCGAGGTTCAACATCATGAATGAGGAATTTCCGCGCGCTGTCTGGCTTAAGTCTCTGTTTTTTCTTGAAAGTAGGAAGAGGGGTCAGATACTGCCCTCTGGATATCAAACCTCTATCGGACGTGTAAGTACGCACACGTATGTACACTGGTTGTCGGGTGGAGTTACGCTCTGGCG